>Ga0210059_1017547_pt1 | contig 10181 bp, 6 predicted proteins | sample Ectturendosymbi2_FD_188042 | JGI IMG/M metagenome (GOLD analysis project Ga0210059, IMG submission 188042) | Ecteinascidia turbinata endosymbiont from Florida, USA - Sample 2 (SPAdes) (version 2) | ecosystem: Host-associated > Tunicates > Ascidians > Unclassified | place: Key West, Florida...
TTGGTCCTTCGCAGCCTCCAACTCCCTCATGCATACTATACATCGATGTACTTGGAAGTCATTGCAGTTCTTCATTATCATAATCATGATGGCGTGATTCATGCGTGTATTTCAACAAAATGCATTAGCGCCATCCAGCGTATACTCTATACTACTGCAATGCATACGTCCTCATTTTCTTTCATGTATATGTTTCTTTTCATTTCTCTTTACTGCGATGCATGTTAAAAGTCTAGCGTTTTGCGTGTGGGAGTGACGACGTTACTCAATACAATACAAAAAAATAATTCTCTTACGAAGATTATCTCCAAAAACAACTCAATCTCCATGGAATTTGCATCGCGGTCATAATCAAATCAAACTATCTTTAAATGGGTGTGCGTGGATCAAGAAAGGGTTATGGCAACCCGAAGAGGATATCTTTTTTGTAGGGTTTTTCTTTTCCTCTTCGTCTGGAACCTTGCGGTCCATGACAATTAAACGTCATGGCCATTTGTGCCCGACAAGAGTAACCTCTTTGCAATTGGCCATTAATCCCGCAACCTATACACCGGACTGCGTCAGCACGTCTAGCGGTCGACACAACCTTCACCATGGAAACATCAATCTCACGTACTTAATGGGGCACCTGACTAGATAACCTCTTTGTTTTTTCGGGGCCCCAGCGTTTTTTCTGTTTTATCGAGTATATCTAGCGAAATTAATTCAGTACCGCCAAATCTATCTATCTATCTATTATGGAAAAATTCCTTTCGTTTCAATAACATAACCTGTCGCATAACTTCCTGACATGCAGCTGCACATGCAGTGGAGGAAAACATGATTGCTTCAAATCTTTCACTTCAATACACAGCAAAAACGATGTCTTGGCTTCCAAAAGTTAGCATGGCATTGCAAACTTTAGGGTGTCATTTCAACATGACAAACAACTACTTAAAACAACTCTGTCTAAGAACACCAAGAACATAGAGAGTTGTCACACAATCTTCAGATGAGCAATCATTCAACGTGACATTGCAAATAAAGGCAGCGTCAAGTAACAATTTCGGATTTCTATCATATTCTTCAAGAGCAGTTCCAGTGACAGTTGCATCGTCTATGGATTCACGTACATTCACCGATCTCAAATCCACATACACACAAATATTGGTCTCTTTCACCGCAAGTACAGTACAACAATTCGAGTCACGGACAGGGCATTGAGAAAACAGCTGGGACGTTACAAACGGCAGAACGAACAAAAACGAACTGTTTCTCACAAAACGTGAAGCTACTTGAAGGTTAAAGAGCATTCCACACCAGAAACAAGATAATGATTATCTATACAGTGTGTGTTAGCATGTGAGCAACTGAGTAATCAGCAACGAAACATTGATTTTCACACTCCTGGCAAAATTACGTTTTATTTCCAATGTGTGTTCGCATGTGATAGGTCAGGTGGCTCCACTGGGACAATTTTTTTCCAAACTCCTGGCAACAAAAAGGTTTTTCTCCAGTGTGTGTTCGCATGTGCTTGGTCAGGCTGCAGGCAACGGAAAATCTTCTTCCACACTCATGGTATGCAAAAGGTTTTTCTCCCGTGTGTGTTCGCATGTGATTGGTCAGACTGCTGGACTGGGAAAATCTTTTTCCACACTCCTGGCAACAAAAAGGTTTTTCTCCAGTGTGTGTTCGCATGTGCATCGTCAGGTTACCGGCCAAGGAAAATCTTTTTCTACACTCCTGGCATCGGAAAGGTTTTTCTCCAGTGTGTGTTCGCATGTGCGTCGTCAGACTGCTGCCAACGGAAAATCTATTTCCACACTCCTGGCAACGAAAAGGTTTTTCTCCAGTGTGTGTTCGGATGTGCTTAGTCAGGCTGCCGGAATCGGAAAATTTTTTTCCACACTCCTGGCAACGAAAAGGTTTTTCTCCAGTGTGTATTCGCATGTGGGTCGTCAGGCTGCTGCCAATCGAAAATCTTTTTCCACACTCCTGGCAACGAAAAGGTTTTTCTCCAGTATGCGTACGCATGTGCGTGGTTATCTTGCAGGATTCGGAAAATCTTTTTCCACACTCTTTGCAACAAAAAGGTTTTTCTCCAGTATGTGTTCGCATGTGTGTGGTCAAACCGCGGGACTGGGAAAACTTTTTTCCGCACTTCTGGCAACAATAGGGTTTTTCTCTAGTATGTGTTCGCATGTGCGTCGTCAGACTGCTGGCAACGGAAAATCGTTTTCCACACTCTCCGCAACAATAAGGTTTTTCTCCAGTGTGCGTTCGCATGTGCGTGTTCAGGCTATTGGCAAAGGAAAATCTTTTTCCACATTCCTGGCAAGAATAACGTTTTTCCCCAGTGTGCGTTCGCATGTGTGTGGTTTTCGATGTTTTTTCTAAAATAAATTTTCGAGTCAATTTGCCGAAGTGTCGCAAACGTTGATCTTTCGATGTCAGCAATGAATTTTCATAGAGAATTTTTTTTCTTAGACAGAAGAGGATTTTTGCCTTTAATGATTTTGTTAGATTCGGTTTAATGTTTGTTTTCTTTAAATGGTTTTTGGAGAAACATCTTCCATTGTTTCCTTTTCCAGATCTTCGACGACATTCTTTAACTCTTTTGTGATCCAGTCTTTGCAAAACTTCGTTTTGATATTTTCTTTTCGCAGGCTTGGTCAACATTGTTTTTTTAGTTACGATTGCGTCCAAGTGCTTCCTACCTGTTATTTGAAAATGTGTTTAGTAGGTAACACATATAAACCATAATTTTGGAAACAATATATTTTCAACTTGAGAGTTTTGATCTACAAATGTGTTCTTCACAGCGCCGAAGTTAGTTGCTTGGGCGGAACCTCAAGCATGGAATTTTTGAACCCCCAATATACAATATGTTGCATCTAATAAATAAAATTCATATGAACAAACGTCGTCGATTTATTTTGACAAATATTTATAAAAGCATGCTTCTGCCCTATCAACAGTTCTTCACTACGGGCCGGGATTTGGTGGACTTGTCCTCCCCAAAAAATGTTAGAAACCCCAAAAGGAAATATGATACAGCATAAATCAGTGGAATTTTGCAAGTTTGTGAATGTCAATTCCCCCTGCTCAAACGTAAATTCCTCCTATTGAAGACTTTATGGCGAGGGTTCTGAGCATCAACACAACCTACAACGCAGGCAGAATCTAGCATTTGCTATAGTTCAAACTACAAGAAAATGACTTCTTCCAAGTTTTCAAAGATGCAAAAGTTTTTGTCAGCTCAGTCACATCTGATGTTTAGCTTGCCAGGTGGAGACGGGTCGCACTCCCGTCAGTCACGCAAATACTCACATCAACATGTGTTGCGCGACTCAGTAGAAAGTGCTGAATGGCCCACAGTTTGCCGACCACTGACGTGCAGTGTTACTGGTAAAACAGCTGGTTTGTCCATTGGTGACAAGTGTTGAGTTGTTTTTTGGACAACTCTGATGCAAGGTGCACCGGATATTACAGGTGCAGGCTACGAATAAGGTTTTACATGATTGCACATCTTGGAAACCGGTTATACTATTTTTGTATAGTGAGATGATGCAACACAGGTCTACAACATTCGCGTAACTGACGTGGATGCATGGGTGCGAACCTTTCTGCTTTGCTATACTTAATGCAAAAACTGGGCTCATTTAGATGAGATTGCGGTATTCAGTATTCTTTTATTTTTCAGTAGGTTGTTGTGTCTTCCCCTTTTCGGAAATGTTTTGGATTGTTTTCCTGTGATTTTGTTTTGGTACCGTATAGATAAGGCGGAAATGTGTAAAATCAATTCTGGGTAATTCATTTGTGCTGTGTCTATGCGCCATCGCAAAGGTCCTCAGGCAGACTTTGGAGCCCCTTTTTAACAGAAACCAGCCGGGCGGTCTTTCCTCCAAGAATGGCTGCATATTTTGTAAAAAGAAGCTCTCTTATTTCAGTGAATGTATTGTAATTGTTGCTGACAATGTTCCATGGCAATGCTTTTGTCAGAGTAGACGCTCTTGTTTGCCAATGATGATATGCCTTTTTATTCAGCATGTAAATTTTCTATTGTCAAGCAAAGAAAGATAAGAATCAGAAGTCCACGCGTTTTTTCTAAATCATTGAAAACAAATCGTTTTTTGAACTCATACCTGGAACTCTTGAGCGAGACTTTTGATTCTTTTCATCGCCTTCCGCAATTGCATTGCTTGAAAACGGGCAACTGAAAACGGTTGAAACGAACAAATCGATTAATCGTATTGTTCACAGTATCTGAACAGACATATGTTCAGTCGGTCATGCATGTATTCCAAGATTATTCTTATTGCACTTTTTCGTCAATTGGCAACAGCTTCAAATTTTGAGTCGCATTTAAGGATCCACAATAATTATTTGTTTTCATGCAGCAAAACGTTTTTAAGCAATTTGTAACATACTTGTTTTTCTTTGATGTTTCGTGGATTGATGTTTGATTATGAAAAATTTTCCAAATTTATATTTTCAAAACAAACGCAAATGAGCATTGTTGAAACGTGTAAAAAAACTCTCATACCATTTTAACATAACTCGTATCGTTTTTTAACACACATAACATGCAGGGCACTACTCACTGGCAAACACCTGAATTGTATCACCAGCAGATCCTGCATATAGCAGTAGAGAATATTTACAGATGTTTTGTGAACTTGCCTTGAACTTTCATTGCACAATTCGAAATAGCGTCCAAACAGTTTCTCGGTATCTGAAGTACTTTCGCTCTCAAATGGAACCTAAATAGACATCACACCGAAACTATCAAGTAATAATTCTATGAAAACTCAGCTTCATTTAGAAAAACACCTTCACAATGTTGAAAAAAACACTAGGCTTTTGTGCAAATTGTTTTATGCTGTTTGAAAACATATAGAAGTTACAACAAAGGTTAATTTCTTGAAAACATTGATTGCATTGATGATATTATCTTTTCGTCACGGATAATGCACAAACATTTCACAAACAAATTTTCACTGAAACAATGCTTTCTATAATATGAATCGAAACATGTTTCTTACGTCTGATACTGATATTTCTTCTCACCGGATTCCATCGAAACACTTCCAAGTCACAGACATTTTCGTTTTTTAATTGCTATGTTTAACAAAAAACGGGATTTTGTCAAATTTCAGTAACGATTGAAAACATTTTGAGACAAAATATTGCAAACACTCAATCAAATATGTGATATGAAAATGAAAGCATTCTGACATGGGAAAATCTTCAATTTTTTTAAAACTCTAAAGTGCAGCTCAAATGCTTCTCTTTATTGTTTCCATTTCAACAGTACCCATTGTATGAGCTGCAAAAGCCAGAAAAATTGATTAACACTGTAGGAACTAAACATATTCAGACAAACACAATTTATTCTTACCTTCACCAAAGGCTAAGTGAAATGATTTTGAAAACAATTGTTGTTTACACTAATTATGTTTTATGGACCTGTCATTTGCAGACGTCACAACAGTTTGTGAAACGTATGCACATTGTGTTCATGAAGTTTTGTGTTTTGACAACACTTAAAATCTCGAATAATATCACAATCTTTTCGCACTAAACTATAAGTTACTCCAAGATCATGGGCGTCGGAAGGGAAGGCAGGAAACTTTGTGTCCTCTGGATTTTGAAAATTTCAGCAAAATTAAGTTGTTTTCCTGTATTTGAGTGGGGAAAACCAAATTTCACCACTTTCGGTCCTCACAGAAAAATTTTGGAAAACCCCCTATAGTGTCCCTTCCAAAAGATCTTCCGACGCACAGGTCCAAGACTTTCATCTGAATTTCGTTTCTCAACTAGTTTTACGTTTGAAAAATTAACTAAGGAAACCAGTACATGAGAATAATGAAAGTAGGCTGGTGTACTTCAATCAGGCGCGCAACCAGTGGGGAGGGGGGACACCTGGGCATTTGACCCCCAAAATTTTCAATACAATGCTTCGCAATTTTGAGATTTGTAAAAACTTTCAAATAATGACGATGAAATTTTCTATTCTAATCATTTTTATGGAGTCTTATTGGAAATTTTCTATGTCCTACTGGCAAATTATCTCCTTACAAGATTTGCCTTGAGACAGGTTATCTGATCGAAAATTTCGTAAATGATTGGTATTCAAACACAAATATGCTGGAAGTGTCAGATTGTGAGATAGTTTAAACTGTTCGCATTTTCAAGGCATTTTTTTCGATTTGTTCGAGTACTATTTTGTCTTAGACAGGCCTCAATTTGCACTCATGAAACTTTATAACATTAGGTACTGTTGAACCGTGCATGTTGCTGAAACTTTCAAATTGATAAGAGAAATCTCGACAAACAGTTAGTGCCTCGTCAAACCGCTTGTTCTTCTACGACCTTTTGATTATTATTACTTTTTTTGGGGACAAAGCGGATTATCATTAGTCATGCATGCGGAGATTGCGTGTGACCTATAATTTTGGGTGCAGAGCTCTATACAACCTGCCCTGGAGAGCAAGTGTTAGTAGTCATGACTCATCAGGTTCAATGCAACATTCCTGCATTTGAGGCCGTATTAAGAAAAAATATGCGCTTATTTCTCGGAAGATGCAGAAGGTCTAATAACGTAATGGTTGCCTGCTTTGACGCAGTCAGATTGTTTATCTTCTTCCTTATTCTTTGAACACTACAACCGCATGTTACTTTGTGACTGAGTGCTCGGACATTGCAGTGTTTGTTCGTTTGAAGGTGTGCATGTCACAATGCATTCGTGCTTTACCTGGGCTTGACCAGTTTTGGAATTAGCGTCCCACTCTGCAGTAGTGTTGTACCAAGTGAACAAACAGTGATAAGTATCCGTCAGTAAAAGTGAGGCTCGGCCTCCAACGACGTTAACAAATGTTCTGTTAAGTAACTTTCTGGAGCGCTTTGCCAAGCGAAATTTCTGACCTATTATTTTTGTCAGTTATTTTGCTTCTCAGAGTAAAGGAATAAAGTTTGGCAATTACTTTTTTGATGTGTGTTGTGCAGTTTTTTTTTGAGGAAAATGTTAGGTACCCGGTATGGATCTGTAGGGACCCAATTTCTCTGATTCTAGGGACCCGATTTTCTCTGATTTTAGGGACACGATGGTAATTTTCTCTGATTCTAGGGACCCGATTTGAAATTCTAGGATCGGGTCCCTAAAACGCCTTAAAAAAACCTGGTGTTGTGTAAATTCAAAATTTTGGTTAGATGTCAGATACCCACAACAAGCTACAGTACGGACATAAGAAAAACCAATGAAATTATTGGACTTAATTCAATTATTTTACTTTTTCTAACTGCAAATAAAACCCTAACCCGACATACTTAGTTAAACACCAAATCCTAAGCCCTAATCATCAGTTTTCTCAGCGTATTTGATATGTTGAATGTTGCTCTGTGCATGCGCATATGGCGTGAAGTCAAAAATTTTGCAAGTCAGAAATTTCGCTTGACACCGGTGATTCAGCCTCCAACGCTGTTGCAAAAACGTTCTGTTTTGTCTGTTTATATTAACCAGCGTTGTGCAGAATGTGTGTGTTTGTACACTATGGACTTCGTGTCTGCGGGCAAAAAGAGATGATTATTATAAGTGACCGTTTGCGAAAAACTTGTACAACGGTTGAATAAGCACGATGACGCCATCGAATGAAGTTTAGTGAAAATTGCCCTCCCCGAAGTGAAAAGCTGGTTGCCCCCTTGACTTCAATAAAGAATTATTTTCGTCTTTCACAGGTGTGCAGATCAAACATAGCATTTATTTATTCATTGAATGACAGCACATCAAACCTCCAAACCCAATTTCCATGCAAAGTGCAAGGTTTGTCATGCTATACGACAACAGTTGTTCTTATCCTTGTTTGTTTCTTATGTGTTAAAAGACAATGCAACACCAAATTCGCACATGGAGGTTGAATGCGACATTCCGTCCATATTTATGTTTTCTGCAAAGTATGAATACGCACATATCGATAATCCACCATAACATGCCTGAAACGTGACGCATACAAATTGATACATACTAAAATTTTCATCGCAAAGAATAACATGTTTCTTCAAAAACAAAATAAATTTTTTTGCACTTTCTTCAAACTTAGCTTAATTATAAAGTAACGGAAACAGGTTCGTAATCAGATTGGGACATCAGAGGAGCGAAGAGTTTTCTGACATGGTGGGGGTCAAATTTACATCTGTAAAGTAAGCATTTGACACATCAAACATGCCATTGCAGTGATATTTGTAAAAACCTTGGATGCATTCACACAGTTCAGCGTGATCGAATTTTTCGTCACAAGAACACTAAGTGTTTCACCTACTGATCATTGCTTCACTGCGGTAGCAACATCATTATGCGTTATCTTTAAACAACTAGCCGATGATCGTCTAACAAACAATGACAGTAGTTCTCACGTAAAAAATGCGAATAAACTTTTGATAAAGTTCGATTGTTGTTCACTATTTTACTCACCAATTGGCAGCGTTTTCATCAAGCAACAAAAATTATATTCAAATGCCACATGATGCCTGGAACTGATATTCGACCTCGAAGCCGAGTGTTGTGACGGCGAGGGACGTTCGAAGCCCAGCATTGATGACTTCAGATCTATCTGACAGCGAGACTCTTTTACAGCTAACTTTGGGTTTTGGGGTGGTTTTAACCTTTTAGCTGCTTTAGGCATAACTGTATGGCTAGCTACATGGGTTCGTCAGTTATACCAAGGAAACTGCCTGCAAGGCAAGAACCCCAGACAATTCCCCGCGTCTGACCTCTAATACATCCCGTTATTGCACAAAATTGAATACAACAGATCTCGAGTTGGTTTAGTCACTTTTATTCTTCAGACAAGTATAACATTTACAAAAACATTTACTCACCAAAAGTAATTGATTCAATGAACAAATGAAGTTTAAACTCTCTCACGACCAAGGCCTCAGTTGTGAGTTGTCGCCACGCCCGAACCGACACACGATTTATGTCGAGACTTAAACGAGTTGTTTAATCAAGACTTTTACAAGTGAAAGTTTAGTGCAACACGTTCAGTTTATCTATGGGACGACCACGCCTTTTTGCCTTCTTCGATAGGTTTATATCGAAGAAGCGCCTCAACAGGATATGCCGAGGTGATTAATATTTTGGTTAGCGCACCGAGATTACAGGGCTGCTTTCGACAACATGCTTAACATATGTCTCGTGTGAAATGCGCATTGCGTGTTTACGAAAGACATGAGCAACATGTCTCATAGACCATTCGTTAAACTTGTTTTCAATTCGAGTGTTCAAGTGTAATGTATACGGGGATAGGACCCGTTTTACGCCGTACACTACGCTCAAAACAGCGCGACCGTGAGGGAAGCAAAGAGCAAAGCTTTGAGATTTCTACAAGTCCCTCCTTGGCTATTGTACGTCCAAGTCAAGCGCAAGTTCGAAGTCTCGGTCCAACCCAACCAGAGTGTTCAGCTTAGGTTCTGGCCTTTATATACTTTTTGGAGATCGCTTCCATGACCTTATTTGGTTTTGTCAGACTTCCTGGATTACCTCATTTGGATGATTGAGATTCTCTTCCATGACCTAATCATGCTTCATGCTTTTTCACATTACGTAATTATATCTCCTGTTTTGCATTACGTAATCATATCTCGAGACTTTCTTCCATGACCTATTTATACTTTATGCTTTTTCACATTACGTAATCATATCTCGAGACTTTCTTCCATGAGCTTTGTTGTGCCTTTTTTCTATGACCTTGTGATGACCCATTGTCCTGGTTCTCTTTCTTTCGTTCGCATTTTAATGCGTTGGGATTCTCTCCCTTGGGTTATCCTTGTTTCTGTTCTCTGAATGTTTAGAACGCAAATCTGCGTAGCTTTAATGTTTGTTTATTGGGTTGTAGCACGCATTGGTTTTGCGCTGCTACAACTCAACGCGTAAGCAAATGGTTTGTTTGCTTTTCTTTTGCTTTAAATCTCACTCATCACAGTCGAAAAAACTTGAAATTGGAGAAAATGAAGGTAACTTTTGAGAGCTAATAACTTCGCTTGCGCAAAAATGAAGCTCACAGAGTTACTTCTAGTTCTAAAGGTGGCTTCACACAGAACACGGTTTACGGTTACGTTTCCGGTTTACGACAACGTCACGGTACGTTGAAATTCACACTGGATGTGATAGCCGATTCCGCAAGAGATTTTTCCCGTTTCTTACG
>Ga0210059_1017548_pt1 | contig 10180 bp, 6 predicted proteins | sample Ectturendosymbi2_FD_188042 | JGI IMG/M metagenome (GOLD analysis project Ga0210059, IMG submission 188042) | Ecteinascidia turbinata endosymbiont from Florida, USA - Sample 2 (SPAdes) (version 2) | ecosystem: Host-associated > Tunicates > Ascidians > Unclassified | place: Key West, Florida...
CCCTGCACAAACGTCAAGACCCCCCCCCGCACAAACGCAAAGCCCCTATTGATGACTTTCTGGCGGCGACGGTTCTGCTTCGTTTAGTTCCGACAGAGATGGAAGTCGTGGTTACGTTTCTTGAAATTTTGCAGGCCGAATTCGAGCCTACATACAAACATTCAGGGGCCCAACTAGGGGGACCGTTTAGTCGGCATGCCAAGTCCCTTCAACAATAACATCTGTGCCGTTCTCTCATCTGAGAACAGCATCGTGCACTTAGAATTTCAAGGTGGCCTGCTGCACCGCAGAGCGCGGCTCGCCTCGTTCCAGATAAATATGAATGCGCGCACTTTGCACAGCTCCAGGCAACGTTGTATACCGCTATGGCTTTCTGTAATTCGATGAGCTTTCTACAATGTGGCCGTACACCTGCACGATACTAATTTTCTACAGTACTCCCGCCGTGTTCTTCTGTGATGCAACGATGCATATTTATGATGATTCAACTGCGCTTGAGCCACACTCTTGTTGAATATGAGACTAAGTTTTTAAATGCGGCTTGGCAGCTACAGGCCACTATAAGATATCGACTTCTCGGCCAAAGAAAATAGCAACTTTGCTTTCTGGCCATCCCAATGGCGACACATCAGATGCTTAATCTTGGAATCGTGTTTTTCACTCACACTAAGCGGCGCGGAGTTAGTGTTTAAGTCTACAATAAAAATAACATTTCTATTGGAATATCTGGTTTATGCGATTAACCGTACTATGTTTTTCACGTGTGAATGGTTTTGGATTGAGATTCTGGAACTTTATGCGAAAACGCAGTTATAGCGTTTAACCGATATACAATTAGTTGGAGTAATCTGTATTCACTTTGCGAAGTAGTGTGCGGTTGCAAAGCTGTGCTGAGTGAATTAAACAAACAAATAATTTGCAAAAGTTGGCATCAGTCTAAAACAAGCAACTGCAACACATTAAGCATGTGGGCTAGAGTGGTAGCATGCATATCTGCGAGTACCGGTAAATCTTGCGCAGTGTCGCTTTAAAGAAAACGGTTTCCATCTAATGCTGCAAAATAATTTTGCACCAAAAATTGGCTAAAAATTGTCAAGTACTTAGTGGCCTATTATTTTGGGTGCAGGGCTCTGTACAACCTGCCGCGGCGAGCGAGTGTTAGTACACATCAAGTTCAATGCAACATTTCTACCTTTGACGCCCCAAAAAATATGTAGGCAACCTCTTTCTTGAACGATGCAGAAAGTCTAACAACGTATGGTTGCGCGCTTTGATGCAGTCAGATTGTTTATATTCGTCCTTATTCTTTGAACACTACAACCGCATTTTAGTTTGCGACTGCGTGCTCGGACGTTACAGTGTTTATTTGAGGGCTTGTTCCTGCCACAATACTTTCTTACTTTACCTGACTTGACCAGTGTTGGACTCAGCCTCCTACTCTGGATGTAGTGTTGCACCAAGCGTTACAGGTTAGCGAACAAGTGTGCCACAGTAAGAAAGTGTCTTGTTCTACCACCAAACCCGCTATTAATTGTTCTGTTGTGACTCTTTTTATCAACCTGCATTGTGCAGACTGTGTGTGCTTGTACTCAATGGACTTCGTGCCTGTTACAAAACCTTAAAATTAATAAACGAAATAAATTTACCTATAGAAGTACATTTGTTTTTACAACTTATTTAAAGTCAAGGGGGGAAGCAAAGGAAAATTAATTAAAGGGGGCGTGGTGGAGAAAAGGTTAAGAGCCACTGCACTACACAGAGTGCACGCATTTCCAATGATTTTCAAATACTCGTATTACTAATATCCAAATGCGGGCGTCTGATCTAGCATTTATCATAACAATTTTGCAAATGCGTTCCCGAAAAAATGGAATAGTAATATTTTCCTTCAGAAGAACCTATTTCAGCGTAAAAAGGCCAAAAAAGAGCCAAAACGCCAAACAAATTTTTTTTTTAAGCCAGCCAATTTGAGATGAAGCCAAGAAAGGGTCAAACGGCCAAGTAAAATGTTTTAGACCAACCAACTTGAAACGAGGCCAAATTTTTGAAATTTTGCTTAAAAAGGCCAATCTGGCAACCCTGCACTCGTGACAGGATAATTTTTTCAAATCATAACCAAAGCAAGCCTCTTTGTTACGCAGAAGTTGTCATAATGCCTCACAAGTTTTATAGTTTTTCTGTTATATCTTATCCGGCTCTCATCTTCATCAATTCTCGACAATAAAACACCCGATTAACGTAATTGCTCTTGATAAGTTTGAAATTATTTTGAAAATGTTTTTTTGAAAAACCCGCTAAATGCGCAATTCTCTTGCATGAGGTTGCCAGTTTTTGTTTCTCGTTCCTCGCGAAACAATGTTTGACTGCTATCATTATTGTGTACTTCAAATTTCGCGAAGTATCGACAGAAGATGATTTACATATTTCATGAAAAACAATTCTGATTCAGTGATACATAATTTGCTTACAAGATTTCCAGTAGGCGTTTTGCCATCATACCAACCTTTACAATAAGCGCAGACCTGTAATTTGCCTCAAAAGCAGATGGTGGATGTCAATGATATTTTTTCATGAATTTTCCAAGCAATTACTGTGAAAATCATCAGTGACGCATCAAACCAAATCCTGTTGAATTACAAGGTCTTATATAAAAACAGAAAATTTTGGAGATAGTGGTTTCCGGTCAGCCAACTGTTCTGCTTCCTCAGAACGGTACCAAGTTAATGACGTCCGCCAAGGTCTTTCATCAACGTCAGAAACTAGACCAACGTTAATAGCATCGTTTCCTAATCGCTGTTACAGTTGAACAGATATGAGCTATGTTAAACGAAAGTCAATCGTTATCTTTTTAGCTGAAGGAAAACACAGTGGTTGCAAGCGGATGGACTGCTGCGTAAGTAGTAAGACATCCCATCAGTAGCAAGCACCTTTTGAGATTCACCAGACAGAAAGTTCGACAGGGGGAAGCAAAAATGTCGAGACCAAAGTAAACAGCTTCAGTTTGCTAAATGGTTTCGTTCTAGAAAGTACCACATCACGTGTTTACTGGTTGCTGTGACTTTTACTGTACAGTAGCGCATCCTTTGAAAAAGGCTACTTTGTGGACATACTGTATTACAGAAAATGCATTTTCGGAAAAAATGCTTTAGTTATTTGCAAATCTTTCCCACTAAATGTCTAATGCCCGAGCAATTATTAAGCGTTGAAGATGTGCTGAACAAGAGTCGGCAAAAATAGGGTCAATCGTCTTTTCCAAGAGTCTCTGGCAAATATTTTAAAACTGCACTGACTATATTGTTTCCATCTATGAAAGAGAACCCCGGTGGTAGAGCAATGAGGGTCTTTTCTCTTGTGAGTAAATAGCTGCTGTCGGGATGAATACTTGATTTCTCATCTTTTGTTGAGGGTGAGAATCACACAAGGACTAAGATCTCAACCTCTTATTATTGCACCGACTTTTACGTAGAAGGTCATTTCATAGTCATTGCTTGGCAGCCTGTAGTAAGGTTAAATAATGACAAACCTAGTAGTCAGCGCGTTAAGTTTAGTAAAACCTTCTTGAGAACAAACTTTCGCCAGTGCCTCAGACCGGTATGGCTGTAACGAACGCAACATCGGCCCTTGGCAATAATGTTAGTTTGACTTCTTAGCGTTTATGATAAGCAGAAGCATATTCTGGGAAAGATGTCACTCAGGAATTTTATATTTAATCTCGAAAATTCATGCAATCGATTACCACTACTCTGGTCAGGAATACCGAAAAAACTGGCATTCTTTTGCTGTGTCCCATACAACTCTGAAGGGGAAACAAAAACAGCCATGTAATTTGTTAGCCGATGTTAATTTTCATTTCACGCAAGATTCAACTCTAAATTTTACGGTTAACGGTCATTATGAAAATTCAGTTCATTTGGAATAGCGAGCACTACCACAACGGGATTATTATTACCACTCAGCAGGATTCCGGTTGTAGTGAAAAAATGGGAGTAACTCACTGCAGGATTTGCAAAAACATAAGACTTGGGAGCGGTGAAGTACCGGCCTGAGTTTTTCTTTAATCCATCACATCTTCAATTGCAACAGTAGCCGTCGCTGCATTCTTTTTTAAAACGGGCTTCTAACTTTTCAAGTTTGCTTGCAGAAAAAAGTTTCAGGTATAAGTCTTGTTGTTTTCAAGTTAGTCAGTTTAGTATCAAGCTACGATATTCGAACGATATTCAGTTTAGTATTAAGCTACGATATTCTATATAATATATAATATCAATATCAGCGCTTGCGTCAAGATCTAAGCAGGGTAGAACAGCCTATAAATATTTGGTGAAACTTTTTATATCAAAACTTCTTTTGGTATCTATCTTTTTTTCTGCGTGTAATGGTTTGGTCATTGCTCAGAAAATGCTTGCATTGAAATATTCACTACACAGAAAATGTGATGATACACCTTTAATGCTGACATCGTCTTCTACTCGCGTTCAGATCCACCAAAACCAGGTGTTAAAACCAAATCACGTGAAGACGATACCTTCAGTGCAAAACCTTGAATGCAAGATGGGTCAGCAAAGGAAAGTGCCTCCTAATCTAAAAAAAGCTGGTCAAAAGTCCAAACCTACAAATACAAAGGTTGATTTGTCATGTGCGAGAAATCAAGTGCCCAATAAGTCATTAAATACATCTGACACCACTATATAAAGTTGACGCAGAGGACTGGTTACAGCGCGAACAGTACGCATCTATATCGGACGTTTTCGAGTGATGCGTCATCAAAATTTTTCATGCGAACATTCGGCTGAAGCCGTTCTTTTCAATGCCACGCGACCGTGACATAAACAGTGTTCATCAAACTATTCGTTCGCTGAGTTCGTGAGACAAATATTTTGAAAATCGATAACCCAAAATATGCTCTCCAGTTTTCTGATGACCGCGTGAGAATAAGTTTGTTCTACGTGCTTGCTTTTCCTTTAAACTACTATAAGCATTTTATTGTATCATCATATCTAGTTTCCGAAATCGTGACGACCGACACATGATGCAACTCTGTTTTCCTGTGCAAAACTTGTAGAACTATATTTATCCTCGGGTATAAGAGAAAAGCAAGTCATGATTAACTCGAAGCTCCAAAATATTTAACGCTTTTACGGTCTTGCCAGATGAAGAAACAACGAGTGTGGACAAACAAGCGCGATTTTATGCAAATGTGGCACAAAACCAAAAACTACTCATCAAATGGATTATGACTGAAAGGTTGACTTTGCCTCATCCAAGAAATCTGTACCCTTCATTAAAGTTTAGTTTCGTTCATAAATTTCAGCTTTTTCTATATTTTTAATAGTGAAATAAAAGTATTCGTTTTAATATTTGTAGGACAGCGGTTTCTGCAAAAATTTATTTTCTGAAATAAGTCTGAGACTGCAATTGCGTCGCAGAAAAAGAGCAGGTCAAACATAAAATAACAAGAATTATCTCCATCCTTGTTTGCATTTGAAATTTTTCCTCATTACATAAGGTAGCGAACCGTTATGATGGCTCAGTCACCAGAGCGTTTCCTTTACAGTAAGCAGCTTGATGATTTATCCTCAAGCGAACTTGGTCTCTACCAACTGAAAATTCACGTAAAACAATGAAGTTTTCTGTTTGCCATTCGGAATAAAACTTTTATTGGGCTTGAATAACGTTTATCAACCACTGAGCAACATCAGGCCTTCAATCGGTCAATAGGCTACTTGGCATTGTCATTCTTGGAAATCTTCAAGATTTCCCGTTAAAGACCTACCGAATTTAACAACTTGGAACGATGATTGATCCGTTGAAATAGGATTTCGCACAGCAGTGGCCTCTGATGCAAAAATTGTTACCAACAGTTGGTTTTAAGATTGGAGAAGTTTTACTTCACCTTCAAAAAATATCTATCTACGAGAGCTTTTAACCTATCATTGACGAAGTGTTTAGACGTGTGTGAGTTTGTGTGCTATAAGCAAGTATGTGTGTCCTTAAGCAGCCTGCAAAAAAACGCTTGCAGATGCTGCGAGACTTCCCACAACCATGGGCATTCACATCTAATAAACGTTTTGTGAAAGGAACCTTAAAATCTTCCTTATGTTTGTTTATCAGAGGACTGGTTGAACTCTCTGGTTAACCAACATTTCTGTGTTGGTGCTATTGTACATGTTGCACTGCCAGTGGGCACCTTACACAGTAATATGTACGGACATAAGATCACATTTTCTGCAAGTTCGCTCAGAAACATCTGACTTTAGAACTTGTGTCGAAAGGTTCAGGTGGTGTTTCCTATTTATTTTCTTTGTAGGTTGTCTTTTGCAATGTTTCTATTTTCGGTTAAAAGCACGTTTCCTTTTTTGTTCCAATGATAAACTATATGATATCGTTTGCTTATTTTTGCAACACAAGCTTCACCTGCCATTTGCTAAGCAAGATTTGAATCAAGCGAGCTTCACCTGCGAATTACGCAAAATCGATTGAATGATGACGTCGTCTAAGGTAGATAAGAGGTGTATGCCAAACTGCAAGTTAAGAGATGATGCGGCCTGTTGCAAAATTCTTTTCTCCCTTTCAGTGCTTTGCGCAGAATGATACTGCAGAGCTACGAGAAGGTGATTTCTTTCAAGCTGCTTTCTCACGAGCGACACCTGGAGAAAGAGAGGATGGAATACAAAGTAAGAAATTTATCAGAGTGCTGTTGATACTAAAAAACGTGTTCCAGACGATGGTAGTGATTTAGATATTGCTTTCAAGGTGAACAGAGTCCATAAAGGTCAGATACGAAACTCACCAACTCACCACATACTGTCTGCTTTTAGCATACTGGGAAAGCACACAAAAACGCTTTGACAGATTCTTTAAAAAGATCATGACAAGTTTTCAGTTAAGAAATCTATTAATGTTGATATGAAGTTTAAATGCTACATTATTATTTGAGATCTTAGAAAGAATCATCTCATAAGTTTTTCAAAAATGTTTCTACAGCCTGTGCTAACCGGCGCTATCTACGGTATTCTCTGCAAACATCTGCTGTTGACCACTGCCCAGCAATCTGTATGTCTGATGTCCTATGGCAGTGTTTTGTACTTTATCGTGTTGATAGCTCTTTAAAGATTCATTTTTGAAAAAGCAATCCATATCAAATAAACATTTTAAAAAACGTTTTGATGTAAATTCACGCTCCAGCGCTTTTCCCGAATGCACTTTTGTGTGCTGATCGTTGCTCAAGAGTAATGGCAAGAAAGGAAGATGAGCAGCTAGATCATCAGCTAGTTTTACCCAACAGAAAAAGAAATGCAACCTTCGAAAAAAAGCTAATTTTTTTCACAGAACGCACTTATCTGCAGCAAATTCGTCCTTGTTTGCTACGCGAAAAAAGCGTTGCTCCAATCCAGCAGTCTGAAACACAAGAGCCCGCGGGCCACATATGGCCGCGAGGGCATTTTGTGCGGTCCGCGATGCTTTTTGGGAATTTTCAAATAAGTAACACATAAGTTATTTACTTTATTTAACGGTGTTAAAAGAGCACGGCCAGCGAGTAAACAAATTCCTTTTAAGAGAACGTAGAGACGGCTAGAAATGATTTGCATATAACTCACGATACCTTTCGCAGGAATAGGATGTAAAAGCTGTTTCTAGTAAGGTTGAGGTACCACCATTGTTGCGTCAGCGTCATAACGTGGCCGTCGGGTTTCTTTATAAGTCCTCATTTGACGCTCAGAGGAATTTGAGTTTTTTGATTTCAGCAAACTGTAACTTACTTTCTTTGAATGAGTCTCCTTTTACAGGTCAAAAACTCGTTTTTTTCCTTTGGGGGACAAAGATGTTTCATATTTTCAAACGATCCTCATATCTCAGTATACCTATGGCCTTTTTAATAAACATTTGACTCTCCTCCAGTATTTTCACTCCAGTGAGTTTTGCTAGATCCCCGAGGTAAAGTTCATTGAAGTTTGAAGTACACGTTCATCGTAGCTGACCACAGGGCCGGCCTTAGCAAGTGAGGGGCCCAATTGGAAGCGATTTTGCCGGACCCCGCTCAGTGGCGTGTGCAGATATTTTTGAGGAGAAGCATCAAGTTATAATGATAGAAATCGGTGATGTGAAAGAGCGAGGTCCCAAATGGCTACTTCCCTCAGTTTCACCGCTCCAGAAAGGACATCAGCGCCGTAATACCCAATAAATCCATGGGTTACTACTCTCAATACCTCGAGAAGGGAGGTATTCTTTGTAGTACGAGTGGATACCCAGAGATAAAAAGTTTGTAGTGTCAACAAAAGATTTTATTTTACCATGCCGAGTGCATTAGCCATGGACGACCTACCGCGCTTCACTGGCTGGCAATGCACTTGTCCGGTGAAACTTAGAAAGTTATGTCGCATCACTTTCGTTTTCGGGGAAAACGTCTGTTGTGATTGCAGGTGGTCCCGCTTGGGCGAATTAGTCCCTGGCATTCCGACTCATTGCACCTCGTCATGCAGCAGGAGCGTTTGCCTTACTAAGTACAACTTGAAGTGTGTTGAAGTGCACGAGAAACAACTATCACTGTGGTGTGGCTCTTCTAGAGCTTTTTTTGGATTGTCTATGGTAGTTCTGCTAAATTCTGGTCCAACGCACCTCTCTTTTTGTGCTTCGACCTTTTTTAGCTTTAGTCCTCTTTTGACGGCCACATAATGTTTTCGGCCTCAGTCTCTTGGTCTTTGACTCATGTTATTTAGCTAAGTTGCAGAACCGAAACAACATAAACTTAAATAAATAATGCCACATTCCACTGATACAACCAAAAAACAAAACACCGGCATAAGACTTGCATATCATGCATATCAGTATATACTTTGCACTTAAACAATGGTTATCGTAAGAACACCTATCAAGAGCACAAACCGCTGATTACAGCAGGTTTTCAATAAAAAGTTAAAAACTTGTTTTCTCTTCTAACTTTGAAGAAATATATGAAGTAATTGCAGATTTCCCAATAACTATAAACCCACTTTTTAGAAAAATTTCAAAACAGGCAAGTACTTTGGTAGCATCGACCTACGAGGCGGGAAGGGCAATTACTCCCCAGATTCGGGCAAGATTCAAAAAGTTCGAACAAAACTGCCCGATATGTTTGGGGAATTTGCTTTAGTATAGAATCATAGGCCTGCAAAACTTTCCTGTTGAAGATTGTATTTCAGTGGCTTAGAAATTCGGGAGGTCGAAAAGTTTTGCCCATCTTAAACCAAAGATCCCTGTATGCCTCGATGCCTAGGTTTGCTAACCTCCAAAACTTTCAGGAAAGTCATCCCACTTTTTCCAGACTTTTTGCAACTTTCAAATTGTTAGGCCATATCTCAGAAACTACAACGTCCATCTATTTGAGATCGATGCCATAGTCCTTATTGTACCGGTAGTACTTAATGGTGCAACTTTAACAACAAGAATATCATGAGGCTTACTTCGCTCAAACGTAAACTGTCACTTCTGTTTCTTTGCAAACGGCTTTATTATTAACATTCGTAAAGAAATTTCCTGTTACGTTTACAAGGAAACATTATTTTTTGTACACCGAGAGTAGTCATTCAGTTCGCATGATTAAAACTAGGTTTATTTTAAACTTTTTCGCCGATGTCAGGTTGCCTCACCATATCTCTATACGAGAGGGAAATTGAATATGATTGACAGCACACATTTGCCAATACGAACTAAAGTTAACCTTCAGAGGACACGTAGCAAACCTCTGAAACAGCAATAACTGTCGAACGGTATTATGCAGAAAATATTGAAACTTGACCTGCCAAATACGAAACACTTGTAACCGCAACAGAAAACATCTTCAAAACTTCAACCCTCACTGCCTTAATTAAAGTAGCTAAAAAAGCTAGACTACAAAATGCATTGTTCTATCTTTTGAAAAACTTGGCTACGCATTACCGAAAAATAATTGCCACTGTTACGATTAAAGAAAAATTTGTGAGGATTTAAAGGAGTTAGATACCGCGCAGTTCACTTTGATTCCCATCGGTAACGGGCTCAACGCTTCTAAAAGTTCACCAAGGCTTAGGCTGTTCACCAAAGGTTTAGGCTGTGTTGTAAATTGCGTTGTAAATTGTAACTAAAGTGATTAGTATTGCTTTCACTGCTCTGTCTGTTCTGCAAATACTGATTTTCTATTCAAAAACACCTGCTTCCTTCATCTGTT
>Ga0210059_1017549_pt1 | contig 10179 bp, 6 predicted proteins | sample Ectturendosymbi2_FD_188042 | JGI IMG/M metagenome (GOLD analysis project Ga0210059, IMG submission 188042) | Ecteinascidia turbinata endosymbiont from Florida, USA - Sample 2 (SPAdes) (version 2) | ecosystem: Host-associated > Tunicates > Ascidians > Unclassified | place: Key West, Florida...
TGTCCTTGCACTCTTTCTCCTGCCTGAATAAGTTCCCCCTGTGGCTTTAGAACATAAGTTCACTACAGTCCCATGCTCTCTGAACTTCGTAACCCAACTAACAATCGTTGATTTTGGTGGAAAGTTGCGACAATGGAAACATTTTCGAAACTGAATCTGTACACTCTGGTATGATTTTGTTGCAAAATAGGTCTCCAGGGAGAATATCTTCTGCTGATTTGTCCAAGACATTTTTGGGGCAACTATAGCTGCAAACAATCATCCATAGATTCACCTATCACGTCCTGCAACAGAAAAGACATCCGTTAAAAAATGGGTTTTTTATCGAACAAAGTATGGGTACGCATCTTTTTGGGTCACCCTGTACAACTGAGTTTCCTCGTCTAGCGTACACTGTTTTGATCATTTAGTCTCATACTACTTTTGTTACTTCATACCACATTCAATCACTGAATTTGCTCTTTTTATACTACATTCTTTGCTGTTCACTTTAACCTAATGTGTGCAATCCCTTTTAATTTTTTTCAAACACATGTCAACCGTGAACAATCTAAAATTAGTTACTGACTAAGATATGATAAAACTTATTTTATGCTATTAAATTCAATGACACCTGATCCCACTTCTTTTCTATTACCAATAAAAGCATCACCAGAAACAGCTAAGAGTATCTGAGTGTTTTTCTTGACAAACAAAACTACTAAGCTAGAAACCCAGTATAATAAAAGGTGAAAAGTCAATTCCAGTAGGACTTTGTACAAAATTAAACATTACACAATACAATCCGAGTTACTTCACTCCACAAGTGAAAGAAGCAAGGAATCAATCACAAATTTTTAATAGGAAATCGATTTCACGTAACACTACGCATCGTCAGTCCTATCATCTTATTTAAAGATCTATTTCTCGTTTATTGCGATCAGTTTTTATCAGTTTTTCAGTTTTTAAATTCTTAAACATTCACTGTATTAATTGAAAATGTTTAGATTTTTGTAACGACCCGCAGCTCCGAACCACTGCATTCAAATAAAAGAACAAAAGACATGTGAAAAGGTTGCGAATCACTGCATTAAATAAAAAGTTAAAACACTTGTAAAAAAACTGTTAAACACTATGAATTCCAAAGCAAGCTAAAAACGCAAGCAACGTACCTGGGCTTGGGCTTTCAAAACATGATTGACTTGGTGAAATAGCAAAACTTCTCAGTAGGTCAATTCTGAAAATACCTGCAACTTTGGAAGAACATCATAATTATTCCTAAAATTTGCAATTGACCGGTTCTTTTGAAATACTTGCTTCAAAAGTATACCACTGAAATGTTTAATTTGTTACAATGTTCAGGCGGAAACGGCAGCTGGCACTCAGTGGCAACGATGATGACGAAAGTATTATTATTTCCACAAATTTCACTGAAACTGATATACAACAAATCACCAGTCTTGGAAACATCCAAATACTTGTTAATGTCAATCCAACGGAAGGTAAATGGATGCGTTTATGCAAATAAATGTTATTATAGAAACTACATCGATTATCCACTTTTGTACTCTTAAGAAAAATGTATTTTTGCATGTAGAAATAATAAAATATGAAAAGGATATGGTGTCCGTTTTCAAAAATTAACCACTTGGTTGCCAATATGCTGATTGTTAAAGATTGCGAGTAGTAACTCCTACTGTACAACGTGAGCGGGCTGTTTTACGCATAGAATGCACCAAAGTGCAACGCAATTCTGTCCTGGATCTGCTGCACCTATCATGCTGCTGTTAACGTCAGCCGTTGGTGTTTCAGGAAGCAAAATATCCTACTCGGTTATACTGCGTAATTGAGTGGTACGAAGGTGTGTGTTATATCTGTAAGAAGACTATGTTGTTGCGCTGCCGCAACAAAAAAGGGGTTCACCCCAAAAGGCCAACCACCTGTGCTTGCACTAACATTTAACTACCCCTTCCAGAGTTAGATGACTTACACAGCAGATAGAATGCATTTCTTGTCGGTTTTGTTTCCCAGAATATTTAAAACAGGAGTTAACACCTTCAGCACTGACCGCAGTTAATTTGAATCTTGCAAATAAAAATTTACTGAAAGCAATTATGGCTTCATGTAAATATTGTCAATCGACGTCCACTTAAATGGCGATGCATTCCCTTCGTTTAGTGGGTCGTATGATACAGCAAGTAAAGTGATTTCCATTATTGAAAAAACTTTATTGGCTAATTGTCTTATTTGGAGATAGGCGAACAAGGAGAGATTTTTGAGAAACACGCTCATTAATCGTGTAAATTCCCGCGATTCTAATGGCTTTGGCTGTTTTGTCCGCCTGAATGCTTGTGATTTTTGGATCCTTCAAAGTTTCAAAATCGCAAGACACTTTTTGTAGGAGTGTATAGCGTCACCCCAAGACAATATAGGGTTGCGATGAGATGAGCACCGAGAAAATGTGAGAAGCTTGAAGGGCGTGCATCTGCCTTGGGTTCCACGACCAATCAGAAACTGAAATTGCCATGCATTTAGTATGGTTTGGTGGACTCGAGATAATACAACTTTCCACGTAAATGCACCGGGCGGGAGTTACTTATTTTCAACAAGTAGCAGGTCCTGCGAGCATTGCTAACGATATTTACACGCACAGCACCTGCAAAATGGGCTCAGCACTCCTGAAGGTGTAGGAAATTTCTACATACTGCCCGCTTTGTGGAGAGAATGTTGTAACCTCTGGATTTTTGTGGCATGGAGAGTTATCCTAATCCTCGTGCTATCAAGTACTACTGTCACAAAATCGTGAATATCCAACCGTTTGTGCGATTTACATTTGGTGTCAATTTTGGAAGCAGTGTGCTGTGTTGTAAAATATGGTGCCTAGGTCTGTAATTAGTGAATTAAATGATGCTTGTACTTCTTGAAGACATCGTGCTCTCTCCCATCACCGCTTTTTCTCCCTGAGTGAGGTGTTGTTGATCACAAAGCCTTTTTATGGTCGTGCGTCATACTGCGGCCAAAGTGAGCTGTGACGCCAAGAAAATAAGTGTACTGTATGTGAAGTAAAAAATGCGTTTCAGCCATGAATTCGCTTGGGCAGAATAGGGTTTTCAAATTATATACTGTAGGGGTGTTTATAAAGAGGCTGTTGTGATATGGGTTTTGGTAAATTCCGATTTTCATAACTTAAATTAGGCGTTTGCCGTAGTAGCTGGGCATGAAGCTTAATTGAAACATGAGGTGCACAAAGCCAACAACGTCAAAAATATTAATTAAAAAATATATTGAGGTTTTAAAAGCTGGCCTAGCTTCACGAACCCACAACAGGTGCGACAAACGCTCATTTATAGGATTAAATATTTACGAAACAATCCGGTAATATCGAGTGTCTCATTTTATTTTTGTTTTTGAGGTAGAAAACCGGTTGTAGGTTAATTTCAGTTATTAAATGTAGCAGTTTGCCGGAGACGACAATTCTGCGACAGTTCAATTCAGGTCCGTAGCCAGGTTTTAAGATTTTGGGGAAAAGATACATTACTAGTGCATGGGGCAAAACTTTTGTTTTTGTTATATGTTTAAAACAAACTGCATAAAAATTTTCTGAGCCAAGAAAATTTGGGGGCAGAAAAAAATTGTTGGGGCACTGCCCCCGAATGCCTCCTCGTGGCTAAAGGCCTGGTTGCCAACCAAACTATTACAACAGCCTTGTCACGAAGTTTGGTTGTGGGTGTGGAGGCAAATCACATAAGAGAAGGTTATTGCAATTCAATCCGTTGTGGTGAAAATTTTGTAGAAAATAAAGAAAGGAAGGCACAGTTTCTCCAGTTTTGCTCAAGCCTCAAACGCTCAAAATTTCAGGGAAGGACTAAAACAGTTCTTGGGAAGTTTCAACAATAACTCTCTACACTGCATACAAAACTGTCGCTATGTTATGGAACTTCCTTCATATAAAAAGCCAACGGTTGCACTTGAATATCTTTACTGACTAAAATTTTATAAATTGAGCATGAAATCAATATCGCGTCTTTTCTGTAGAATAAATTGTGAAATAATCACAGTTCCACTCACTTCTTTAACGGCAGTCAAAGTGGACTTGACTAGAAGCACGTTTCGCTCTTATTTCCTTTGCTGCAGAGCGACACTCTGACATCAATATTCTTTATTATAGGCCCTCCAATCACCCAACCTACAGGTAAAAACGAGAATTTGCCACAAAGCGTGTCCCTGCTGGTGATCATCTCAGCCGGGGTTGGATGCATTGCATTACTCATGCTACTCAGCGTTATCTTCATCATCGTCTACCATCACAAGTTCATCCGGCCGCGGAAGACCGTTTTTCCGCAAGAGCAAGGAATGGGTGTGGCCTACGTCCAAGACATTTTCTTGCCTGCGATGGACCGCGCCGCCGTGACGCGAAACGGCGTCGGAAAAGACGGCATGGACGAGTTTGTGTGGGCGAGGCGCGTGATCAACGGGACTCCAAGCCGCATGCTTGAACTTGATGCTGGCAAGAACGCATGGTAATGGAGCAGGAGCGAGAAGTTCTGAAAGACTCGCAACGTTTTGCTGAAAAATGACACATCATGATGTGATTAGAATACGTTACAGTGACGCTTGCTACTATGCAGCATGAACTAGTCCATACGCTGTTAGCTGTTTAAACAATTAGACATACTCGAATTGGTTGGAATTCGCGCATTTATCATGTAATTTGTTACAAGATGATGATTGCGATAAATTGCCATTGCCTTAACGAACCAGGAGAGCAACGTTTAAGCGTGTCTCAAAAACAAACCTCCAAAAACCTTGATGCAAAACCAATGTTTCCACAATTTTGAAAAATTAGTTGCCCACCCTTGTCACCTAATTGCTACCCAGGTGATCACTCCGCTGGAAAGTTATTCGCCACTTTACAGCAAGGTCTTCCTAACATAGGAAGGTTTCAACAAATGATTTTTACGAGTGCACGTTTTTTTTGTTTTCATGTAAATGTTGCCGAGCATAATTTCGTAGTACTCTTAAGTATGTTGTACAGTCAACAATGGTCTAACGCAGTGGTTGTAAAACCGGGGTAAATTTACCCATGGGTTAAATTTCATCTTACAAGGGGGTAAATTTACTGAACCATAAATTGCAGCAAATGTAAATTTTTATAAATCATTCTAAAGTGTAAGAGTTTGCTAATTTCGTATTTGAGCACCACTGAGTGTGCTGGGGTAAATCTGGTAATCTTGTTTGATAAAAGGGTAAGCTATGAAAAAAAGTTTAAGAACCACTGGAATGCAAGTGCTTTTGCGAACATATTCCCTGGCAGGTCTAAATTACTGATTGCTGTTAAGCGTCTTTGAAACAAAACTGAGAAAACTTGGTGGCATTCAATGAAACAATGTTCTGATGCATCAAACCTTTCCTCGTGCTTGGTATTCGGAGACCCAGACACGTACAATAACTGCTGCCTAAGTGTACAAAAAGTGTGTTTGGTTTACTACATCGCATTGTATCCTTTCTGCACCCTGTGAAATATAACTTTTTGCGACATTTTTGTTCTGTTTCGTGCTGTTTTCTCAACGAGCAACAATAATGGAAGAGTTTTGAGAAAACAGGAACTTGATAACTGCGGAAAATCTGTTATTGCGCAATTGTTTTTATTTTACTTAAGGCTTTCCTGCTATGGGTATGTATGTTTGTCGTATCCTATGGTTTCAACGACTAGCGTGAGCAGTGGTAAGACTTACTTATCGACTTTCTCTCTTACAAAAACTAATGGCTCTCCAACTGCTGCTAAATCTGTGTTTGGTTCGGTAACTTTCCTGTGTTATACGTGCAGGTTTTGGTGCTCAGCCTTGAAGCACGCTGGTGACCTTAACTTGTTTTCTAACTTTTATTCTTTTCAGCGTTAGTTTTGCTTCTAAGTGCGACTGGCGACATTTCATTGTTATTTCGGGTTGTGTTTTTGTTCGAAGTCGTATTAATGCTATGTGTTAGGGCTTATCCTGTTAGTGTGCAAGCTAATTTCCAGGACACCACGTGCTTTGACTGTGGCTCATCTGTACATAAGTAAAATGTTGTGGTAGAAAAGATTGTCTCACATAATTGAAGTACTGTCAATTTTTGCCTTTTCAGTTTGGAAACTCAGTTCAGTGCTGCGTGACCACCTCCTGATATTTGTTTCAGTTACCCCTTCGAGCTGTAGTCTGAGCAAACAGGGCTCTCGGTAGCTCAACAGTGGTGCAATCAAATGCCTTCTTGACTAGATCTTCATTCCAGTTCAGCCAAAATAATTAACTGGGCAACTAACGCCAGCTAAAGGTCTGCGTTTATTCTTAGACGTTTAGTCAAAAGCTATTTACATTTTTCCCTCAATCATACTACGCAAATATTTCAATGCTCTAAAAGAGTCTACATACAGTATTTTTTCACGCAGACCTCAAAATTACGCAACAGATAATTTACATAGCAACAAAGTTGTAAAATGAGGTAGGTATGATCAACTTCAACAAAAATGATAAGAACTTTTCTTGTTAAATCCCTTGGCGAACTAAAGCGTTATTTTGTTGTGTTTTGTTTGAACAACCCCTGAACGGAATCAACTTGGTCAAAAGCAGGTGCATCAACAACAACCCTCGGGCAGTATTTCTAGAAATAAATCCACAACGAAAAAGAAAACTGTTGTTCTTGCGTGCTCAACGCCGGTTGTTGCGAAAACGGGCGATTTTTTCATATTGTGAATGGGAAACGCAAATAACTCGATTACGAAACGCAAGTAAAAACAAATCGTCTGGCGTTTAAACACTTTTGAAACTATTGGAATATACGTTGTTGATGTCAAAGATCACGCTTTTTATTGCAAACCTACATTCAAGCTTTTAAACCCATGGCCTACGCAAACGGCATTATGATTGTCCATGAATTCCAATATTACATCTTAGGTAGGTCTTGCGATTTCTTCTCTCGCAATTCCATGATTTTCCTGAATGTTGAACAAAATCGAAATAGCTCACTGGCATTTAAAGCTGCGTTGCGGTAATACTTCTGTCAAATACCAACGCATACTCCGCGTTCTTGACATGAGCAACTGATAAAACTGTTCACGTGAATAGAACGTGCAGGGCGGTTGTGGTGGTTTCTCCTACCACAGTCACTCCGCTACATCAGTCCTGAGAAGAGTGTTTTATGAGCGGACTAGACTTGCAGTGCCACTGCAGATTCTAGGATGAGATACAATTAATTTTGAAAAGTGTAAATCAAACATTGCGACTCACTCCCAAAAACACTTTGAAAAGTGAAAGCTTTGCTTTTTGTGAAACCAGCACATAAGTTCATTTGACTTGCATACTGTAACAGGTTTTGAAGTATGAGTTAAGCCTTTTCTAACAATGCAAGTAGCTTTATTCGTCGTCGGAAAGCAGCAAATTTGCGCAGACGGTTTGTACAGGATTTGTTCTTCCATTCAATTTTTCTTCTGAATAGATCCATTCCAAACGTGTGTATTTGTGACTATAATTGTTTGCACGCACAATGTGTGGCTTTTGAGTCACGCCCATGCCACCTGAACGTTTGAGAAACTCCGCTTCTTGACTGGATTGTTTGAAACGGGCTCGTTGTGAGGCGTCTTTTGGAGACAGGTCGAAAACGTGGGTCGCGGTATTGTGATACCTTGAGTGAATTTCTTTAAATTCCAAGGCCTGAAATAGGCGTAAATCACAGTCATGTTGATGCGGACTAAGAAGCGTGTGTGAAACTACTCGAACGGAAGGAAAAGAGACGCTTTACGTCAGGGGTGGGGAACCTATTCACTACCACGGGCCGCACGAATTATGCATTATCGCTGGAGGGCCGCAAAATCAATGAATTTTATCCGAAAATTCTGCCTTTATCTAATTATGAGGAAGAGAGACTTCTCTCGATTTACAGTCTGAGTACCTGCTTATCACGGAGCTTCGTTTCGAGGCGAGGTTGTACTTTAATTTGGGTAACGCAAATTCTGATGCGGGCCATATCAAATGTTCACGCGGGCCGCAGGTTCCCCACCCTGCTTTACGTTATTGAACAATCGTTACGAACTTGTAACTCTCTTGAAATGGTTACTAAATTGTCGTCGTCAAAGACTGCTAAGTAGTAGATCGTATGTGCAAAACATCAACAGATTTTATAATTTTTAAAGAAAAAGTGGATTTAGGGTTTCTGTGAGGGTGGTCAAATTATGTCAAAGGTCAATTTCAACCACCCTGCCAAATGCAAACAGTAAATGACTTGGTTGAAAAACCACAAGTGAACCAAGAACACGCTTTTTGTTCCCACATTAGCATATTGATAAAAATACCACCAACGACGCAGTAATACTAACCCTTCGATCAATGTCCATGCTCCAAAACCGATCAGCGCAATAGAAAGAAGGATGCCGAGAACAACAAAAGTCAAAAGCAGAGTTCTCATCCTTTTCGGAAGAAATTGCACAGTGTTGTTCAGGTGATCTGCTGAATTACCAAGCTGTTATATTTTCAAATGCATAGATGCCAGAAATTGTGATAGTCCACGCCGTATGTTGTACGCATGTTTGTTTTAACCTGCTGTGATAGGCTGTCTGAGCGATTTGTGCGCAAAACCGCTCGTCAGATATTGAGAACCTCCTGCAAAATATGTGTAGAAGAAACGGTTCTTCTTTAAGGCACACAAGATTGACCCACTGGTAGCACTTTTTGTTTCGACAGGCTTCGATGCAGATGCGCTCGTCTGAAGCCTATAGTAGATAGTTCAGCATGACTGGATTGCGTTGTGGAGGCCGAAATCCACCTTTGCTGCCATATACAGTTTAACTTTTAGCTCAATTACGACACACCGATTGGCGCCATGGTTGTATCTTCTCTCTTTCTCCTGACGCCACACGTCATTCAGTCCTATTTGAAGTGCCATGGTTTTAGTGCTTTTATTCTTACTTGCTTTTCCTAATAGTTGGTTAGAAACTTTGCTTTTATTTTACACCATGGATGGGGGAGGATCTTTCAAAGCAGGAGGGCATAGGGTTCGGTTTGCAAAGCAATTCGTAAACAAGCACTAGGCTATCGGAATCAGTGGCGTCATGGGCTTGTACCGTCCGGAGAATGGGAGGTACTGCGCCCACTAACGTGTAACAAGCGTGAGTCACAAATGAAAACGCAACATGACGATGGTTTTGATATGAAAAGCTACTTTGATTTAAAATTATTAATTTTTGAAAGTTTGGTCCAGGGCAGCGGCCACTCTTGCACCCCGCGCAACTTATCGGAACACATATCATGTCACAACAACAGTCTTAATTATTGCAGATATCATTCATTTAAAGTAGTATACAAAAAAATGTATTTTCTGTTCAAAATGAAAAACATCTATGCTATCTGTTAATCAAAGAACAAAAAGTTTTTAGAACATGCAACTTTTAGAGGGTGTTTTAAATTCAAAAACAAAACAGTAGCGTAGTTCAGGAGCCGTAGTCACTTTTCGCACTGTTTGTATTGTTGCACTGTTTGTACAACAACAAGATTTCGGTCCAGTAAGTGGTTATTGTGGATATGGAACAACGTCCTCATCTGCACGTAATATCGAGACGAAAAATTCACAAATTTTGTGTACGTAGAAGAATCATAACATAGCATGTAAACTCTTTCCAGTGTTGTGGTTAAAAATAACCCCAACATGCTAACTTACAACCCTGTGGAAATTACTGAAGCTGATATGGAATTAATAAATGAGTTTTTGGATGTATAAAATATTATGAGATTCTTCACATGGCATAAAAATATAATGTGAATGCATGTTAAAACATATAATCAATGTGGCTAGTTTTGTTGTGAAGAAGTGTTGTATCAGGGATTGACACATTGTGTCGAAATTGACTCGCTGGATCTGGAATGACTCAGTGAGTCTAAGGGGACTCATTGGATCAAAATTGACTCATTGGGTCGGGATTTACTCATTGGGTCAAAATTGACTCAGTGGGTCAAGATTGACTCGTTGGGTCGAGGTTGACTCATTGGGTCGGGGACATGGTATAAAAGAGATATGTTGGTAAATATTCGCCCTCAGGACATTTCAAGGGAGTTGAAAATTTTCAGTCGAAGGGCGAACTTGTGGGGTCTGGCAACTTCGGGAACCAGAATACACTTGTAGCTAACACTCAAAGGAGTTTTAGACTGAAATTGGCCGACTTTCTAGGCACGAAAG
>Ga0210059_1017550_pt1 | contig 10179 bp, 11 predicted proteins | sample Ectturendosymbi2_FD_188042 | JGI IMG/M metagenome (GOLD analysis project Ga0210059, IMG submission 188042) | Ecteinascidia turbinata endosymbiont from Florida, USA - Sample 2 (SPAdes) (version 2) | ecosystem: Host-associated > Tunicates > Ascidians > Unclassified | place: Key West, Florida...
TTGTCTGTGAGTGACGTCATAAGTGGAGGACTTTTAGGCCACCTTGGCCCACTTTGCCTGGCCCTGGGCGCCAACCGTTAGGTGGTAGTATTTCGCTGAAGTTTTTACTGGAAACTAGGCTACAATCCAAGTTTTTTGATACTTTGGATGACCTTCTGGGGTTTCAGGTTCAAAAGTTGTGATGTAAGTTAGTAAAAATATTTGACTAATTAGATATTTAGAGAAAAATATATATAATATTGTAAATATCTTGAAAAATACTGACAGGAGGAGAAACAAGATGCCAAATTCGGATTCAGCGGCCAAAATTTATCCAGAAAACATGCCAACCTCGACATAAAAAATTTTTGTTGCCTAGTGATTACAAATTGTTGGTTTAAATTTTGCATACCTCGAAAACGACCCTGAACTGTTCGAAGTATTTTGGGTAAAGCTACACATAAGATTAAGCAAACCATATCGTGAATTATTCGATCTTATTGATCCTGAAAAATTCGTCTGGCAAGTAAAGATTATGTGGTTATTGTTGAAAATCAAACAAAGAAAGGAATTAAAATGTGAAAAGATTAGAGAGGCCATCACTTGGGAAAAGATTCTGATAAAAGTACTTGAAGAAAAGTTAGAAATTGTTGGTCTAAACCTGGATATTTTCGAGGAGAGCCTTACTTTGTTTAAGAAACTTAAACATCGACTTAGTAGAAAATTCCAAGTCGGAAGGTTTCGTGCATTTCACATATTTCTGGAATCATTGAACCAGAAGGATTATCAATGGCAAATTTACACTATTTGGAAAGTGCTATATGATATGAAATTGGGAGAAGAACGTTATAGGTTATTACGGGCAATGTTACATATTTAAATTGGTCATTGGAAGTATTTGATAATGTGTCAGTTTTATGGCATTTGCATTATTCTTTAGGGCTACCACCCTTATTCAGTTACCGAAAAAGGATCCAATCTTTGTTAATAACGGTAGAAAGTTTGCTTTGGATGTTTCTTTTATATTATATTTTGAAGTTTATGAATTTATAACTGAATTGTTCATGTTGTTCTAAGATTAAGAGTGTTGGGTCAGCACTAGATAAGATGACGATAAAAACCACTGAAAATTGAACAGGACGCCTGATTGCTAAAGGCATAAACGCTGCTGATATTGTTGTGCAAAACCCTACCATCACTCTGAACGCGGGCTACTGGCAAAGTCTGAAAATAGATTGTGTCTGTCAAGTCGACACATCAAGATAAAGTTCTGAAAATTGGTTTAATAGCTTTCTGGAATGCATGGATGTGACAGAAGCTGAACTAGATACCTTGTTGATAGAATCAGAAGAAGACAACCGGCTGTCGGTTCCCAATCGACTATATTGTACAGGCCATTAATTCTATACAGTTCAATGAGCCCCAATGTCCTATATTGAGACTACAGAATCGATTGCAAGCAAAAAATTTGAAGATAAACGTTTCAGAACAGAACCCTTGTTTTTCGAAATGTTCAAGCAAAAGCTGTACAAAGAATTCCAGAATTATTTCTTCTGGCATAGTCCGTTGCTTCAATACGTGACAATACATAATTTCCAGTGGCAAGTTATGGGGCTTTGGGACTTTCTTGTAAACACACCAATCGATGAAAATACTTACGAGTGGTTGCAAACATTGATTAATGTGTGAATCGATTGTAGAGTATCGTTAATTTGGTTTTGAGAATATTTTCGTAAATATTCCTGTAACAACCGAAACTTATGAATACATCTATACGATAATAGATTTATAAACTTAGACCAAACAGATGGAAAAACTTCGCAATGGGGTGAATTTTTAATTACAAAATGTATATTGAGTGAACTTTGAACTTTTCGGTGATGGATTTTTCTTTGTAAAGACCTATTTCGTTTCAGGAAACTTAGATAAAATAAAAGTATTATAATGACATCACTATCTGTTATGAAGAATTTTAAAATGGTCACAGAAGAAGAACAACTACTTCTTGGAAAACAGACATTGACGCATCCCATTGATATAGATGAAGCGAGAGAAAGAGAAAGACGAGTGTATCATGCGCTCTATATACTCAAGTCAACGCAATATACCTGGCGCCAAAGCCCAATTAAAACCTTGTAAAATAAACTACAAATTTTAGGATTAGTTTGGACTGTTTTTGAAGAAGATCCCATATTATTTTGTACATTTAATTATAGACTATCTGGAAAATTTCGTGGGAATCTTAAGAAATATCAACCATTATTGAGTCTAATAAATCAAAAACATTGGCAGTGGCAAGTTGATGTGATATGGGAAATCCTTTTCAACAGCCCTATTCAGGAAGACAGTTATGCGATGATAGAGATATTAATTAATGTACCCTAGCCGACCCAGACAGACTATTCATTGTTACGGAAAGGGTCGACACTGCAGATTGACAAGCTGCTGATAATTTATGATATTGTAAAAATGTGATCAAAGTGAAAAAAATTTTGAGAGACATAATGCTACAAGCAACCTTTTGTTTATTTTCGTATGATGTTCTGTTAAACGACCTCAGTGAAATATAGTTCTGAAAACGGTAAAAGGACTGTGAATGAGACGAGATGAATAACTGTTTATCTTTGTTGTTCTTGAAAGATGAATATTGTGTATTATGAGTGCCTTAAAACATTTCTGTATTTCGGGAAATTCTTAAGTAAAATTTTAATATAAAAATGGCTGCACACTTCCTTGATGAAGAATTACAACAAAAATATAGAGGAACAACGATATTGGCAACCGACCGAGTTCTGAATCCAATCGTGGCTGTCCAAGAAGCTTTGCGATTTATCAACTCAATCATATACAAGAGCCACCTAGAAATACTTCGTTTCGAATTATCTGGTTTCCTCAGAAGATTAGGATAGCACCATTTCGAACTTTTGTAATATTTAAACGATCAGCACCACCTGAATTAAAATATACTCATCTCTGGAACTGCAGCATTCTGGAGGTCGTGATTGATGGCACTGAAGGCAATTACCTTGAGACCGAATACACGTTAAACATTGCTATGTTTCGAAGATCCTTCTTGCCAGAGATGACAATTTATACTTAAAGACTCAAGTTGGTGTGAAGAAACTGACTAAAACACAACATCCAGAATACAACGCATTTGTTCACCTTCAGTATTATGGAAGACTATTTATTCCCTCTCTCTGCATCAGCGTGGTATGACTTAGAACTTATTCATAATATGCATATCATGAAACCGTTCATAAAAATAATGCTATGAATTTTGGAAAACTTTATCGTATGTCATTACTCGTCTCATTATGCCAGAATGTACAAAAGTTTGAGAAAAAACAATAATCGTGATGAAAATTATACCCGCTGCTGACAGAAGACATGTTGACGAATATCGTGAGTTTTCTCTCTGTTTGCCATTTATATTTTGTAAATGCATTTTCAGCGATACAAAATCCATGAAAATTATACTCGTGTACAATACTAATATGAAACCTTGTGGTTTTGATTCTGTCTATTTAGACAGCCAGCCGTAGGCTGAATAGCAATATTATGATAAAAATGTACATCGAGACTGTCAATATTGCAATCCTTACTATATCAGAAGTTTTTCAGGAAGATTTGAAGTTTAAAATCCTTTACACTTTAAATATTCCCTTCATTAAGGACTTTATAACTAGAAATATGATACCTAATTTACTAACCCAAGAAATTAGAAGCTAAACACACATTTCAAGGACAACGAAATTTATTCGATAAAAAGAAAAGGAAGTTAAAATTGAAAGACATAAGCGATCAGATTGAAAAGAAAACAACACCATTACAAATCCCAAAATTTGATGATGGAAGGCTCGGTCCCCAGGAAATGTCCATCAGACATTAGTAGATCTTCGATCAGCCGAGACCGATCCCAGGCGTTGTCAGCGTAGAGTGATTACTGAACAGGAAAATCGAATCGAATGTAGGCACGACTGTTGTAATGTTTCTTCCCAGAAACCACGTTAGACGAAAAGCGGCATTAGCCGGTGGAAGCCGCGCTCAACTGGACTTGAAGATACTCTTTGCCTGTGAAAGGGCAAAGGTAGGGTCCACATAACGATCTCGAATTGCCAGAACGGTTTCATCATAAAGAACCTCTTCGATAATTCCGGCGATGGGAACTCCAAACTTCAGCTTTTAAAACGACGATAACTGATGACCAAGTCTGAATGTTATACACCGCCTAACATGCTTCATTTATATAGTTAACACGGGTGGAATTCCCCGGATGATACAATATTGCATCACCTCCCATTAACGGAAAGCCTCAATCAAGATTTAGAACACCAAGAGGGAGCATCCTATCTTAGACGTTTGAATACTAGAATTCTGACGGATTGCTATTAGCTTCAAAAACAATTAGGCAAACAGGATTCAAATGCAACTCTTGACCATAATGAATTTCTTACAATAATCCTTTCATAACTTTCCTTGATCATCACTTTAGTAATTGAAACTTTTAACAGCAGATCATTTGCAATTAAGAAGCTTACGGACGAATAAGGAATATACTAATGTGTTTCTATTGTATTTTCAGTAACACTTAGGCAAACATTTAGAATTACTTAGCGATGTTCAAATTGTTATGTGTATATTTCCTCTTGCATATACAATTGACAAAGTCTGACAGTTTACATCAAACAAGAAATTGTAGTAATGAATTGGAACCTTTGCTTAATCTGGTTTCTAATCAAGAAAAGAATGCTGTGTTAATACCAGAGAAAGATCAGATAGCTTTGGAACATGAAACTCCCCACTTTGATGTAGAACCGTGTGATTTACATCAATACAGAGAAAATTTAGTTGAACAGAACCACCATCATGAAAGAGTATCTGCAAAAAATTTGCAAGTAACACCCTTCTACATCAATCCTGGATGTGGGTGTAGATTTGTCAAAAGCCAAGAATGGCGCCTTGATAATTGATCGACACTACTGGAACAAAGACAACAACAAAGCATTCAGGGTTTTGAAATGATATACTTATATTGGCCACGCAATCAACCATTTCATGTCTCACACACAAATTCATCTAGACAAGAAATTCAAGTTATGAATCTCTACTGATCATTAGACATATTTATGTTATTTCCCTACGTATTAATCTCCTTCTTTGAAAAATACCAATGGATTTCATGGAAGATTTTCTTTGATGATTGATCCTATCTTAAACAAGAGACTGATCCCTGCTATAGGATACGCCAACCATTCGATCCATAGAAGTAAATCATAACATTGGAAGTGACATAAATGGATCTAATTTAGAAAAATGTAACTTTCGAAAGAAAGTACAAATCATCACTTTATCAGACTCAGAAGTTCAAATCCGAATCCCACCTGGACCAGTTCATGACATCAGACCAGATATACAGAATGAAAATCACTATCATAATCTATTATATTTTCGATGGTACTGCAGTACGTCAGGCAGACCACATATGTGGATAGTGATACACCTAAGACACGGTCAGTTAAGACAATGAGAAACTACTGATTGGTGGATACTTGACAGAGAAAAGACTATCATAACTTATAATAAACATTACTTCATGCCACCATCCCTACGACCGAAAAATTCCACATTTTCATATTGGCGCTCACACACACATTGTGAAAACAATCAATGGACATTGAGAGCATTCAACGGACTTAACTTGGAAAGCACTGTTGGCCTAGAACCAAGGTCTTCAACTCAATGTTGGACATATCATACCAGCCCTGCACAGTGTTCAGATCATGAAAACCATACTTGCTGCACACCCACTTTGGGCAAATATTGCAAAAATATTATTACAATCATCCACGAACATCACGAATTGGGAAGAGCGTTTACAATATGAGCCTTTTGCAAAGCATATTCTCAAGAATTAGAACCACGACATGATATATTTCGATACTGCAAGTAATTGGTTCAGACAGGTCAATTTTCTGAACTTTTTAATATCAAATGGTTCGCTCTGCATTCTATGCATTCAACTAATGGGAATACTATCCATGCGCCGAGACAGTTCGATTTCTCTTATTTGGAAAATCAAACACAGCAGATACTGATACAGTTTGACCGACTGAATAACTTCACTATGGAATGGTAAATAATTATGACTATTATCAAATGCAAGCACGACATTATTATTCCTTACTCTTACGTTTAATGGATCAATTTGAAGTATTTAAGGAAGAAACGGAACGCCCACGTATGTTTCGAACAATGTCAGCAATAAGTAACAAAGCTAGTATGGCTGAAAGAAATCAGCGATTGATAAGAAATATCATAAAACGCCATGTTCAGACATTAAGAAGTAACTTGGAACGTTACTATGTCCTAAAAACCATTCAGCAATCCCTATCGACTTTGGATATGATTACTGATTTGCATCAAGATATCATTTATCAACACCAGTTTCATAATGGAAAAATCATCAGTTCTCCTAAGTTCAGGATTGTTAATCCTACCAACACTACTGAGGAGCTAACCAGGACACAGACTACTTCAGCTACCACAAATGAACAAACAATGACTACTAGTTTTGCCGAAACCACCGAAGTAATAACAACTACGGTTTCTACTACTACTCTACCTGAGATTGATTGGGGAAAAGTAAACGAACTAGATGAACAGGAATCTGAGAAGAATACAGGAATTTTTACACCTATACTTTCAAGTATCGTGAACACTTTAATGGCCATTGGCTCAACTATACTTTGTGGAGTTTATCAGATATGTACATCTTCTAATACTACCATAAATAGTAATGTCGTTCCTGTAAGTCCTTAAGTAATGAATTTTGTGTTTATGTTTATGTTGTTGATGTGTCTTTGTTTGCTTTCGTAAGTTTCTAACCTACGTTTTTCTCTAGAGACTATTCCAATAGAATTTACTGTAATTTCATAGTAATCAAATAGCGACATAATGAGTAAAACTGACAATGAGAAGAAAACTGCTCTTGAAAAACTTTTCGGGAAAAAGGAAAAGAAACACCCATCTACCCCGGGAAAATTTAATCAAATAGTAAAAGCACAGAAATATAGTACTACGAATATAGGAAAACTAATATATAAGGTCCAAGATCATCAGCAGAAAGCCGCTGTAGGCATCCATGACCTTTATCAGAAATAAGAAATATCAAAAATATTGAAAAGAAACGTCAAAAACTGAAAAAGGAATATATAGAACATCAAAAATGTGATACTGCATTACCACCTTTGAGTGCTCAGCTTGCGTTAGAAGAAACTTCATTACCTTCATGCTCACAAGAACCTACAGGAGAAGAAAAGAATTCTCTTACAGCACCCTTATATCCCGAAGTGAACGGAACACTTGAAAAAGCTATGCCCGTTAGTGTTACTTCTGAAAGTAGTGAAAGTAGTGAATCCACTACTTACGAGCCTTCATATAAATCATGCATAGATAGTAAATATGAAAGACTTACACGACAATGGGGATTTGACAATAAAAAAACTAAAGAAGAAAACATCGACATCATCCAACAAAAAGTAACCGCTCTCGAAGACCGATTAAACGAACAGAGATTTCCTAGAGATGAAGAAGAGATAGAACTAGAAGGAGCAAAGAAATTGGTAGAAATACTTCCTAATATAATCACATCTTTAATGCCAATAAAAATGGGAAATAACCCACAACAGGCAGATTGGTCCTTTGGAGATATATCTTCCACTCTACCACACAAAACTCAAATAAGCAAGCCAGTGACTCCTATGTCTAACTTCGATTTGGAAATGCTTTGGCAAGAAACCATTAAAAGATTTGGACTCTCAAAAGAGAGACCTGAAAATAACGAAAGACGTGCTAAATGTATCTGGGATATTGACCAATTTCGATTGGACTATTATCTCAGACAACATGATGAACTTATGATTGAGGCATACCGAAATGAATTAGATATATTAAAAGAAATTGGAGACAAGTTATTACACATCGAAACCCATTTATTAAAAGAAAGATCCTCTGTATTTCAGGAAGAACACCAATTTAAAGCAAAAATTTTACCCTTCGAGAATAACACTGAATTTTATCAATGCGCAGAAACTTGGGGAATAAAACGGAATGATTCCTCACAGAAAATAGAAGGTATATTGACTACGGCAGAAAGAACCACTCGGGAAAGATTTAGCGAATATTTTCTGTTAACACTCCATGAACGTGAGAATTATGAAAAATTTCGTCAGGACCTAGTGGAAATTGATAAACTACAATGGTATATGAAGGAAGTTTCTTTACAACCTTCTTTTCAGTCAGAAATCACTATGAATACCAATCAAAAGAAAACTATCCTTGAGACCTTGGTTACACCCCTATTAGAAGGTCATGAGAAAAAATCTTCCTGAAAAACTTCTGATATAGTAAACAAGAAACACCAACAATGATACAAAGGATTCCTGAAACATGGACAGGCCTTTGGCGAAACGAACTTTCTAAAGAAAAGTGTATGGAGAACACCGAACTAACTATAGTCAAACAAGAAAGTGAAGCTCAACCTTCACGAAATAACTTCATAAAAGTACAAGAAGCTGAACCAAGCTCAAAGAATAAGGAGAAAAGAAGATATATTCAATGCTATAACTGTACAAAACGAGGACATATGAAAGATTGTCCATTCTCTCCAAGAATAGTAAAAAGGAAAAACAATACTCATTCCACATTTATTTACTTGTGAATCATTTGAATTTCACAATATATTTGGTATTTATATTTAGTATTGTAGATTGTTACATGCTAAATAGAGAGTTCATTGTTTCAATAATTGTTATGTAATTATCGATACCTTATGAAAATTGTTTATCGTTACAGGATACCTATTGAAGTAGAAAAATGCTGAAACTGATATTACTTATAGTAATAGTTCAAATAATTTCTAATGATGCTAGTCCATTTCCAGAAAACATGTATCATGGAAAAAAACTTGCCGATACTACAGAACTTCCTACCAACCCAAGGATTACAAACTACACCAATTGAAAGACATAAACAGGTAAGTAAACGCTATTTATTAGCCGAATTAATGCCCCACGATTGTAATGAAAGACAAATTTCGAATGTATACCGATCTACGGAATACGGCAAAGTTGGTCTGGGTGGCAAAACCTATGCGGAAAAATATTATCCAAAAGGAAGATATTTTCCTGACACTGACAGTTATGATAATGTCAATGCCCTATCTTTAGAACAGAAACATGGAATCCTGAAAACGAGTGGAATACGTTATACTCAGGAGAATATTTAAACGATTCCACACCGGTTGAGGTACTCAGACTAAGAGTGCTCGTAAAACCGCAGTATCAAATGAAATCGGAATACAATAATATTACTCACAAATGTAGTAATATCCCAGTAATGAGAGACACTTTTATGTTCACAAGCAAATTATTAGCATACTATTATTAAAATTATCAATGGGTCAGATGGAACTTTAACATATCCCATTATAATAAAAACAAGAATATTACAAGAAGTAACGAATCTATACTACCATGTTACTTAAATCCCACTTTGAGAAATAAATTTATGTTCATACCACCATTTAAACTAGAAAAGCAAGTGTTAATGATTGCACGAAATAATTTGCTTGAATGTAATTCATCTCAGTGGATAAATTGGGAAACTACCCCGGATGGTGAAACAAAATTCACCATACGAGGAGGATTATTTCGACCTGTACTTTCACCCAGACATAAAAGATCAAGTTTACATTACTTGGGAATTGGAACACTAATCTTCCAATGGGAAGAACGAGTACATGATTTACCCCAATGGTATGTTATTACAAATAAAACATGGTCCATTAAGAAAATTAAAGAGAAATATTCACTATATCCTTGATGATATACATTTTTCATATCTTGTGTATGAATCACACATGTTTGTACCGGAACCATTCTGAGCGAATAAATCTTTCATCGCATACGATAGAGGAAACTCGTATTGTGATCGAAAGTATACCGCAAGAATTGATCTTATAAATAGATCATATCAAAATAATACTATTAAAACTCTCTGTTTTAAATTTCATTACAACACGTCTCATTGTGATAAGAGACAAGAGTTATTGCAATGCAAATATGCAACAGGACCTTTATCCCTATCTATGAACAGACTTGGAGTAATTCCAGATCTTAAAGAGAATGCTCCAGCAAT
>Ga0210059_1017552_pt1 | contig 10179 bp, 10 predicted proteins | sample Ectturendosymbi2_FD_188042 | JGI IMG/M metagenome (GOLD analysis project Ga0210059, IMG submission 188042) | Ecteinascidia turbinata endosymbiont from Florida, USA - Sample 2 (SPAdes) (version 2) | ecosystem: Host-associated > Tunicates > Ascidians > Unclassified | place: Key West, Florida...
AGTCTTTCCTCCCAATTTGATGCCATTGCTATCATGTCATTAGTCATGTCCGAAGGGAAGCTTGAGCGGATCGCTTTTTCTTTGAGTCGGTTTAAGCTGCAGATGTAGTCTTCTTTCCTTTGGTTCAGACGTCTCAATCTTATTGCTTCTCCAAATAAGATTGATTTGAAGGTTGACTGTGGGTGGTGTGATTTTTCGTTTATGAACTGCCTCCCTTCTGCTGTGTGTTTAACGAAGTCTTTAGTGACAAAGCCGAAATCATCGTCAGTAGTTATGCAATGATTAACATCTAGGAATTCAACTTCACCCTTTTTATCCGTTGTGCAAGCTTGGCGAAACGTTAGTTTCAAACCACTGTTGGCAAATGCTGAAGTTAGTGCTTGTCGGATGTTTTCATTTGATAATTTTGATGTAGCTATTCAGATTATGTCATCGATAAATCTGCGGAAAAGTGCTGCTTCACGTAGCACCCCAGCAATAGGCTGTAGGATGTAATGTACAGCAATGTTCGCCAATGAGACCGAGTGGTTGTCACCGGTTACAATACCGTTTTTTTGGGTATATAACTGGTCTCCATACTGGGTGACAACATTGTTTAGGCAAATTTCGTTCAGCTTGACAATGATTTTTTGCGCATTGGTGATGAAGTTGGAATGTTTCTCCAATGCACATTCAAGGGCTTTTGTTACCGTGTCTCTGCACAAGCTTGGGTAAAGTGCATTTACATCTGCCGCAACAATGTAAAACACATGCTTTTGTTTTCCAGTTTCGTCAGTTTTGGTTAGGATCTCTTTCCAAATGAGCAGGTCTCCAATGTATTGACGGCTGTGTTGACAAAATTCGTTTGGGTAGTTTTTGCAAAATTCTGTACCAATAGGTTCCAGAATTAATTCTAGAAAAGCAGTAATTCGTGATGTGCTGATGTTCCCAGCAGATTGTAGCAAACGCACAGGTATTTCTTTGATGTCCACGTTTAGTAAATTCTCCGGGCATAACGTATGCGTTTTGAAAAGCGGGTAGCCGTAGGCGGGTGTATTGCAACAAAAAAACTTTGCCGATGCACCGTTGACCTTGCGATACGAGTTGCTCTAGCATTTTATTCCAGTTACGTGCAGAAGCAGTTCATCATTTACTGCACCCAAATTGTGCAGTTTGACCATGAGGTCGTTGCAATCTTTTCTCATTTTTTCAAGGAAAACTTCGCATCCCTCTACTGACACATCCAAATTTTCGAACTGTTGCAGTTCTCTGATCATAATAGCATCGTGATCTTCGTAATTAAGGATTACGATTTTACCGTCCTTATCTGCTCGGCAGATAACAATTTTCCTTTCTTCTGTTAGTTTAGCCAGTTTGCTCAGACTTTTTCTTTCTTCATGTGATAAATTGTTATTTGTTCGGTATGCTTCTAACACCAAAGGTTTCATGTTCCTTAATTTTGTGAAAACGATTTCCACGTATGTTTTGGTTTCTTGATCAATTTTGGCACTGTCTGGTCTAGAGGTTTTGGGAATCGATAATTTTTTTGGCAAAACAAAATTAGTATCATCTTTTTGTCCAAGCACAGCATTCCATTCTGTACGTCTAACATGCTGCCAGGCATTGATCCATTCCGCATTCTCAACTGGCTTACTCCAATTGGGTGTTGGGGCAAATCTTAACCCTTTGCATAGTAGAACTTTGTCGTAATCATCCAATTGGAGAGAAGATTTGTTCAAAATCATTTTATCAGCTTTAGCCAACGCATCTTCATTTGGCGAAGTCTAAGACGTTTCCTGTAGCGTTGAGTATCTCTAGCATTTTTCCGGCGTCTTTTATTGTTGACATGTTTACGCTGTTTCTCGCGAATCAGCCTGAACTTTTTTATTAAAATCAGTTCAGTCCTGTCGCGTTCTCTGTAAACGGCGCACCTTTCACTATAGTTTAACTTTTTCCACGCTCCTGTGTCTCCTTTGGCGATTTCTTTCAGTTTAAGCAAATCGTCACGTAAATATCTATTTTGTTGCTCGATTGCCAAAGCGAGAGAAAAGCTCACCTTCCTCATGAGATGTACAAGAAAAATAATCTTGCTACCATCCGCAAACAAGTAGATTTTGACTTGTTAATCGACTTTGACTTCGAAAAATCTTACGTAAGTGGTTCGTGACTACAGTTTTAACTCTATCTACACATGTCCTGTAACCTCATAGAATGTGGTACGGATTTTCTGTAATGATTCAGAAGCAATTCGTTTGTGTATTTCAGATCTTTGCCTCGGAGGTCAAACATTTCGATCTGTAAAACACTTGAAAGAATTCACAAATCATATTCATTTAGTGATTTTTTTCTATCTGAAAAACACTTGAAAGAATTCACAAATCATATTCATTTAGTATTCAAGAATTTTCTATCTGAAAAACACTTGAAAGAATTCACAAATCGTATTCATTTAGTATTCAATAATTCACAAATCATATTCATTTACATTTAGTGAAAATGATTTAAAACCTGAAATAACTTTGGCAAAGAATTTGCTTCGGAAGGAGTCGAAGCTGCCCATATCTCTAGAAAATTGTTTTTCATTTATAACTACTTAAAAAGCTTTGTTTGATTGTTACTGGTAGCTGCATCTCTTCCCGTCACCAGCGCTTCATGCGAGAGGAGTTTTTCAAAAATGAAATTAGTGAAAACATTTCCCAGAAACTCCATGATCAGTTAAAGATTGGGTAACATTGATCTACTTTCAGTTGAAAGGTACGAGCTGAAAAATATATTTAGATGATTTCATGATGAATTGACAGTCAACATGATATTCGAAGGTTTAAGTTCCATTAAGGTGATGATGATGATATAAATTTTCAATATAGACTGGAGTGTAATGCCAATCTGCAGCGTGCAGCGTGGGGTGAGAACTATTCAACGCAATTAACAGCACCGAGGTTTCGGCACCAGTTACACCTAAAGCAGCACCGCAGATAGGTGTGCATCGGCTTTAAGGGCGTGTACGTGATAGCAAGATGTAACAGCAGGCGTAAAACTTATTTTGCAGAATATTCCCAACAATGGTCGTTCATTTCAATATTCACACTGATTTTTCCTCTGACTGATCCTCAAAAGCTGAATTTTCAACACTGCGTTGGTTTATGATTGTCTTGTCATAAGCGAAATAGTCTGCAAGGGCGTACTCGAGGGGGGTGGTTGGTTGGGATTGAAACCCCTCCTTGAATTTGATATGTTATTATTAACTGCGTAAAGGTGATTAAATTTGTCGACTTACTGCAAATACCACGGAATGAATTTGCATGCAAATTTCAAGGAACACTGTAAGTGGGACTAAAAGTAATAATTCGTTTTTCTGGGTTATCGTCTGCATCCAGGAACCATCTCACTACTTTTTGCAGACCTTTCGTCCACTACGCATTTTTAGGATTTGTGTTCCGCGATAGTTCACTATATCCCAAACAATTATCAGCTGCTCAGCGCATGCACTGACGGCATTGGCTACATTTCCAATTTCTGTAGCATTATAGAACAGTTGCACGAGCTCATAAACAGCAGTTGTTAACATAGAAGCATTCAGGAATTTGATAATGCTTCAGCAGGGAAAAAGGAAACCCTGGACTTCTATACATAACAAGAAAAGGAAAGTTTTCTTGCGTACCTTATGCGCATTTTCAATTCTTGTGTAGTTCGGCAAGATTCGATCTTGCAAACCCGGGTGTGCGCCAACCAGTCCAGCCTCACACCTATGCTCGACTGCTCGTATTTGACGAGACAATCGCTCAGCCTGATTTTGCAGTTGTGTAGTAATGAGTGTGTTTTACTTCCTTGGAGCGCTGATAGTTTATATTCAGTTCAGTGGCACACAAAATAAGGAGAGTGCGTGTAGAAGAATATGCACAATATGTCAACAAACTTTGCCAAAACGTTTGTTTGGAAACATGAATATGACGTGAAAGTATGACGTCACAAACAGCGCACAACAAATACAAATGGCCACTATATGCCACTCAATGAAATCCCCCATGAAATTTTTCTGCGTACGCCACTGTACAATCGTAATAGTAGTTGCATAGCATTGCTGTGGTTACACCAAAACCACAAATGTCCATAAGCTACCACAAAATCGGATTAGTCAGTCGTCACCAATCCGCTGGCAGATGGCTTATTTTTTATGTGTTTTGTGGTACGAATATTTTGACAAAACTTGTTGGCTATCGTCAGCCTACTTGTCTCTGTGTCAAGATGAAATTTGTGGGTCGAAACATTTCGCTTTCATGTGAATTATATTCACTTTCGTGGAGCTGTTTCATGTGGGGCCGGCACAACTGTGTACGGAAAAAGTGTTTAGTTTTACATGTGCATTGCTGCGGAAGTTGCATGGTTAGCACAGAATATTCGACGTAGCAGTACGAGTGTGTGATTGCATCTGCAGTGGCGTTTAGGTGTCTCTAGTGAATAACAACGATAGTCCATTTTTAAAGATATTCACAAGCCTACTGCATGTTGGGTTTGATAGGGTAAATGATAACAACTTGATCTTCAAAACAACGAAAATCACAATGTGAAATCGACATTTATGTTGCCCCCTGCTTTTTCCTTGGTCCCGCAGTAGCCCCACCGCTTTTTAAATTCTAGAATCGCCATTGTGCATAAAGTTCCAGAATTTCAAATAAAATCATTCATACGCTCACAACATAGTACGGTTAATCGCATAAACCGAATATTCTAATTTCCAATAGAAATGGTTTTATTTGTAGATTTAAACATTTACTTCGCTCCGCTTAATGTGAGTGCAAGACACGGTTCCGAAATTAACCAGCTGAGTGTCGCCGTTGGGATGGCCAGAAAGCAAAGTAACGATCTTTCTTTGGCTGAGAATTCGGCATCGTATGGTGGCCTGCACCTGCCAAGCCGAATTTAAAAATTTAGTCTCACATTCAACGAGTGTGGCACAAGTGCAGTTGAATCGTCATAACTATGCATCGTCGCATCACAGAAGAAAACGGCCGGAGTACTGCAGAAAATTAGCATCATACGGGTGTTCCGCCACATTGCAGAAAGTTCGTGAAATCACAAAAAGCCATAGCGGTATCCCACGCTGCGTGGAGCTGTGCATGCCTTCATGTTTATCTGGAATTAGGCGAGCCGCTCTACGATGCAGCCGGCTACCTTGAAATTCTACGTGCACCATGCTGTTCTGAAATGCGAGAATGGCACAGATGTTATTGACATGCCAACTAAACAGTCCTCCTAGTTGCGGTCCTGAACGTTTGTATGCAGGCTCGAATTCATTCTAAAAAATTTCAAGAAACTTAACCCCGACTTCCATCTCTGCCGGAACTAAACCAAATTACATGCAGCGGCGTAAAATTAGAACTGGTGTAACGTTTGGAACGGACACATTTCCGTTCAAAAACTTTCCATATTGTAGAGCATGTAACGGCTTGAGACCCTCCTGAAAATTTCCTGACGCCCCCCTGGGTGGCGCGCTCCCATGGTTAAGAACCACTGGTGTAGACATATCTTTCTTCAATACATACGTGAACGGACGATTTTTACAGTGAAGATCGTCAGAGAGTTTAAGACAAAAAAATCTAGTGTCTCGGCAGCAAAAAGATCCTTTTTGCGACACAACTCTCTGTATGAACGATTTAACCACTCGAACCGTTGTATATGGTCACCCCCAATTGTCTGAAGTGTAGGCTACCAAATCGTATCAGTTCTGACGGTTTCGACTGGTGCTTTTGCAAAGTTGAAACATTGTGAAACGCTACGCAGTTTCGCTAAGCGTTTAGGGGGGCTCGCGGTCACGAGTTTGCCCGGGGCCTCGCGTTCATTCAATCCGGCCCTGCTCCCACCAACAGTAGCAATATAGATTAGCATTAGATTAAAAGAAACTATTTCATCGTACCATTTTCAAGCATGTTACATCTTCCATGTCGTCAAAGGTGGGAACGCGTCTGCAAGATCATCACCATCAAACATTTGCTGCTATACAGCACGTGACGAACCTATCAAACAGTAACATGTGCAAACTGCATTCTTAGCACCCTAAGATATATCATTTATTTTCGATAGCAAAAGCGAAAATAAGTAGATTCGACAATGCAGCAATTCACAACCACTACTGACAGAAATGATAGTGAGTCTGCGTCGATGTGCATGTTCATCCTAAAGCTCGAAATCGCCAGAAAACACTCCAAAAACGCATAAAAACAACAACCTACTGAAAACCAAAATGCTAATGGTTAATTGTTTCATATGACTCAGCCAACAAGCAGAAGCACCATAAAAGCCATTGCATGCAGTAAACCAACCACTAGCGAACATTAGAGCAACTGAAAACACTATGGCACAATAGCTGATTAGTGTAAACAAAGAGGGGCGCTGTGTCATATAGGATTGGCGAAAGACCATGGCGTTCATCTAGTCAATCAACCCCGTTTAGCGCAGGTAAACATAAAGTGGCATAAAGTGACCTTTCTCGTACTTCATGCTCACTATAATGTCAACTATCATTAGAGTAAAAAACGCAACAGCTGCGATTCTGCCTATCAGCAGGCCGTTTGTCCTGGTTCGGTCAGGGGAAGTTGACTGTCCCATACTCGGAGAGCTTGTAGAACATGCAGAGTCAGGTTTTGCCGAAAAAGACATTTCCTCTGATACGTTTTTTCCATTAGACAAAAAAAGAGCCAAGTTCACATGTTCTGGGGTCAAGCAGAATTGACGAGCTTGCAGTTGACACATTCGGGCTGCGTTGCCTGCGGAGGCAGGGTGGAGAACTTGCGAGCGGATTATTCTACGATTGGGCGTTACGGCGTAACGATTACATGGCAACGCATGTTCACTTCAAGTTGCAGTTGTGGGCAGGGGTGCCAGTTTGCTTTTTGAAGCCAGATTTTGAAAATCTGGATTTTTTTAACGCACTTGGGTTTTTTTGGAAATCAAAAAAATTGAGACCACATCTGGCTTTTTTTCAGTGGCAAAGGCTTGGTTCTGGCAGAGCATTGTCTGAGCTGCATATTTGTTACAAATGTCTTCTAACGAGAGTCTATAACCATGCAGGATGCAAAGAATACTGCAAGCATTTTACTGTTGCCCTAACATGATCGATGTATTAAATCAGAAACAAATGTACAACAGTGTAATAACAGGGAAAGAAAATGCTTCTAAAGATTGGAATTGTATCGATGTTTCTGAAGAGCTTTAATATCTCTTTTGTGGTTAGTTATGCATGTTTTATGTGTATATGTCTTAAAACTGCTATCTGACTTTTTTAATGAAAAGAGGTTGGCAACATTGCTTGTAGTCGTTTTGCCGCATGTGATTGTTGAGCGCAGACATCTTGTGCTGGTAATGCACAGTGGAGTAACTAGAAGCTCGGCCCAGGGTGGGAAACTTAGCTGAAGGGAACCCACAAGCCAACACTCAAGAAAAAGTGTTGAGAAATGATAGTGAGTCTGCGTCGATGTGCATGTTCATCCTAAAGCTCGAAATCGCTAGAAAACACTCCAAAAACGCATAAAAACAACAACGTACTGAAAACCAAAATGCTAATGGTTAATTGTTTCATATGACTCAGCCAACAAGCAGAAGCACCATAAAAGCCATTGCATGCAGTAAACCAACCACTAGCGAACATTAGAGCAACTGAAAACTCTATGGCACAATAGCTGATCAGTGTAAAGAAAGAGGGGCGCTGTGTCATATAGGATTGGCGAAAGACCATGGCGTTCATCTAGTCAACCAACACCGTTTAGCGCAGGTGGAAGCACATGCCTAAGTACACAGATGAGTGGATCGAATTTAAGTGAAAGAATTTGTTGTGGTTAGAATATTTTTAGCAATACAAAAAAATTAAAAAATAATAATAAAAAAGTAAAAAAGTTACAAACACTAACTAATGAGGACCAAAAGAAAAACAAACCAAAACAGAAAAAACTAAAAAGGTACTTTCATGCCAAAAAACATAGAATGTGCACCCAAAAGAAAAAATACGAAAAAGTAAATATACACAAAAAATACACAGAATTGCATAATACTAGAATACACAGTATTTTGTTCTGGAAAAGTGAAATGTTGCTGAAGTTCGTAATTTGGAATTTTTTCATGTAGGAGGTGGTTCTTAAGTTTTCATTTAAAGATAAAGGTGGTTGAAAATTTGATATCGTCTTGTATTGAAGACAATACTTTTGGGCCAATGAATTTAAGAGAACATTTCAATAAATTCAAGAGTACATCCCCTGTATGGATGATAAACTCATTTACATTGTTTTGACCTGCATTAATCACATCCTTTGTGATATTAGGTCCGTTTTGATCTTTCTGTCGAGATGTATACCTTCACCAATGTCTCTCAGAATGTCGCTTTTTTCAACTGTAAATGCGTGAGTTTTCCGTTTCAATTATTGTGGCTTCGGGGAAATTTTTGGAATATTGAGAGAATCGCTTTCTTTTGTATGATTGAGAAGTTCAGCAAGGAAAGCATTAGCGACGTTCTCGGTTTGTTACCTCTTCGCGGTTGGCTTTGCAGGATAGCTGACTCTAAACGAGAATTTGGGAAACCATTTGAAGAACAAGCAGTCTAGTGAATAGACAAAAGTACTTTCTTCATAGCAATTTGATAAGGTACAAAGGCTTTAAACAAAAGCTTCTACTACGCTGAAATTCGTTGAATAAAACAGGATCTCATGTGCACTTTGCTCGAACAGACCACTCTGGTTCTGGAATGATGAAAGGCAAGTCAGACTGTGTTACTACAATACCTGGTTGTACAACTGCACTAAAAAAAGTTGGAATCGACGTAGCCTACTGCTAATTCCCACTTCTGGTACAGAAAATAGGTTTGGAGCAAAGTTACGTATTCTAAGGCCCAAAGCCGTATCAAATTTTGCTGTTCTCTCGTGTTGATGTTTTGATTCAAGGGGTTGGCAGAAACGTCAAGCGCGAGGACGGTTCTGTATTCCGACAACGGAAATTGAAATGGATTGCATCTAATAAAGACAAGAAGTCAGTCAGACAAGTCTTACAAAAGTTTAGTTCGCACTGTAGTACCCTTCAAACGTACTGATGTAACAAGAATACACTTAGATTCATCAAAAACACTTGGTGCATGACAAATTCGGAGCAACTCAGTAATATTATCTGGTGAATTCCTACAACTTGTGATGTTATAAGCTGTCTAAAATGGATGGTCAGGAGAAAATCGAAAATACTTGACATTTGAATAGACAGGAGGATTTAAGTTTGTCATATAATGACCGGATTATCCAATCCAAATTTGGACCGATCATTAACAACGGTACTGAAGCTCTAGAAGAGGAAAGGAAGTCAGGAGGTTAAGTTAACAAAAGCAAATCATAAAGTAATGATTACTGAAATGAAATACAAAGGATAATGTAAAAGCAGAGGTTGCGCATCTGGTCTGTTCAGCAAAAGCACTGTCATCAAAATAATATTGCGAATCTAAGCCATGAAAGTCAGTCCGCTGGCTACAACTAGCATAGTTTGGATGGGTGGATTGTGACGACGAACAGTTATAGCGAGAAGTAGCGCCACAGAACTTTGGGAAATCAAACGATTTGGTGAGCTAGCAAACTACTATGAAACACTTTACTTTGTGGAATGAAAATAAATTCCAACATGGTCCAAATTTTATTTTTTATCGATGAAGGTTTCAGCTTTAGTCCTGTTAGTTGGTGTAACTCGAGCACACCAGGAACAACTTAAAACAATATGCTTCAACAATGGAGTTTGTTTTCAATTTGCGAACACGTTGCCATAGAGACAGAGGTTGCTAACATTCAAGAAAAGACGCAAGCGTCGTAGCTAATAACTTAGAGGCATTAGAACTACCATCACCTGGCAAAAATGATGTGGGATAACAACTGAATTTACTAACGTAGCCTAATATATGCACTTCGTATACTTTTTAGAACGCATCGGGGGAGTTAAATCACGGTCGTTCACCGTGGGTGTTGGGCTCTGACAAGGATGCGTGCTGTCACTGCATTTCTCTTCATAATCTACATGAGCGGTGGCCAGAGTTCGGCCCGCGGGCTGCCTCCGGCCAGCCGACCAATTTAATCAGACCCGCTGAATACCTTGCAAATTTCTTTTTAATTGCCACGTTTCCGACTGGCGACAGCAGTGCAACAGCATTAACTGCTGTCTGTCACGTAAATCGTACTGTTGCTG
>Ga0210059_1017554_pt1 | contig 10178 bp, 8 predicted proteins | sample Ectturendosymbi2_FD_188042 | JGI IMG/M metagenome (GOLD analysis project Ga0210059, IMG submission 188042) | Ecteinascidia turbinata endosymbiont from Florida, USA - Sample 2 (SPAdes) (version 2) | ecosystem: Host-associated > Tunicates > Ascidians > Unclassified | place: Key West, Florida...
TGTCTGGTGATACTGCGCACCTTAGAGGGAAGACTGGTGGGAAGACATCTCAACCGAGGCTCTACATGCAGTTCGATCCTTGGTTTGTTTCTCGAAGAACGAAACTCCTCACAAATTTTCTTTCCTTTCCCTCCCAGAGCGATGTCTGGAACTGCTTTTCCTTATAGTTTCCACATCCTGGAACTGCACTGTATCTTGCTACGCAGATTTGTCCGAAATAAAACAGAAACTATGTGTGTTCGTGATCACGTGATAGAAGTGTTATGATACTTATTCAACATAACGGACTGCTTGTATGGTTTAAACAAACTTAAAACATGACCATCCTCAACACAACATACGAAATTAAAAGGTAAGTTGAAACATAGGTATCACTTAACGACTGACAGACAACGGTGCATAACTCACAAACGTAAATCTCAATTCTACGGCAACTCAAACGAAAAAGCGGAGCAACGAATGCACAGTCAAGGTGAACAGCATGCCCAGTGCTGGAACCCACGCAAGTCGTAATTACTGTATTACCGGACATCGAGCACGCACACGAAGGGTAATTGCACCACAGGAAGCAAACACGCATTGTGCGAATCTAAGTCATACGGATGGAAAAGAAACCATTAAAAGCTCTAAAGTTCCAATAAATTTTTGTTAAACGATGCAAGACCAAAGTAGAGCAGAAAATACAAAGAATCTCAAAACTGAAATGAATACAAACCAGAACAAAAACTGCAACAAATAAAAACCTTGAAAATATGTTTTCTCAAATAATTACTTTGACTGTAATCGCAAAACTCTCTGACGCCAAATGTCGAGGTGGAAGAGAGTTCTGTTTCAGCGTCTGATTTAGGATGCCTTGTTGCGGAATCAGGGCCGAACTTAAGCCGATGCAACCGATGCAGCTGCGTTGGGCCCCGCGCCATGGTGTTTGGGAAGATTGTTCATTTTTGCCAGATACCCCTTGCGCTTGAGAATTCAGTAGAAACGCCATATAAATGTCATTTTTAACAAAGAACGCTCTCGTCAGAACCAGCAAATTTCCTCACGAGCGTTAGCAAATTCTCGTGTTAATGCTCCACTGTATATATGCGCTCTACCACAATCGTGACACGGTTGACTGAACACGATGATGTTATATATCACTGCTCAGAGGGGCCCCGCCCCTAAGTCTTGCATTGGGCCCCGCGCCCAGGTCATGCATTGGGTCCTGCATCTGCTAGGGCCGGCCCTGTGCGAATGCTGTCACACAAATACACCGAGACTTTGGTCAGTTGCCTCCTAGCGGTGAAGCTTCTGCACCCCTGCGACGTTCATAACGAGAAGAAAGACGATTTGGTGATTGGGCTACTTGGCATTACGTCGTCTTTCGTGGTGGGCATGGGCGTCGGAAGGGGTGGCAGGGGGGCCTTGGACCCCTGGATTGTGAAATTGTTAGCAAACAAAGGTTGTTTTTCCAATTTCGAGGGGCAAAAACCAAATTTCACCATATTTGGCTCCTCCTGGAAAAAATTTTTGGGAAAATCCTCTACTGGCCCCCCACCTGGATAAATCCTTCCGACGCTCATGCTGCTGGGCAGATTGTGGGGATTGCTGTTTGTACTCGCGGATTTCTTGTCGTTGCCCAGAGCCGTCGCTTTTGTTGACTGGGCTTTTTTTAAACCGAGTGAATATTACTCCTGCGATTTACATCAGTAGGCTGGCTGTTTTGTCACACACTTAAACCACTAGTGATATTCGTGGAGCTAATTTATTTCAAAAGCCAAAGCCGTTTATGATAGTTTTTGCTTGTTTTAGTCAGTTCTGCTTTAAACTAAAATATTTCATACACTGCAGCTTCGATGCATCACATTAAGAGGATATCAATTCAACAACAAAGATCAATCCGCGTTGGCTTCATGTCTGAAAAAAGTTCAAATGGTTTGGCTTCCTGCTTGTAAGGTCAGATTGCTTAGGACATTTTCGCAATTAAATCTGTTGAAAATATTTCGCTATTTCCCTTCGCACAAACGTTCCTAATGTGACTTTCCAAATAAGTACATAATAAAATTTTTGGGTTTGTAGCTCACACGTTTTTCCGAATAAGCGTTTTAATCCATGTTTCTGAAATAATTGAGCAAGCAAAATTTAACTTTCAAACAGTTAAAAGCTCTTTTTTTGAGTTTACTTAGCTGTATATACAGTATGCACATGCAAACCCAGTTTTAATTTTATGTTAGCTTAACTGAAGAGCCAACTACTTGTTTATAAAGTATTTAATGATTTGAAAATTTTTGAAACAAATGTCTCAGCTTGAAAACTTACTGCTGTACAAACATTTAGTTTTCATGCGTTTGAACAGTGCTTCATGCTTTTTGTACCGCGTTTTGTTGAGAGCGTAACTAGCATTGGAAGAAATGGATGAGAGCCTAAAACGACATAAGTTTAGGTTTAATTTTCAGCCGGTTTGAAATTGTCATTCTAATTTGAGGGTTTTGTATAAAAGGGCATCATCTCTAAAGGTATGATAGACTGCTCTCTTCAAATGCTTCATATCAGGATTGATAGTTATTATTCATGCACCGAAAGTTATGATAGGTATTTCAGAGCCAAGACTTGATGAAGTGTTTGAGCAAACTTTTGTTATGTTCGCACTATTTGGGAAAATATATTTTATTCACAGTTTTTGCTGATTGGTTTCTGTGCAGCATCCAATATCTTACTTGTGTTTCAGGGAATCAGATATGTTGACCGACTTATCATTCCAACATACTGCGAAGATTCTGCTTCTAAGCAATTTGAAAACTCAAAACATGATGTAGGAAATACCCAACAAGGTACATGCGAATGCACGTCAGAAGGAGTAGAGCGCGTATGAGCAACTGCAATGAAAATTGTACTGTAAAAAAGTTATTTCGAAAATTATGTACACTTCAGTTTACAAAACCTCGTACATATTAGTAAGTGGTTGAAGGTACGACTTTTTTCACGCTAAATCAGTGGTGGTTGATTTTGCTAAATGCTGGTTGAATCTAGACATGTGCAAGTTTGAATCAACGCAAAAAGATGAAAGCAGAACACATTCGGCTGATTCCTCGCAAGCATGCAGCAAACCCAGAGTTTTTACCTATGTTAATTTACGTTTCCCCTTGTCACAAATAGGGTTCAGTTATCCTTGTTTCAAGCAACAAAGAAGCTACGAATAGATTCAGAAAAAAGTGCAAAGGCTACATAAAAAATTCGATCCAAACCTTCCAACAGAATTTTTCTCCAATGTTGGTGTTACTATCTCATGCAGTATTTAACAGCTGTATGTCCTGAGGTTGAAATATGTTCTCAAAAGCGATACGAATTGATATATGTAGACTGCTAATTTAAAATCCTTGGTACCGTATTCAGTAAATAGTTTTAGTTAACCTTTACAACTTTCATGTAGAAAATATAGGTACAGCAAATTACTGCTACAGGAAATTTTTGCAGTATTTGGTTTTAGACAAATAATTTAATTTTGAAGAGGACACTTGCACACACCGCGTGGTGCTATGCATAAGAAACCAACTTTTTGTGTTGTTTAGAAAGACAGATGGTTTAGAAGTACCAGTTTAAAAAGGCTGTGTTTTGGCATCAGCAATCATGGATCAACTGCATAAGCAACTATTGCCTATCGAAGGCAATTTTTCACAGCCAAGAATCATAAACTATAACCTTATCATAGTTTGTATTTCGCCATTAACTAGGTAGGCGCCATGCGTTTTGTGAAGTCCATGAAATATAAAATAGAAAAACCAAAACAGCAACAACTGAGGGAATCTAAATGAAAAGAATAAGCAAAGCTTAAAGTTGCTGTAAACTTCGAGAAATCAGCAAACTGGCCTCTACTTCTTTTTGTTGAATAAAACTTGCCCATGTGTGTATTCAAATAAATATTCACCTTTACTGTGACTGATTACTTGAAAATAATAAACAAACACTTGCGTAAATAATTTTAGAGTTTTTTCTGTGAAAATTTACAACAGCAGCTTGTCAGAAATTTATTTCTTGAACATATTCCATCAGGAATGTGTTGCGAACAAAAAAGATATGGAAACGTATCCAAAAAATAGCCATTTTGAAACAGCTTTCGACACATTTTAAAGCAAAACGTGAAAAAGGTGTGGGATCGCCTTTCGCTCGCGTTCCCGCACCATTGCATCCTTGCATTAAACACTAAAGAAGAAATCCCTTGCAAGGATCTTTCAAGGCTGCTGCGTAATTTGATTGTAACTTGGAGGCACTTTCTGTTTAGTTAGAGCAATCACTACTTATTGGTTTAAAAAATACTTTTTGTATTTTGTCTGTAAAGCATTTTCTACAGATAGAAAAAAAAACTTTATTTGATAGCACTTTGTTATGGTTGATTATTTAGTAATTTTTTCCCTGATGTTGAAAAATAGAGCATTGATAACTCTGCTTGTTAGCAAACACTTTTAAGCAAGGAAGAACCACAAGTTTCAATCAAATGATGTTGTTTCCTCATAAATTTCACATTAGTTAAAGTTGTAAGAGAATTGTGGTGAGGTGATTCACGTCACATGCAAAAAATATTATATCCTCAAAAATATAGCGCAGTGCAACAAACCTCTGGTGCGTTACAGAATAATGCAGATTTGGCAGCCTGTCACTTGTCATAAATGTGACTGTGATGTTCATGACAAAAGTAACTGAGATACCCGTAAAGCCGAGAAAACAGACGAACATCGCAGATCGTTGGTGAGACCTTTGAGTGGAAAATAAAGCAGATTGAAGTCTTTTTCTTCGTCGATTAGGCTACGACACACATGGTTTTCTCGTTTTCAAAAATGTATTCATTTCTAAATCAGTAGAAATGCCATTTAGGTCTAAAGTCAAATGGCTAGGACAGTCTTCCAAACTAGGTTGTTTGTCACACACAAAAAACTCACTGTTTTTTTGGAATATAACAGATAGTTTCAATTTCAGGCAGCAAAGGCCTTTCATATAAAAGCATTATACTCATTTTCAGCAAGCATACGTCAAGAAATGACAACTTTTCAAGCAAAATCTTGTCAAAATCGGGTTTGAAAAATTTGGCGTTGTCTATGACGATGGCTCCCAGTGTTAATAGCTAGTCATTTGGGGCCGCTGCAGTTTGTGATGATTTCGCGAGAATTTTCACCTGTACTACATTCGATAAGCGTTTACATTTTTCCAAGAAGTGAAAGTTTTCTTTCATACTCCATCTCTTTATATTCCTCAGGAGTTAATTTCCAACAGTTACACATTACAGTGGTCAGCAATCCGTGGCTTGTCTTATTTTTGGTACTTGAATAAAAAACTGATGCAACTGGAAGGGTTCCCTAAAAATAGACCCCAAAAGCTACAAAGACATACTGGTCATCGTGCACTGAAAAAGCTGAGGTTAACAGCATTGAAGATGATCTATGACAGGGTTTCTTAACCTGGGGTGCTGAAATCAATTTCAGGGGGTGCTGGGAATGTGACAAATGTGGCGGTAAAAGGAACACGTTTGTCTTTACTTTATCCTTATAGTAACCAGGTGTTAGCCAATGGTAGGGGTTGCTGAACTGCTTATGCGTGACCAAAAAGGGGTGCTGAGGTAGAAAAAGGTTAAGAAATGCTGGTCTATGATTTCGTGAAGCAGCAAAATTTTTTTAAAATCTTTGTAAATGGACAAAATTTTTTAAAGATAGTCAACGCTATTTTGGTGAGTTTCCTGACATGAGAGAAAGCCGAGAACAACAGATCCAAAGATGCCCTGGTTTTGTACGTTAAATAGTAAGTAACAACGTCCCGTAAAAGTCCTTGTGAGGCACAAATTTTTCTGAACGACAATAAGTTTTTCTATCCCTGTATTCAACACTTTTTGTTTTTTTAACAGCAATTCATGATTGTATTCTGCGATTACATAATCAAGTCCAGCCGGAGAGATGATGCACGCTGCTGATGTGACTGGGTTCACACAATGGTTAAATAATTTAAACCACCATGTTTAAAAATTCCAACAAAACATAGTTTCGTTCACTGCTGCCAAACTGTGTCTCGTAAAAAATTCATCCACGCGTTCACACAAAGAAGTCATAAATATAAACACAACCATCTCCCACGTTTTATTCAAGTATGTTCGCGCAAAAAACAGTTCGTTGACAATAAGCTGGTGATATTTTTTCACTGTCTTCAAATATACGGTGAAGATCTTCAGTCTGTTGAAACAATAGCAGAAGAAATGTTAAAGTGGGCCGCAAATGTACAGTGGCCATTTATTAGGAGTACATATGATCAAGAAGAAAAATACATGCAAAATATATTTTGTTACTTCGCAAACAGACCGTGATCAAACATTGATTTGTTGTCAGAGAGAAGCACAAAATGCTAGTAGCGGAGGCGCCGAGCACCCTAAAAAAGACTCGCATAGAAAATCCAACTCGTTACCAGCAGCTCAAGGCATCAGTCGCTAGCATTCAAGTGCTGCCTGAGGTGTTGAGTTAAAACAAACGGGGTCTATGACGTAACAGACACCATGTACGGAGCAAAACATAGTTATAAGAAAAAGCAGCAAAATCTTCACAAAACTGATAAAAATCATTCAAAGTAATATTTTTAAACAAATCTGAAGCATTCACTGTGAACCTAACAAAGGTTTACTTCAAAATAAAACACATGCACTTGACTTACTTCAAAAACAAAACATCAGTTCTTGAAAAATGTGGTTTGAAAAATGCTGTTCTCTTTACTACTCATGTTGTTATTTCGTAGCGTTTGCCAACAGGTTTCAAATCAAGCAGATAAACTAGAATTAGATCTTCTGGCGATTTTTTATTATTAGCCGACGTTACGATTCAAGTGGGCTTCCTCAGGGCAATGCGTGGTTTGAAAATTTTATAATTAGGGGATTCCCCTCTTCAGTCAAAAAACGCGGAATTGTTTTAATTTTTTTAGAAAAGTCAAAAAAAATAGAAACCTAATTCTACACTTAAATTTACTGCAATACTATACACTTGTTCTATGCATATTACACAACTTACTGTTTCTTGTAATTTTTCAGAAACGTCGAGTTCACTGCAAAAGTTGAACCAAGTTCCAAGTTTGTTGCAAGAATATAAAAGTTGCTTAGCAACCAGAAAATTTGACGAAGCAAAAAAAACAAACAAAGAAATAAATTATTTGATCACAAATGAGATCAACACAACAGGAGACGAGTTGTGGAGATTTGCTTATGATCTGCTGTTGGAAGCTGATTGCTTCGAAGAATCTATTCCTGTTTATTTCGCAGCAGCTTCTCTGCTTAAGAACGAAGGAGATTTGGGGAGGATGGGTTCGTGTGTTGGTGATGGTGATAGGTGGGGAGGAATGCACGGGGCGAACAGGTGGATGATTGAACGTGACGTCACGATGAAGGAGGCTGTGAAGCGTCACGTGATCCCGCTCATACATGACGTCAAAAACCAAATGTTGGAAATGACATCAGTGAGTGAGAAAGATAAGTGCGAGGAGATGATTTGGGTTCTCGAATCCATCGCTGAGAGCGAAGAATTGGTCGGTGATGACGTAGCTGGGAAGGAAGCGAGGAAGGAGAGTAAAGTGTGGGAGGAAAGGAGGAGGAGGAGGATAGATGAGGATAGGAGGAGGATATATGAGGAAAGGAGGAGGAGGGGGATAGATGAGGAAAGGGGAAAAACATGTATTGTGATGTAAGAAAGAGTAGCGGTTCTAACTTTTCTGTTACAGACATAAAGAAACTTACTTGGTTCAGTAAAACTTGGTTTGTAAATATCTCGTGCGTGAATTTTCGTCGCTTGAAATAATTTATTTTTTAAAAATCTGAAACCTGCAAAAAATGCAGTAATTTTATATTAAAAGCAACAACTTTATTTTTTAGAAAAATTGTTGTTTTAAGTAAAATCAACTTTTATGGTGATTTTTACTGCAATTAACTTCTGCTCATGTCAGTCTTGTGAAAACTTTTTTGTCACGCTGTGTGAAGATGTTGAATTAGTTTGAAAAAAATCAATCAACCATGACATATGATTTCTTCTTTTATAAAAATTTAGCAACAAAATTTTCATTTCATGCATAAATAGTAATTTTTGTCATCCGTGAAAAAATAACAAAGATCGTCATCGGAAACTTCCTCGATTTGTTTAAAACTTCGTTCCTATTCCCATATTTCCAAGCAAAGAGAAATTCAAACGAACTTACCCTTTGTTGTTCATGATTTTGATCTGATGACGTTGCTTTCATTTCATCACGTCACGCTCCATCGGGCAACAGTTGAAGACAAAGCATCGTCTTTGAAGGTTTTGTTTTCGTTCCTAAAATGCCCAAAATTAATTGTTTTGTTTTCGGTCCCAAAAGGCCCAAACACCGTGTGCAGCAACATGACTGGTTGCAAAAGTTGCTTGAACAAAAAATACCAATAAAAGTTTTTGACATGAAACAAACAACAAATGACATTCACAAGATGCTCTTCTCTGCAACTTAACCTCGTTTGTTCTTTATGTTGTCGTTGTTAAAAGTTTATATGTAACTCACTGATGAAATGCGATCACGAACTTCCATAAAAGTTTCCTGGTTATGCAAATAGTGTGGGTAATTTCATTAGCTTGGGAGGGTTCAGACGGTGCGAATTTGTAGTGCCATCCCATATTGGGGGCGCCAGACCTGCTTCTTGTCCAAGGTGCCATCTAACCACGTTAAGCCCCTGGCAGGAATTTGTGGTGCCATCCATTTTATGCCCAGTTTCGGGACAATATCTCTGATTGTTTGTTGAAGCATCTCCATTAACACAATTTTCAGAGGGTACAAGCTATACCGGCACGCCGTCGACTCAGAAACAATATATTCGATCCACGGCAGGTCCCATCCTTGTGGAAATTCGCAGCATGTTTCGAAACAGCTTTGCAGTTGAGCTGCGCAATAAACCGCGTTGATTACTCTGCGAATGAGGGTGAAATTACTTGCTGGGGTTTAAATAATTGATGATTATACCCGAGGTAGGTTTTGTTTCGTTCTTCATTTTCATAATTTGAGTCAACTTCATTTACTTGCGAAGAGGGGAATGGTCGATACGATTTACGAGATTTACGAATATGTTGTGAAATGCGCCCGGGTAATTGCGCTCCCCTTGACCCCTCGTTACACCTCTGACAACTACTGCAGTGCATTTTACTTTGTATTTTGTGCCGTTTATTGAAACCACGCTTCTTACCATTTTATGAATGCTTGTGTAACTGTTCCTTTGCTGATGACGCATTCTGTTTCATCTTCGTCATTTCTGCAAAACAAAAACGTTACGCATATTTTTAATGTTTTCATCAAGAACGCACGTCATGCTTTAACAATCAAGCAATAAACCTTGATATGCATTTGGTCATGCATCTAGCTTTCAGCCAGGTGTTTGTGAAACCTTAATAGGCAAAAAACTTACTTTTACATTAGTAATAACAAACGACTGAACTACAGTCAACTGTAAACATACCACACCTCCTACTGTACAACTCAGCCAGCAAGTGCAGTTTGCTGAAGTTGCATCGTTTTCTCCGCTGCGGTCGGTAGTTGTGGAGGCAGTGAAGCATGTTCCGCTCAATGAGAAACTGGAAACTTTCACAGTCTGGTTGTTTTCTTCATCAGCTTTAAGCCTCGTAAGCTCCGAATGGCACGTGTGTGATTGAAGTTCATGGCGGATCCAACGCAATGATATATCCGCTAAATTGCAAAAACACAACATTTACGCTTTGAATAAAAACAGAAAGAATGAAACAACACAAAAGGTTTTGTTTGAATTACATGGTAGCAGGAATTATTTTCAAAAGACGTTTGGTGGTACAGAACTTGAAAAAGGCGTGAAGTAGGAGACGTCTCTGCGCTTAGAAGAGCGAATGAAATAACACTTCCCAAATCGATTACCAATCCTCCCACTCCACACATCCGTCAAAGCCTTCCCCGCCCTCGTAAGGCCACCAGTCCCTGACAATTTCACGAATCCGCCATCGGTCAACATCTTCTTGACAACGCCCAATGTGCCTTACATTACAATAAGGACAAATTCTCTGTCCTCGCTCGAGCTCGCACTTCATTTCATCTCTCTGCCCTGGAAGCGACTTTCATCAAATCTCTGAATCCTCTTCTCTGCAAACAAAAAGAATTCGTTTACTCCTTGAAGATCTCCTAAACCTCTTGAACTCTCCATT
>Ga0210059_1017555_pt1 | contig 10178 bp, 6 predicted proteins | sample Ectturendosymbi2_FD_188042 | JGI IMG/M metagenome (GOLD analysis project Ga0210059, IMG submission 188042) | Ecteinascidia turbinata endosymbiont from Florida, USA - Sample 2 (SPAdes) (version 2) | ecosystem: Host-associated > Tunicates > Ascidians > Unclassified | place: Key West, Florida...
CTCTGGTATGATTTTGTTGCAAAATAGGTCTCCAGGGAGAATATCTTCTGCTGATTTGTCCAAGACATTTTTGGGGCAACTATAGCTGCAAACGATCATCCATAGATTCACCTATCACGTCCTGCAATAGAAAAGACATTCGTTAAAAAATGGGTTTTTTATCGAACAAAATATGGGTACGCATCTTTTTGAGTCACCCTGTACATTACAATGTTGGCGTTATGCTAGCTAGACTGTAGCGCACTTCTAGAAATTAGTCAGCTGATATAAAAAATGAACATCATACTATTATATATCTTATCTATGATGGTTGGAGGTTGTTGCTACAGCAATTTATCTGTTAAATTTTTACTCTGGGTCTATGTGCCTGGTTACAGCGTGGATTATTCAGGGTTGCTAAGCTGTCATAGAAATGTCTATTCATTATAGCTCAGTTCTTTTAGATCGCTACACTACTACAGACTAGTGGCGTAACTGACGGGGGTAGGGGTGCGCGCTGGCCTCCCCTGGCAAGCTAAATGTAAAAAATGGGCCCCTTCTTAGAGATTTATTGAACTGCAGAATAGAGATCGACCGATATGGCTTTTTTGAGGCCGATACCGATATTTCCAAAATTTTTAAATCTTGTTTTCTGCTTCAATATCAAAAATATGATGTATTTTATGTCTTACCTTTTTTCAAAACCTTAAAAATCAGGATTTATAAGCAAGAATTTTTGAAATTGCAGTAATTTAGCCTAACTTGTTAGCATAGTATACACTGTTTACACTGAATAAACACCGTGTCATGAATGAAAAAAGAATGTTAAAATAACAAAGCAACAAGAATAGAACACTGAATGTAAGAGAACTATCTACAGTGTTTAAACCTGAAAAAGCAAAAACAGTGCTTGAAAGTTGAAAGATGCTGAACAATTAAAAGGAAGGAACTACAAAATGGAGCATCAAGTTAAGGAGGTTAAAATAGTAGACCACTGTATTCATTTAACCATTGCCAAAAATGAAAATATTTCCAAAACAGCAGTAACTTTTTTGGTGTTTGATAGTATGTTTGTTAACAGTTACTGTACTACATAAATCTTGTGAAATTTTGTTTTTGTATATATTTCACAAATCAACCTTTCAGTCTCTTCTGCAACTCAGTGGGTTTTCAATTTGAAAAGTCAATCCAAGTCGTAAAGAACTAAGTTTGGAATTTTGATGTAATATAACATCAAAGAACTGCATGTCCTTAAAAAAGAAAAACTAGTTCCATTAGTTGCTGCAACTGAAGTACTGGCATTGGTATAAAATGAAATACCTTAACTGATTTGTCAATTCTCAGTAGTTCCATATCAACAGTTTAAGATTGTCATGCAGAAAGCATAGTTTATCTGCATTTTCACCAAGTAGCCTACAGTGAGTTAGCTGGTCATCTACAACCTAGCCTAAACAAAAGCAGCACTAGGCTATAACCGATTACCGCCCTTCCGCCAGAAGTAAATCCCATAAGAACAAGTCGCCATGACAATAGCTAAGATGCACATGTACGCATCCGATTATTGTGCAATAATGCTGGGGTACTTCTGATCCATTTACAAACACTGCGATCTTAACTTGCGTAAGTTGCCTTGTTGCAAACACTGCTTTTGCTGATCGTGTTTAACAAACGGACAACAGCAATTATGATGCAACAATGACCACTGACTGCCGTGCTGCTATCGGACCGAACGACAAATCATCGCTTCAATGTATTTGTGAGATGTTGGAGAAACACTCCCGAAGCTTATGTCCCACATCCACAAACGCTGGTTTCACGTTTGCAACAGCTTGGATTGTGAGATCATAATTATCATGCCTCGTGGAAAATGTTGATTAAGTTAACCCCCAAACACGATGTTTTAGCTTGTGTACAGTAAAACCCGCGCGCTTATAGCCTAATACATGAAGTAAAGAAAAGTAGAATCCTTTTAAGATGTTCCTTGCAACTGCTTCATAGTGACAGTTGTCGTCACTAATGAGTAACAACTGCATTTGTAATCATATTCATAATGCCATAAATGTTGCTTAACATAACGCAATTCATTTTTCGTGCAAGCTTTTTTAAATTAATCTGCGCTAAACTAGGAATCGATTGGACTTCTGCACCTTAAACTTTTCGTGCTGCCAAAACTTCCGGAAGTATAACGGGAGTTTATTCGTACACAACACCTGCACGTGGTGGCTCCAAGCATTGCGAAACTTCCCGATGATGCTTTTGTTTTGATTGTGACGGCCGACGCACGCTCCATGTTTAATCTTGTCTGTTTGTTTATGAAACCGCACTTGCTAGTGTTGTTGTAAGATAACTGTCTAGACTTGCTTCGTTGTGCTTTCTTGCACAAGTTGTCTGGATGCATGTGGAATGTTACAGCGTTTTGTCAACTCTTATTGAGGCCGATAATATCAGCCGTTTTGGCCGATACCAATATATCGGTAAAACCCAAATATCAGATCAGCCAGGCCGATATGTCGGTCGATCTCTACTACAGAATATGAAAGTGCTTCTATAAAATTTCGGAAATCCATTGGTCTTGGCATTGTAAATACTGAAATAGTGCAGTGTTGAGCAAACCAACAGTCATCAAATGATCAAATGAATTGCAATTTCAATGTTGTTGTAGCCAGTGGTGTGTTTAAGGGGAGGGGAGCAAGAAACTTGCCTCGGGCCCCCCTTTTTGGGGGCTCCCCTTTGAGGTGTTCGCATTTAAATATTCCTCATTTTTGGTGATAAGCTTATCATCTGCTTTTATAATATTTGTCAAAGCACATCATAACTAAGTATTCTGCTTCCAAAGAGGCCCCCAGTAGTAACTATAATATGTTTTGTACAACGCTTTCAAAAGGGCCACCAATAGCAACTGTAATGTGTAAATACTGCGCTTTCAAGGAGGCCCCCAATAGTAACTGTACTGTGTAGGTGCTTTGCTTTCAAATGGGGCTTGAACCGCCACTGTAATAGTAAGTAATGCTTTGGACTGTGTGATGCAGTTCTGAACATGTTTGTGTCTGAAACCTGTCGTGTGGGCTACTTTCCCTTGAGATTAGAATAAGCAAAGGTTGTGTAGTAATACTACAGCTTTCTTTTTTGTCTTTGAAACACAATTAATTAAAAAAAAGTGCCTGCAATTCACCACTGGAAATTGAACCAGCGGTGTTGATTTTAGAATCTCGGCTGAAGGTGATAACTTACTTTTCTGGCTATCCCAGCCAGTACCGAGGTTTGTAATACTATCTGCGCACTGCACTTTGTCTCTTTGAAGTGAAATATGCGATTAAGTGATACAAATCTACAAATTAAAATATTGCCCTAATTTTACTAAAAACAAACGGTTGTCGGTCTCAAGCTAAAAATATCTCGCAAAAACATTTGACACCTTGATCAAAACAAAGTACATGCTTTTATGTGCCACTGAGCATTTACATACAACGTTATTAGCCATTTGCTTCAGAACCTGATGTTAAAATGTTTTCACTTTCTTCCAGCTGCCGGATTACTATTTGATGATAAGTAAAAGTAGTTATAGCTGGTGCGCTGTTTCAGTGTTTGGCATTACCCCTGTGTTCATGGGCGTCCGCAGGGGGACAAAATGGGCATTTGTCACTCCCCGGAAATTAGGACTAAGAACGAAAAATTTTTAGAAAATCTGAAGTCGGGAGATTAATTGACTTACCGTAATTCTTGCAATGACAGTTTTTTGTCGATATAACACTCGCACTGCACAAGAGCCAGGTTCACTGTTCTGATGTCATGCAGTGATTAAACTTGCTTACAGTTCACTACATCCGCTACATTGCCTGCAGAGGCAGGTTGCAAAACTTGGGAGCAGATAGTTCTAAAATTGGTCTTTATTGCGTAGCGATACCATGGCAGCAAAGGTTCACTTCAATCTACGGCAGTAGGCATTTTGCCACTTGTGACTGTTGAACGCAGACTTCTGTGGCAGTTAATGCAACGAGACAATGACTGCTTATAGCAGTAAGTCATGTAGTTTCATACTATGTGAAAGGAAACATTGCTGCCAACAAATCACATTTTTTGGGACTGTTGCCGCAACATGGGTCATTTTCTTTGTGGTATAGAAAGTGTAAAGCATTATGTGAATGTCCATTTACTTTTGCATTGTATCATTAGCAACCTGAAAACGAAAAGCAAAATATTACTTTGCCCACACCTGCAAAAATTTCTGCGGACACTCATGCCTGTGTTGTCTGTATAATTTAATAATTGCTTTCTACTGCACTATGAATAACCATTTTGTATTATTTGAGTACTTTTTCAGTTAGCGTGTTGTTGAATGTGCAATTCACCACGAACATGATGTGCGCAAAGACTTACACCAAGGGACGTAGTGCTAATAAAAGTGGTGTGGGAAGACGCCCAAAAATCTAGCCCTTTTCAAGCAGCTTCAAACTTGTTTTATGCGAAACCTGAAAACGGTGTGGGAACGCCGTTACCATGCGCTCCCGTGCCCCTTGGACCCATAACATGTGGCGTGAACAGGTGAAGACTTACACTCATATATATGTAGCATATGTGAGTTTTTGGGAACTAATTATTAGATACCGAAACGGTGGCCAGCAGGCCCCCTTCAGAGAAGTTTGCCCCACCTGTCTCAAACCCCTAGTTACGCCACTGTTATAGACCCTTTGATCATCCTGACTAAAAAGTAAGATGCTGTGGTAGTTAATGTCTTTTTTTACTTCTACAACAGTGGTTCACAACCATTTCGCTGAAGGGAGCAAATTCCAGACCTACAATTTTGTCAGAGGGCCGCACTAAAAAATTTTCCACAAATCAATTGACACGTTTTGTTTTATTGCACTGTGACAAAGCCTGTTACACAAAATATCAGAGGTGTTACTGAAAGACACTGCCTAACAAAAGGAATCCTTTCCCAGCAAAGAATCAGACACCAAGTTCTTACAGAGCATATATTTCTTCTACAAAGTAGGCATCATCAGCTCTTATTCAAATAGAATCTGTTGCAGAAAGATCGCTAAAAGTCGTGCAAAGGATGCTTTGGAGCTGCATGCGGTTCTTAGCAAGTGTTTGAGAACCATTGTTCAACCAATAACACCATGCCTCCTAGCTGTGATGTCACAGCTTTAGTGATAATTAACCAAAGAAACATCAAAGGCTTGCAGATCCAGTCTGGTGTCGTAACAATCGCGTTACGACTATTTCGCAAAACCGTTAGTATCTGCAGTAGGAAGGGACTCGGAGCAAGAGCTATCTCTCAAACAGCCATAGCTCTAGCTCCGCTCCTGAATTTTGAACTGAGTTCCAGCTCCTGATTTTTATTTTGAACTCCGGCTCCGGGCAAAATGCCCAGCTCCAGCTCCATAGACCTGATTACGAGGTGTTTTCACAAGAATTTTGAAGGTTATATTAGCGTCGTAATAGAATTGCTTAGTTCAGTTGTTTAATGTCTTGGTTCAGCTATTTGATATGTTCTTTAAATAAAATTTTTTAATTGACTACCTTGTGTTTGATTTATCAGGCTTGGGGGGCAAAAACGACGTGTTGAGAGTGACTAAGGGCGATGGAATAAAAAAGTTTAAGAAACACTGATCTAAAGTAAACAAAATATTTGGATAATCCCATAATTAGATGATTAATTATATGTTTATTTTAAATCATAACTTTTGAATCAGAAATGCTGGTAAGTTGATCAAAGGTTTAAAAGACTCGAACTCAAGCCTAGTTCTCAATGAAAACTTCAGCAAAATACTTAGCCTCTAGAGCGGTTGGGCCCTAGGCCAAGTAACATGAGCCAAAATGACCCAAAAATTACTAGACGTCACTCAAAAATCCGTAACCACCAACCAAAAATTTTTTTTTAAAGTGCAGACTAGAAGACTTGACTAATTTGTTGAGGGTTTGAACAGCTCTCTGATGCAATCGGCGGAGGAGCTATGGTGTTGGTAAGGCGCTATGGTGTTGGTAAGGCAACCAAAAACTACTGGTTTTAGGCCGAATTCCAGGTACGAATACATCGTACACAGGCTCTTAAGGTGTTAATTCCTCTGCTTTTGGATGCTTTTCTTGCGGGTCATTCCATGTCAAATCACCCCAAAAAAAGATAATTCTAAACCCTACCCTTTCAGAATTTAATGAAATTTGGCATACATGTTGACTTTGGCTTCCAAACCTCAGATCTAAAATTTTTCGTTGTTCGGACGATCGGTTTCCAAGATATAGGGGGTTAATTTTTTGAAAATTTGGAGAAAATTAGGGGGGGAGCCCAACTTTAAAACACCATATATTTTGAACTAGTGGTCCAATCTGGAAAAGTAAGGTATCAATAAAAAGGGGAAAAGGCCAGGAATTCAATCATGACATCATTTTTTTGATTTGGGTAAATTTTGGGGTGATGACCATTTGACCTATATTTTGACCTTGAAATTGACCCTGTAGATCAAATTATAAAATGCTGATGACCATTGGATATCGTAGCCTTGTATGTTACCTACAATATATCAAAAGATGGAATACGTAAAATTTTTCATTTCTGAGTAATAATAAATTAACACTTTGAGAGCCGGTCTACAATATATTCGTACTTCGATTTCGGCCTAAAAAACAGCAGTTTTCAGTTACCTTACCAACGCCCTGGCTCCTCCGCTGATTGTGCTAGAGAACTGTTCAAGGGCTCAAACGGATCGGCCAGTCTAGTAGATTGCACTCGAAAAAAATTTTTTGGTTGGGGGTGCGGATTTTTTGTGACTGACGTCATAAGTGAAGTAGTTTTAGGGTCATTTTGGGTCATGTTACCTGGCCTAGGGCCCAACCACTAGGCCAAAGTGTTTCGCTGAAGTTTTCATTGGAAACTAGACTAGAGTCCGAGTCTTTTGAGCCTTTGATCAACTTTCTAGCGTTTCTGGTTCAAAAGTTATGATCTAAAATAAACAAATTAATTAATTAGTCAAATATTTTTACTAACTTACATCACAACTTTTGAACCCGAAACCCCAGCAGGTCATCCAAAGTATCAAGACTCGGATTGTAACCTAGTTTGCAGTAAAAACTTCAGCGAAATACTACCATCTAAGAGTTGGCGCCCAGGGCCAGGCAAAATGGGCCAAGGTGGCCTAAAAGTCCTCCACTTATGACGTCACTAACAAAAAACCCGCAACCCCCAAGCACACAATTGTTTTTCGAGTGCAGACTAGAAGACTTGCCACGTCTTTTGAGACTTTTACCAGGCTGTAGAGCATACCGGACCGGAGAAATTCCTGTGCAAAAAAACGTGCGTTTAAGCGTTTTTTTACGAAAATCCCCAAATCCTAGCTGACGCCAAAGAGTTAAAATTAGCATGTGTAGACAGCATTGGTTAAGTTCACGCAAATCGAATGCAAAACAAGTCTTCCCAATGCCATCATTTCACCATGCACAACCTCAATGCCAGCGTTAGGATTACAGTTTGTTTTCAGGACAGTGCAGAAAGTCAAATTAACATGGCAAAAGTCTGTTTCCATGGTGAAATGACAATGTTGAAAGGTTACGTACCTAATACAATGTATGTTACCTACACTAGTTTGTGATATGTTGTGTTTTTAATGTATAGAAGGTTGTTAATATGTCAGTATCAGTGAGTAAGTTAAGTTTTTACACTGATGTCAACCCCTGTGACCAGAAAAAAGCATATCACTAAGCAAAATATGCTACTGGTAAGAGAGGAAGATATCAAAATGTTGGCATTGTGAAGTAAGATTAAGTACACCATATCAATACAAGCTTTTTTCCATCATGAGCAAGAATTGCTTCAAAAGTTTTTATTGCAACAAAGAAATTTGAGTGATCCATTTGACATTCATCCAAACAAGCAAAGGACAAAATAATTGCAGGTCCTTTGTAGCTATGAGAAACTGAAAAATCCACTTCCAAATGTAATTCCTAGTGAAAAACACTGCAGCACATGTGCAATAAAACTGAATAAAGAAATGAACATATGCCAAGTTCTGCACAAATTGAAACGCCTACTGAACCAAATGCTGGTGTACCAAAGCATAAAAAGGAAGAATGAATGGATACAAGTTCACAACAGGATATCAATCTCAGTGATGTTGATAGTGTCACTGTTAATTCTAAAAAGGACATTTTGCTTGTAGAATTAAATGGAAGAAGTCGATGGGGAAACAGAAGCTTCTAAAACTGGCACAGAAACTAAAAGATTTTATTAAAAAACCTACAAAGTTGAATTGCAGCCATTTGCCTCAGAATTATATGAGAACAGCAAAGAAGATATATGTTTGTTTCGTACCATGTTAGAAGAACTCAAAGAAATAATCAAAAGATCCACTTTTCATATAGAATTTATTCAAATTTTAACCCACTCCTCCTTCAGGAAGAAAAATAAAAGAATTCGGTGCCTTGAAACACTTAGTAATGAAGAGCAGAGCATAAAGAAAAGGTCATTGTAAAGAGTACACTGCAAACAAGGGCAAAGCAATGTCACCTGAGCTGAAGAACTTGTTGAATTCTATTGAAAAGATGAAAACAGTCCAATGTTCCCTGGGAAGAAAGGAAAAGGGTCTACGTCAGGCAAGGATGATGAAAAAATCCTGAGTACTCTCCTAGATTACCCTGTTCTTTTATCAGTGCTCAGCTCTTTTTCACAAGGTGGTTTGAGACACCAAATTCCTTCATTGTTCTTTCTATGGTGGTGAAGGAGAATAGAGTCAAAATTTGAAATGATCCATACAAGGAGTGGATCTTTTGTATATTTCTTGCAGTTCTTCCAACATGGCACAAAACAAACATAAAAATCTTTGTCATTCTCATCTAATGCTGAGGCAGATGACTTCACTTCAACTTTGTAGGTCTTCTCAATAAATATTTTAATTTCTGTACCGCCTTTTTAACACCTTGGCGTCTGGGTGGTTTTGGCAATTTTTGCAAAAAAACAGCAGTTTTCGGTTGCCTTACCAACGCCCTAGCTCCTCCGCCGATTGCGCTAGAGAGCTGTTCAACGGCTCAAACGGATCGGCCAGTCTAGTAGATTGCACTCGAAAAAAATTTTTTGCTTGGGGGTTGCGGGTTTTTTGTGAGTGATGTCATAAGTGAAGTAGTTTTAGGGTCATTTTGGCTCATGTTGCCTGGCCTAGGGCCCAATCACTAGGCCAAAGTGTTTCGCTGAAGTTCTCATTGGAAATTAGACACGAGTCAGAGTCTTTTGAGCCTTTGATCGACTTTCTAGTGTTTCTGGTTCAAAAGTTACGATCTAAAATAAACAAATAAATTAATTAACTAATTAGCTAATTAGTCAAATAGTAAATAACTTACATCACAACTTTGACAATGCATAAAGTCATATTGACAATGCATCATTTACGTTTACAAGAAAAGGATCCTTTTCAGGAGAACAGTGACGATTATCAACATTAGATATCCTGTTGTGGTGAACTTGTATCCATTAGTTCTTCGTTTTCATGCTTACAACAGTATCTTGTTGAGCAGACTTAGTTTGTGCAGTATTTGGCATACTCTTCAGTCTTCATTTCCTTATTCTGTCTAATCACACATGTGCTGCAGTGCTTTTCACTAGGAATTGCATTTGGAGGTGGATTTTTCAGTTTCTCATAGCTACAAAGGACCTGCAATTATTTTGTCCTTGGTTTGTTTGGATAAATATCAAATGGATCACTACAATTTCTTTGTTGCAACAGAAACTTCTGAAGCAATTCTTGCTCATGATGGAACAAATCGTTTTAATAAGGTGTACTTAATTTTTATTTTGCAGTGCCAACATTTTGATATCTTCCTCTCTTACCAGTGAAAGGTTCTGCTTATTGGTATTTTTTTTGGTGACAGAGGTTGACATCAGTGCAAAAACTTAACTTAATCACTGATACTGACATTCACATTTAATGTTGTGATATATTGTAGGTAGCATACATTGAAATAGGTGCTACTACATGACCTTTCAACAATATCGTTTCTCCATGGGAATATACTTTTGCCAGGTTAATTTGACTTTCTGTGATGACCTGAAATCAAACTGTAACACTAACACTGGCTTTAACACTTTGGCGTCTGGCTGGTTTTGGCAATTTTCGCAAAAAAACAGCAGTTTTCGGTTGCCTTACCAACACCCTAGCTCCTCCGCCGATTGCGCTAGAGAGCTGTTCAACGGCTCAAACGGATCGGCCAGTCTA
>Ga0210059_1017556_pt1 | contig 10178 bp, 8 predicted proteins | sample Ectturendosymbi2_FD_188042 | JGI IMG/M metagenome (GOLD analysis project Ga0210059, IMG submission 188042) | Ecteinascidia turbinata endosymbiont from Florida, USA - Sample 2 (SPAdes) (version 2) | ecosystem: Host-associated > Tunicates > Ascidians > Unclassified | place: Key West, Florida...
GAAAGATGCAGAAAATCTAACAACGTATGGTTACGTGCTTTGATGCAGTCAGATTGTTTGTACTCGTCACTATTCTTTGAACACTATAATCGAATTTTACTCTGTGATTGAGTGATCGAACTTTGCAATGTCTGTTTGATCGATGGCGTGTCAAGCCAGAATGCTTTCGCATTTTACCTAGACTCGACCAATTTAGGAATTACTGCCGTACTCCGCAGTAATGCTGTAACAAGTGTTACATGTTAGCTAACAATAGCGTTAGAATGTGTCTGTAACCCTATAGTTCTGTCTTCAATGCAGTTGCAAAAAGTGTCTGTAACCCTGTGATTGCGCTGGTTTCAATGCCTTATATTACGTTCTGTTTTGTCTGTTTTTATCAACCTGCGTTCTGCAGAGTGTGTGTGTTCATACTATGGACTTCGTGTCTGCTCATAAACAAATAAATTATATTAAAAAAATTAAACCATCGGACCTTCTATCTTTTGTCAGGCCAACGGGCTCAAGGACAGAGGGTAGACCAATGCGGGTCATTGATCATTTGAGGATGGAGTTTAACAGCTGATGATGCTTACTTGTAGGCGAAATATATACTCTGTTAGAACTTTAGTGTCTGATTTTTTGCTGGGAAAAGGTTTTTTCCAACAGACAAATTTATGATGTCTGATATTTTGGTGACAAATATGATCTTGACTGGGCTTTTGTTTTTGTTTATCATATTTCCTTTACTTTTGAGATAAGTTATATTCATAAATTTATTTTTTTTCAAATTAATGTATCTCCAATCTCTCTTTCACAGTGTTTGTTTATATTTCCAGACTGAAGAAGCTCTCTTCGCTGCTTTGAGATTAATATTTTTTCATTACACATGGCCTACTTCTCCCATTAATGATGACACTTTGCTCTGTTTTAGATTCAACGAGGTTTATTGCGCTTTGTTAGATATTGTCAAATAGAAGCATTTAGCTTATATGAAACTGTAACAAACAAATCTGATGTTGAAAAAAAGGCAACAATTTGATGTTAATGAGACTGATTATTTTTTCAAATTATTTTTTCTGTTGTATCTTTACCTTTATTTTTTGTGTAGTGGTATATTTTCACTTGGTTGTGTCATCACACATCTAGTAGCGATATCTTCGCTAATGGACATCCATTCTTTGCATTCTATTCTGATAAACTACAGTATTTTAGAAGTAAACTACAACTTTATCAATTTTGTTTTTCAGAAATCAAGAAGTGACCTATGCTAATTACTAGTGTTGTAGTTATACAATTATACTATAATCTTACAGTTTGGTCTATTCACATGCATGGTTGCTATACTGTAGTACAGTAGTGTACCCATGCATGGTGAAAGCAATAAATTTATTGGATGATAGTGGTGTAGTGTTGTAAAGATGGTTCTTGGAATACCACTGGCAAAATTAATCCCAGAAATTTTTAAGTCTGTGACAAAACCAATGGTGAATTCTCTTAAAAGAAATGTGAGGAAAAGTCCTTTCTGGAAAGATGCAGTATTCATTCCAATGGCCCAATGTAGGTGTATTTAATAATTGTGTGCAACCTATTTGTATATCATAGAAATCACACAGTTTGCGAGTACGTTACTATGATAATTGCAATAATCACTTTTACAAGTTGTTAGCTTTTATGTTCCATATTAGAAAATTAGCAATGACTCCTCATCAGTTTACCATTTGCTGTGCACATTTATTTATAATACTGTAAGCTGTTGTAGGCTATACATTTGTTTTTGCAGGTATTGACCGAGTTTATTGTCAGATGTAACTTGGAGAAGAAAGATCAAGCAGAAGCACATTTGAGCTGTTGGATTTAATCTAGATTGTTGAGAAAATATTGACTGAAATGAGTTTTATTAGGACAAACTTAAATGTTCACCTGGGTATACTGTTTGCAAAACCAAGCCTTGCTTTTGAATCAGATGGTCACCAACAGCAGCATACACCCCAAACGACATACATTTGTTTTGTTTGTGGTGGTTGAGATGAAAAGCAAGGTCTTCGAAAATAGTAATATTTTTGTGAACCAATTCTATGACAAACATGTTAAGGGTTAGCATTACATAAGCAAGATTTAGGTTAAACAAGCTAGGAAAATGTAAAATTTCTTAGTTACATTTGATCATGTATTGTTGTAGTTAATTACTTGTAAATATTGAGTAATATTTTGATTTTTTTACAAAAAAAATTCCTATAGTCTGGCAAACATTTAAACTTCAAAATTGGTCATCAACGTTTCATGGTGCGTGTATTTTTAGTTTCTACCTAGAATAATCTGTTGAGTCTCCATGCAAGTCACCTAATACCAAAATAAAGTAGCATTAGTAAATGCGTGTTTAGTATTAAAACAAGGAACAGAAGGGTTTATATTTGCCTGTTCAAACAAAATTTATGCTCAGTTGATTAGGAGTGTAAATGAACCATACTCAAGTTCAAAAGTAGTTAAAGGTTGAACCAAGCTCATGCAAACGTTTAAAAAGTATATATGTCAAAACTTTGTGTATGTGTATCTATCTATGATTTTTTCTCAAAATCTATTGGGTGTATTTATTGGTTGCTTGTTGCTTACATCTTTCAACTGCAATAGGCTAAACATTGCTTTTCATAATGGTTCTTGGAGTGCCATTTTTCAAGTTGGCCCCTCTTGCATTTAAAGTGGTTACAAAGCCATTTGTTGATTTATTAAAGAGAAATGTGAAGAAAAGTTCTTTTTGGAAAGATTCAGTCTTCGTGCCCTTAGCTAACAGTAAGTTGAGTTGCAATGTTGCCAGGACAGTATTGATGTCATCAGGGGTGAATGCTGTTTTGTAAGATAGCATAGTTAGTTTACAGTTATTATATATAAATTGATTTAAAGTTTACGTTAGTCAACATTGGAGATCAATTTTGTTTGCATGGTTGACTTTGTAAAATGTTTTAAAACTTTTATAAAATTTTGTAGATTGTTTTCCTGAGATTATGTGATAGTATGATGATTTTCAAAAGTTTTTTTTCAAATATTATCTGCAATTTTGCAAAACACATGCAATACATTTATTGATACCTCTCAATGTATGCAAAAAATATTGCTTTTAAACAACATATTTGTGTTTCCAGATATTTGTATTACACTTAGGTAAGCCAGCAGTTTGAATTCTGAAGTAAAACATGCATGGGTATCCAGTTACTAAAAACAAAAATTTATTATGCGGGCTGTGATAAGTTGTAGAAGGAAGTGAGGTATCTATGAATTTACTGTTAAATATTATTGACTGAACCACATCAGGGGGTTGAATTGTTTTAAAGTTAAGAATGCTCACAAGAAATTAAGCTTCAATGTTGTCAACTGTAATTTCTTAATTTCAACACAACCTTGTATTTTTGGTTCTATTTGCTGAAGCCAAGTTGAAACTTCTTTTTGCATCTACAAAGACTAGTCTAAGACAGGTTTCGACAAATGGTTCTTGAGTTGTAAGCCATGTAACAAAATTTTCACTGTGTCTAAGATGATAACACTTCTTTCAGCAACATTAATCATGAGCCAGAAATTGTTAAAATTAGGTAATAATGTTTGGCCAGTTTTAAAATAGCAAAGAACTTCCTGAGTATGCCAATGCCTGCACAAAACCTAAACTTGTATACAAGTCTTGGTCAAAAGAACCCCGCATTGCTGACATGAGTTAAATGAAGATTTTGCATGAATAAAATCGAAGATATATCAACATTTGCAAATGAATTTTAACTGATGGAGTACATGTATATTATATTTCACAGGAGATATATTTATAGTTTTTATTTGGCAAGTTTCTTCTGTTCAACAGTGTCATCACCACTTTATTTATTCCCCATATCCATCACTCTGTACACTGTGATTGCATCACTTTTCTGATCATCGCATACTGATCTTCATCGCCCTCGCATCTCCGTTTTTAAGATTTTTTCTGCTCGGTAAACGTAGTCGAGCAAGGTTGTTTGATTACACAAGTTACCGCAACGGCTGCGTGCAAATGCTTTGCAGATTACAATAAAACGTCTGTCCGCGTACGGCTGTGGACCCAAGGCATAACCAGAAACAAAGAACAAGTCGAGAGGTCGGCTCGCATGAGCGAAGACGCGGCGCTAGAACTTGGCGCGGAAATAGTGGCCAATTCCGTGACTTTCATTATCGGACTGATGGCCATAATCATGCAGCAAAGCATCGCAAGCGCCACTGAAAAGAAAAAAGAAAAGAAAGAAACTGCCGAGGCCGAGCGAATCGAGACCACCATGCTGGACATGCGACGGCAAATTTTAGACGTTGGAATGCGCGTCGAGCAGTTGGACGCTCAGCTTCGCGAGATGAACCGGACGATTGTGGCCATGAAAGAGTACGGCAAAATCACTGTTCCACAAACTGTTGCCAAAACAGAAGGAAAAAATAAGCTTAGTTCAAAACTAGAATCGAAATCGTAGCTGAAGTGCTGCGCAGCCGTGTTTAATGTAAGTTGCAAGTTTGTTCTCAGTTGTCGTTAAACAGCCGGCCACATGTACGATGAGCAGCTGGTTTATCACCTCAGTTTAAAATAGACTCGACCCTGTTGCGATGCATGTTACCTGGTGCTCTGCATGGCGAACCCAACAATTTGCCGCCGTCTAATATTTTCTGCTTACAGAACTCTTATTTTTTGATGGGGCACCGATGTTTGGCAATTACGTTGTAATTTTTCTGTTTAATTAGCAACAGAAGATTCCTAACCACCGTGACTGTAGCAATGCATCCGCTCTTTGTAATAATCAGCGTTCACTCTTTTTTTTCTGAGTAAGCCACAACACGTTGTTGCTTTTGACGTAGACCAGACAACGAGGCGATGGTAACCACTTCCAAACCGCACCTTCAGGTATCGCCCACTTCTGTGCGGTAGTTCTTGCATAACCTTTTCGTGTGGGCAGTTTATGGTACGATGTCCGCATGACAGCACAGTGGAAGTGGTGGTGAACGTCGTGCCTGGAGGTAAATGATCGCTCTTTCTGCCGCAAATGATACGTAGTCATTTTTTCCACGGATGATTTATTTCTGATTCCTCGTGAAGGTGACTTAGCAAATTGAGAACGTTAGTGTCATCCGTCTACCACTTGAAAAGATACAAGGGCGGAGCTGGGGGGGTGCCATTTCCCCCCAAAAATTTTTCAGGTCTCTTTCTGAAAGTCCTACACAGACCATTGACAGCTCCCCTTGTTGCAAAACTGGCCCCTCCAGTGGCCTCCCCCCAAATGAAAATGTCTGGCATCGCCCCTGACAAGGTACATGGAGTGCTGCCTCAGCTAGTGCCATTTGCAAAGCATATGCGGTGTTGTATCGCTTCCACGCTTAGAAGACTTGCGTGTTTGTTTTTTTGTCGCTTTTGTCAATTAATTGATCATGATCGTAACTGTTCAACGCATGATTTGTTCCGTTGACTCGTCCTCGCAGAAGCAGAGTAAAATTTCTTCAAGTCGATTTGTTTGTAGTTTGCCTTTATAGACAATTTGATTATGAGTTGTATGATGGTGTCTTCATATTTATTTACGGTCAATTTCCATTTTAAGTTTATGAATTTTGCAAGAATTGATGGAAGGTGCCATTCAAATCGCAAAGATATTGAAAAACTTGCAATAATAGATTGCTTGTTTTTTTAACCCTCAATAGGCACAGATAACTGTTCACCTCAGTCACCGCGCCCATGTCCCAGCAATTTATTTTACGTGTTATGCGATCTCGTTAAATTTATTTATCGGCCGATTTCACGAATGCGGCAAAACATGTGACAATATAATTCTTCCTTTTGCGATGTATTGTCGGTTTTCCACGTAATAGGTGCAGTCGGACGTCTACAGCTCCGCTCAAATTCAAACCTTCACTTCATACTCCGTTGTTTCTTCATGGATGTGAAAGACACCTAAATTTATTGCAACTTCACCGCTCCCCAAACGCCCCTCGTCTGTCTTGGTCGCCTCCTTCGATGACCTTTTTTAAGGATTCGGAACATCCACGTTGCCAAAAATACGTATAGCAGCTCTTACGCAGTTGCAAAACCACGCTGCGACAGCTCGCAATGTTGCTTTCCTGTTAATGGTCCGTATCAATCTCACAGCCTTTCGACGTCCTATCCACTAGCTCTGCTAAAGTTTTTCGCTGCACAACTTGCAACGTTCCGATTTTTATTAAAATACACAGGAGTTACACGAAACGGTAAAAAAATAAAATGGTGATGATATAAAAGCGCTAGTATGCGAGCAATATCAAATCGATCTTTCTGTAGCTCGCTTTAATGTGACGATTTCGAAAAAAACTGCGAACTTTGATTCAAGTCACGGTCAGACAAAGTCACTCCCGCCGAGTCAAATCGGGAAATATCCGCAAACATCGTGCAGGTTGATTTTCGCAGCTGCTGTTATATTTTGTTCAGAATTAAGCAGTAAGTACTTGGTGGACTTTGCTTGCTTCTCAACTTCAAGGTGTGGGGGGATTTATGAAACAGCCTGAGGGGTTTTTGTGAACAGATTTTGCTTTTTTTGTCCCAAAACCAGCTTGGTTCCAGACGTATGCTTTTGAAATATCGGTGGGCATTTAAAGTTAGGGGCTGGTTGTAGCGGTTTTGTAGTTGCCAGTGCCGTCCATTTCACAGCAATCACAAAGAGGAAATTGCGCGTAGAAAACTTGTAGCCATGCGTTCTTGTTAAGCACGAAAGGTCCTTCCCACGATGTGAAGCTCGCTTCAGAAAGCTAGCAATGCATTACCTTTTGCGAAATGAATGCTGACAGCAAATGTCAAAAATGAAACGATGTTTTCTGCTGATAAGCACGCGAGTGCGAAAGGTAACTGAACGTACGTAGTGCGTTGATATCAAACTTGGTGATGTTTTTTTGGCAAATAGCGAGAATGACTCGACAGGGAATTTAAAACAATTGTAGAAGCAATTCACATTTTCGTTGGGATGCGGGGTCCTTCATTTCTGAAAAACGGTTTGCGCTGAACAGAAATAAACCACAATATAAAACGACCTTTTCAAAAGAAAAATGTGTTTTCTTATCTTTGTCTTAGCATCACGATGCATTTTTCGAAACTTCGGAAACGTTCGTGTTGTCATGGTTTCTGGTAAACTTTCTTGCAGCACCTTCCCGCTAATTCCCTTTTACCCGACTTGCCGCCCCTTGAATTTCACGTTTTTCTTCACAATACTTACTGAGCCTCTACGAATAAGAGCAACAGAAAAAAGTCCGATGGTATCTCGTGAGCAATCAAGTGCAGGTTGCTACGGCAACCATACGTCCTGAAAAACGCAGATAATTTTGCGCAAAAACCTGCCAAAACCTTTGTCGGAGAATCAAATCGCCATATTGCTAATGGTTTAACCATTTACAGACATGTTTTTGCAATCGGTTGGTTTCAAAGTTATTCGGTGTATGGCACAGATACTGTGCACCGACTGAAGGATATCAGCATCAACGGGTACAAAAAGGACACAGCAGCAAATTTGTTCGGGAAAAAGGCTTCGAAGCGAACTTCAAGAATCAAGCACTATCAAAAAACGACACACTAGAAAGGCCGAGGCGTCAGGACAGCTAGAAACAGTCAGACCTAACGATGGTGATGAGCGCATAAGCGACTGTCTGCTCTGAGGACAAACAGGTTGAAAAAACTTCAGATTCGTTAAAAGCTGTGTTCGAGGGGCGTGCAGGAAAAAGTGCAAAATAGAGGTTAAAAAATAGTCAGATTCAACGTTTAAATCACTCCCAGACAGGCTGGACTCATTGCCGAGATGAAAGTTACAGCCTTATGATGACAAAGCCCCAACAAGACACATTCGCACGCAGCAGCTTGAGGTGGTGTTAACTGGCGTTTGAAAATAAACCTAACGTTGAGCGCGACACAGTCAAACATCCTGCGGTAGAAGCGCAAGCGCGTCTATGTTGTCCCCCCACCATCCCCACGACGTTTTTCTTTTTCAGCGAGGGAGAACAAAGCGGCGCCTGCTGCGAAGTCCTTTCGCGACGAGACCGTTACGCCTTGCGTTCGATCTCCTGCATGTACTGCTGCAAGGCGTCCAGTCGCGCGTCGATCTCGTCCATGTCGGCGTCGGTCGTTGCGCGCTTCTGTCGCGAACCGTAACGCTTGTCCACATCCGGTGTACTGGACAAGCGTCTGGTCGCCTCCAGCTCGCGGTAGTCCGGACTGTCTTGCCAGGCGGGACGTCTGTTTGAAATAAGCGAAAAACAGCGCGAGTTAATGCGCTTTCCTTCACCGGCAACGGTACTTGCATGCTGGTCATGTTGATGTCGAGCAATATTTCATCAAATTGCTGGAGGGTTGCAAGTGGTCAGTTTCGTTGTATTCTCGCTATTGTCCTGCCTTCGCAGCAGGCTTGTAACCAGCGTTATTATGTCCAACACATTTTTCCAGGAAGGTTTCTCCTCTCTGCGCCCCCCCTTATTAGTTACGGGCCTGGTTTGGTGTGTCAAAAGCGGTCTGCGGCGCCCATCTCCGCTTGCTTGCACCGTGGGCCACGCGGCTACATTCGCAGTGAATGCTGCGCTGGTGGGGAGTCAATGGCAGCTCCGCGCGTGAACTTTGTTCTTGGACACACCTACCAACGCCGAGCACGAGGCTGGTCATCGGTGCGGCCCGGGAATCGAACCCAGTCAACCAGCTTTTGGCGGCACGTGGCCAAACCAATGTACCAAATAGTTCAAATATACGTACATCAAGGCGTAAACTTCAAGGATGATATCTATGTAGTGTTTTTTAAGGTGAATACAGTAGAACCTCTCTGCATGAGCTACATAACCACCACCAAAATACACTAAAACCGTCGCTTTACGACCATCTCGGTATTCAGATAAATAGTTGCTGTCTCCCAAAATATCTTTGCGGTCAGCACAGTCAAGCCTTAAAAAAAACCGTCTACGTAGACTGTCGTTATGCCACTCGAGAACATATAAACGATTTAAGTTTCCGTAACTTCACGAGTCAGCCAATGGTCAAACCCACCTTCTCGTTTTCATCCGCGTGATGGAGCCGTTGTCAGAAGAGTTCCTGCTCTCGACCGAACCGTTTCGGCGGCGCAAGCCTCCGCCAGATGTCAGTCGATCCCTCGACGACGAGAGGCCGACGTCACGTGATAGTCTCGAACGCGCTCGTCCTCTGGATTGGTTCGAGCTTGGCAAGAAGCCAGACGACGATCTCCGCTTGCTGGAAAAAGAATTTACGCGAAGTTGCGATAAATTGCATCTGATTCACTCAAACCGCGCTGTCGCGGCATGCAAGGAAATCAGAAAAAATCATCGAGTCAGGAAGCAAGTTGACGAGTGAACATGCGTCGCTGACGCGAATTCCATTTCCCAGCAACAAATTTGCGATCGGCTTCGGCTGGTTTTCGAGCCTCGCAGTGGTTGTGAGCGCGAATCAGAAGACAGATGCGCAACCAGGGGTTGTCTCCACTATGCGACGTGACAGCAGCTTGAGGATCGAAGACGACACAGACAGCGGCCAATTATTAACTTAACGGTTCCATGATTCGAGCGATGGTGCGGGCACGATGACGTAACGCAATGATCCAGATATGAAGCAACTGCAACTCAACAAAACAGCTCGCGCAGAGAACCTGCAGTGGTGTACCGGAGCCGGAGTGTGGGAGTGGACTGCGGCCGGAGTCTTGAATGAATTTCCAAAATAGGAGTGGAGCCGGATTTGATTTTTTCACAAAAAGCCGGAGTCATTTTCTGAACATATTTTGAATAGCTCATAGCATTTAACTTGGAGTTTAAGCAGAAGTCGGAGTGCAAAACTTAAAAATGTTTCGGAGTGGACGTATGAGTGGAGTCAGATTCAAAAATTTACTCCGTGCACCACTGCAGATGACCACAAAACTTGAATCGGAAGCGTCAAAAATATGAACGCCATGCGTTGCCACTCAGGAAGGAAAAGAGACATGCAACAGGGGAAATCCCAATAACGAGACACGCAACCGTGGGTATTGCGAGAATGTAAAGAGGTTTTCTGATGACGTTGCATCCGATGAACTTGGCTGATGGTTAAACGAATTACGCCGTGAAGCCGTAGATCGGATCTTTTTGAAGCCGACGTACAAATCAACGAAAGGTTTTACGAAAAGTTTCACACCTCAACGGATTCGGATTACGTTTTTAACGAGAACCTCAAC
>Ga0210059_1017560_pt1 | contig 10178 bp, 7 predicted proteins | sample Ectturendosymbi2_FD_188042 | JGI IMG/M metagenome (GOLD analysis project Ga0210059, IMG submission 188042) | Ecteinascidia turbinata endosymbiont from Florida, USA - Sample 2 (SPAdes) (version 2) | ecosystem: Host-associated > Tunicates > Ascidians > Unclassified | place: Key West, Florida...
AGTTCTTGTATCTTTGTCCAATGATGCAGGTCAATGCGAGGCAAACTACATTCTCTGCAACGACGGATTCTGTGCTGCCGCAAGCCAATCATGCCCTGTGGATCAACAAGTGTGCACCAACGTGGTGTATGGTGCTGTTTGTCCTTGATGACCTGTCGCAGCATCAACAACTTTAACGCACGTTTGAATCATTAAACCACTATAAGTTTACTTTCTGAATTTTGCGTTTTAATTTTACGTAAAAGTCGCTTGAACATTTTTCATTGTACTACTAGCCTGTATTGCTACAAGTTCCCTGGATTTTATGATGCTAACGCAGAACTGCGTTTGCTTTACCAATTCGTGTAGCAATGTCCTTGTTATGCCTTCTGTCATTTGTGAATAACACCCGGAAGTACATGAACGTCTCCACCTGCTACAGTGTATTGTCGCTCACTTGCAGCATACACTGCCTTGGGTTTCTGGAGAGACGTAATGCCTCGGCCATCGGCCGCGCCGGCCAATGTTTTGGCATGCACTTTTTTGGCTTTAAATCGCCAGCCACTAGAGCTAGAGAGCTGTTCAAACCCTCTACCGATTCAGCAAGGCTTCAAGTTGACATAAAAAAAAACGTTTTTCGTTTTCGGTTTTTGGCGTTCCCTGGGGGGAACATCAGAAGTGGGGGTGTTTTTGCGTTTTTTTGGCCACCTTCATCTGGCCCTGGGACCCAGCCCATTTGACCCATTCTTTTGGCTCAAGTTTTTTTTCGGAACCTAAGCCAAACTCCGCGTCTTTAGAGCTCTTGAATGGCTTTCTAGCATATCTGTAGCCAAAATTATGGATAAAAAAACAAAAATTGGTGAAAATTTCTGCACCAACAAACCCCAACGTGGGGTGGAATACACCCATTTTCTATATGGCCAACACTCGCCAGCGGATCGAGCTAGAAAGCTGTTCAAATCCGCTCTGAATCGGGAAAGATTGTAGTTTAGACTGAAAAAAACAAATTTCACTGTGCGATTTCGGCCTTTCTGGTCATGTTTACAAAACCACAGGATGTTTTGACAGGTCTGTCAAAACAATCCATGACGTCAACGTCGCGTGGGAGTTCAAAAATCGAGCCGATTCAGTGGCGCGAAACCGTGAGAAATTTAAATACATTCTAGGGATTAGTGCGAGGCTTTGGAGGGTTTGGCTGACATTTTAGCGTTTCTAGTTGATAAGTTATGGCAAAAATGATAGAATATTAATTATGGAAATCCCCAAAAGACCCTGGGGAATTCCAGAAATAATTGGAATTTTTTTGGCGTAACATTTGAACCAGAAACGCTAGTAACACGATCAAGGGCTCTAAACACTCGTATTTTTGCGTAAAATACAACAAAATCCAAGCCAAAATATTGGCGCGTGAGATCGGATGATGACGTCATAAAAATAACCAAAAAACATACCCCTATCATGATCCCCTGGACGCAAAACTCCAAACCCAAGTTACATAAAATAAATTTTATTCTAAACTACACGACGCCACGAATCATTACAGGGTTTGAACAGCTCTCTAGTTTAATCTGCTGCCGAGTTGTTGCTGGCAAAATTTTGCCCTGAGAGGGAAAATTGTGTCTTTTCTGAAGTTTTAAATTTTGCCAAAAACTGGATTTTTCAACCATAATTTTGGCAACAGATATGTTAGCAAGTCAATCAAGGGCTCTATGGACGCGGATTTTGGCCTAGATTTCACGCAAATTTTGAGTCAAAAGAATGGGTCAATGGGTTGGGGCCCAGGGCCAGGTAAAGGTGGCCAAAAATTCGAAAACATTCTCACATTGTGACGTTACCTCCAGAAGACGCCAAACCGAAAACGAAAAACGTTTTTTTTGGTGTCAACTAAAAGCCTTGCTGAATCCGTAGAGGGTTTGAACAGCTCTCCAGCTCTAGCGGCTGGCGATTTATGGCCAAAAAAGTGCCGGCCAATGTATTGGCCGGCGCGGTCGTTAAAGGGTTTTTAGTGCTGATTTTCATTCGGCTTAGATGCACACAGCAGAAAACAGGTCAAGTTCATGTTGAAGATCTTGTTGAGAAGCTGCGAGCGGTGACAAATCGTCAGGAAAAAGCAAACAAATGATCTTGCAACTCCCAGCAGTGGCCCTCTCGTTGACTTGGCTCTGACACTCTACCCATAATTCATATAGACAAAGTAGAGGAGTGGTGACAGCACACACCCTTGTTGGACAGCACAACCCAGGGTTAACTGTCATGACTTGAATTTCGCCAAAACGGACACAAACGTCTGAGCCGGAATACAGTGACTTGGCGGCCAGTAACAGGCTGCCGTCAACACCAGGGCTCTCACATATGCATCTTTAAAAATCTCAAGAACAGTACCAAAAAATCCCTATTTTCCTCAAAATATTCCTAATTTTGTGGTGGTGCAGCGTAATATCAGAGCGCCGTGATAAGTGTTAAAAATAGAACCAAACATGATTTGCAAAATAAACTGAAATTATTCATTTTACAGATTTTCAAAATTTTCCGAAAATCCCTAAAAATTCCTAAATCCCCTTAAAATCCCTGAAAAGGTCAAAAGTTTCAATTTAGAGAAAAAATCCCTGAAAGTGAGAACACTTCAACACCATACTCCCGCAACACTCTCCAACGTTTCCCCGAGAAACACGGTCGTATACTTTCTTGAGGTCGACAAAATAAATGTAGACGGATTTGATGTCCTCCCTAGCTTTCAAAATATTTGCCGGAGAGGGAACATTTGGTCTGTAGTGCTACAGCTGAGACGAAAACCGCACTGGATATCATCCAGCTTTGGTTCAATTATTTCGCGGCATCTTTTTTCATAACACTTGGCATACACTTTTCCAGGACGGCTAAGGAGAGAAATGCCCCTGTAGTTGGTACATTCGCTCCTGTCTCCATTTTTGTGTATGGGGTTGATAAGCCCAGTTTGCCAATCGTTCCATGCCCTCCCATAATTTTTCTGCACTTTGTTTTTTCTCGTTTCAGTGCATTTCTGCTATTTCGTTTGTGAGTCACAAACATTTGTGAATAAACCTCTCCTTACCTGTACACACAGAGTGCAACGTAATTGTCGCAAGGTAAAGAAAGGAAGCATCAGGAAGCAGAATTCAAAATTGTAAAGAAATAGCTCACCGCCACCAAAGACGTGATTTTTAATGGGTTTTTGCAATCGACTGTTTGCTTCTGGTTTGACAAATTTATTGCTCTTAATTGTTCATTTTCTTGAACTTACCACTCTGCATAAAAGTTTTCCACTACGCGTTACTTTCTTTTTCTGCGCCGTTGCACCATCATGGTCCACGAAATTGCACGACGCTTAACGTTATACTTGCGGCTTTAGTATGCATTTTGTACTAATTTATTTACTCATCACAACATGCTTTTTGTCCGGATAAACTACACTGGTAAAAATGATAATAATGTGTAATTGCCTTAATTTTGCAGGATAGACATACGAAGGTTCTTGAACTCGATAAAAAAGACCCTACACTTTTTTCTGTGTTATATCGAAATTCAGCTATTGACCGGCTTGAATGTTTCCTTTCACGGGACATTTGAGGTTAAAACGTATGATACCACAAACACCACAGGAAGTAACTCTGTCTTTGTTCAACAGGCCAGAAGTATCACAGTTGTAATTGTGCAGTTTTTTTTTTCAGCTTAGTGAAGTTCCTAACAAAAGTCATCCACCACCCAGATGTTTACTAGATTTAGAAAGGTGCTGTTTTCGACACCAAGTGATTTTTAAATTCAATTTTTTGAAAATCTGCACATCCGTTGTGTTTGAGATTTATTGACTTTACCTAACAAAACTACTTTTCAAAATATGATTATTGCGATTCTGTTTTATTTTTGTGACAGTTATTTGATCACTTTTAATTTTTTGCAACCCGCCGTTTACCAAGGTGCCGTTTTCGACAATCAATGCTTGGAGATAGCCAAAACTAATTACTTGTTTCTCGTGGTGCTTTTTTCACGCTTAAATAAATCGATTGTTTCATGTGCCCACTGAGATGTTTGCAATCTGATGGTAAACACGCGCTTTTGTTTGGACTTCAATGTTGTGTGTCAGGTTTTACTGCATATATTGGAGACACCGTAGTACAGTGATGCAGGTAGTGGTCGTTTACACAGTGCATTTAGTGAAGTTATTTCTTATTGCTGAACTTGTTCGGTTGTTTTTCCATCATGTCGCACATTCAAATGACAGCGCAGGTTATTGTAGATGTGGCTGAGTTTTCTGGGCCAGGAGCAGACCGATTCACAGCAATGTGTTCTTGTGTATCAGACATCCGCATCCTTGTATGAGTGAAAATATAGGTGAAACTTTTCGTTTACAGAGGACAAGCAGTTGATGCTTCTAAAGTCACTTTGTCCTTTCACTAAATTTGTGCCAAAGAAGTCCAATAATAAGGATAATAAGGCATGAAGTAAAAGCGTTGTTTCAAAAGACGACTGGCAAAATATTTAGTAGACGGAAATTCATTTTTCGACTGATATCTGACGCGCGCATGCAAAAAGTTCCACTTGGAAATGTTGAGGCCAACCCCTTTTTCGACAACTGAGATCTCCCTTGAACACATAGAGAATGCCATGGTGCAAGATGCAACAATGTGCATCACATGCAAGACACCAACTTGTGGTACATGTTCTGCTGGCATTTCAAAAATAACTTATGCAAAATAAAAAGGGTGCTCAAACCCACATGTTTGAAGCACTTAGTTTTGGAAAACAGGAAAAAAGTTTTGCAGGTTTGTTTCCAAATTTCAGTAAATGTGCTTCATGTTGATGGTATCTTTGCGATTTACATCACTGTGCCAAGACTATTTTCACTATTCGCAACTATTTGCATTACAATTAAGTAATGAGCTGCTTCTATCTCACAGCTTCTCGCTGGCTGTATTCAACAACAGTTCAGCGTGGTGCAAGACTGCGAGCATGAAGGGCCACATTACTGTTTGAGGAAAAAGTTGCGGGCTGCAAAAAGAGGAACTCCATTGCAATTAAAAGACTCGTTTGCTGTTCTAATAGACTTAATTTTGCTGCACGTCTAAGGGCATTGTTGATTTTAGGGTAATTTATAAGTTTTCTGCTGGTTGTTTGCGACTCAAAATATATATTTTCTGCTAGTAAAAAAGATACACAACACACAACAAAATAATAATTTTTTGTTTCTTGGTTTTGGTTATAAAGTCAATGTCCGCTTTAATTTCCGCAGTCGGCAGACACAGGCAGGCCTGCAGGTTTCATCAGCCATTCTATTTCGTGTGTCGCTGTTCAATCGCTTCATAATTGAGAAAGCACTTTCGCAAATTACGAACATGGAGCACATCTTCAGTGCAAAGTATCATAAGCCATGCCAATTTCCCGGTTACCTCCCTGGTTACGGGTCTGGTTGCACATTAATTATTTCAGAATTGCTTTCCTATTACTTCCGTGGTTCTTCCCGTGTGTTTTCTCGTGTTTGTTGCTCTTTATATAAAAATTCTTTGGGAACAGATATTACTTGTTACTTCACAAGACACTGTGGCTTGCCATTGTCATTGGCTCTCCTCCCAGTTAGAATTGAACTTTTTGTTTTCCTCTGATACTTCTCTTTTGACACTCGTTTTTTGTTAAATTGGTGTAGCCTACTTGACTAAATATTACTTCATTACTTCCACAATGCACATCTTCTAACCTAGCTCGAAAATTATTTACAGCCTATGCTTGCAACAAAGATAAAAAATAAACGCATGCTTTGTGGTCACAGAGTACTGCAGCGTCAGCCTAGTCTAGAGGTTAGCTATATAACGTCATAAATTGCAAAAATATATTGTTGTCCCCTAATGCTTACATATTGACCTGCACTTCAATGATGTGTGACCTGCAAGGGCTGTGTGGCTAATACAATGTATTTATGACTGTGTAATATACGGCATACAGAAAACGTTCGCGGGCCGCATTAAAACTGTCCGCGGGCCGCATGTGGCCCGCATGCCAGTGTTTGGACCACGCTGAACTAGTTGATCAGCTGTCAGAGGTAGTCATACTTGTATAAGTTCGATCATTTGAAATATTGCAATGCAATGCAATTCATTATGTGTCAACTCCAATAACATAAAAACGTAGCTAGTGTGAATAGACATTTGTAAAATTTACTAAATTCGGCGTTGTTTGCCTTTCACGCGACTGTAAATGTTTTGGTGTCGATTTCGTCACCTCGGTAAACGGCGGGGTAGAAAAATATCGGTAAACCCAGTGTTGAGATCGTTAATTAGTATCAATCGGGTAATTCAGTTGGCCCACCACAATGCTCACGATAGCGTATGAATCCCGCACAGGACGATCTCATAACACATCTCGAATTACCTCAAAAGAGGTGGTGCTATATGATACTCAAAACAAGCGAGATGAATTATGTTTTAACACCTCGGGTGTGAACGACACCGTTTGCGGCCCTTGCGAACAAAAGAAACGCTTTCGCGATGAGGCAGAAATAGGTTATAACTTATCGTTCGCTTGCCCTGCCGTCGCATTGTTCAGTCTGTTTGTCGTGCGCTCGGAATTTACGATAAAACCCACACATTTGCCGAAGACAGAAGCATCGCAGAAAGAACACTTTATGATTGAGCAGGTTTTTGCAAACATGCCGTAGGAAGTAGGATGCGTGGCAGTTTCAACGCTTGAATCAAAATTAGGTTACCAGCAAGAGTTGCAGGCTACGCTGTTTTTAAGGATTTTGGGCAGCGTGCTCTGTAAACGAAATTTGTTTTCAGCCGGATTTTAAAACTCATTCTGACGGAATTTAGAGCGCTAACAATATACATTGTTTGGCACATTGACAGAAAGATAGCAAAAGGCTGAAGGTGCACCTTGATTCAGTTAATACCTTGCTTGTCTACTATGAACATTTTTGGAAAAACTGCTGCATGCTCAATGCTGTTGATTATGAATGCAGTCGGGACGACGGTTCTCGATTATAATGATGGTAATTTGTAGGGAACATTCACTTGAGACATGTGAATATTTTTGTCATACAAAATTGATATTTTCTGATTGCTTCTGCTTTGTTATCTTCTTCCTAAGATTTACTGTAGAGGGAGTAATTATTTTAATAAGGGACGCCAGTTAATCCCACTACACAGACACTATTTAGAAATGATTTGTTTATCCCGCATTCTGACACTGGTTGCTTTAGAGCCAAAAGGTTTGCGTTATAAACTACATAAAAATTAGCTGTCGATTATTTTCTCTTAAAGGAAGTATAACTAAAATTCTAAAGAGCGGGTAACCATCTGCAATCTCTCTAAATATATGTACAATCCATAGTTTATGTCACAAGAGGTACAGGTTTGAAACAAGTGGCACAAAGTTTTGTGTTTGAACTTTTAGCATTTTTCGCTTTCAGCAATATAAGAATGCCCACTTTTTCCACAGCGTACAATATCTGCAATCAAACTCTGATCAGTGATACAAACGGCAATTTGACTTCGCCAGGTTATCCGAATGGCTACCCATCGGACATATCTTGTTCTACTTCCATTGTCATTCCTAACGACCAGGCAAGCTACTGTAGAACCTACAGTACATCATACTCTTAAGTAATGGCGGCGAAATTGCTAAATTGACAATGGTTTTATATTTGACTGCTTTCACCATTTAGTAACGCTTTCATTGGCTTTATCCTTGTTGATAATCCTCTTTCGTTTGAGCCAATCTGTAGTTACTGCTGGAGTAGAAAACGCTATGATCTGATTCAAAAGAAATGAAGTTTTTGAGAAAATTTATTGTTATCACCAGAATAGTAAAATAATTAAAATGATCCAAGGAATTTCTTTTTAAAATCTGCAAGAACTATTGTAACTATAATAAACCTCACGCCTGCATATTTTTCACAGAAATACTTCCATTTTAAATAATAAGCCATTAAAACCCTTTTTAGTAAATGTACACCACAACTCTTCTTTGTTTTGGTTGAGGGCATTATACCATTTTAGGATGATGCAGAAAAGCAGTATTCAAATGACACTGCATATTTCGTTTCAGATTTTAACCATTTTCTTTTGGGATTTTGAAGTAGAAGAAGAAAGCTACTGCTTGTTTGACGAACTGCTCATTTTTGATGGACGTTACAAGGTATTAGCCTCAGAAACACCGTACCACAACATTCTGAACTGTTCATATGGTTACGCCACTTTATTGACAGTGAACGTATTGTCGCTGTGTTGGCATTCGTATTCGTCTTTGGTCAAGGAACGTCTACTTCTACCGTTTTATTTACAGTGGGTTATTTGCATTCGGCAGCATTATTCGCTTTTTCGTTGGAAAGAAACATTGAAAATTCGAGTTGAACTGTAAATAAGAAAGCTTTGATGCTGCAAAGAATAAGAAACAAACTTGAGCGTAATTTTAAACCTATCAATTTGCATCTCTCGGTTCTCAGTTTACGGACAGAAGTTATTGTGGAACATATCCACCTCGCGATTTTGCCGCCCACGGCACAAACGTTACTTTTACATTCAACACGAACGGGTTTGGTTCAGCAAAAGGATTTTTCATCAACTGGCAAACCAAAGGTTTGGAGCGTGGCACTGATGTTTTAAGTTTGTGTTAATAAAAGCGGATGATCACACTCCTTGGTTGGTGCACAGTGAAAGCGCAATCGGTTTGTTGATTATAGCATAAGCCACCGAATAGTCCATTTGTAAAACAAAAGTAGGAGACAAATGTAACGAAATGCTATGTCTAGGACAAAGTAACAGTACTGGATTTACTCAACGGCAAGTTGTTATATCTGAAGTCTTCAAACGACCATGCCTTCCTTGAAATAAATAAACCAGATTTTAATCTGGTTTGATTCACGGTGAAATGATCTTTCAGAACGCTGTCTGAGCACGCAGTTCTTGTGCTGGTCAGGAGAATGCATAGATTCGAATCTTAAATGCGATGGGACGAGACACTGCGCCGACAACAGCGATGAAATTGAATGTGGTATGCGGTAAATTTTATTTCATGGTATTGTCTGAATGCTGATCTTTGGAAAATGCATTGCTCATGTCAACGCGGTGAGTTGGGCATCCGAAAGTAGTCAGCCGCTTGTGCAAAAGCGCAGTATGCTCAGAAAAGAAGCCCTTTGTGAGGTAATTATTCAATAACAAGGATGTCCTTTTCAGGCATGAAGTGCTGTTACTTTCACTGCAGCTTGTCATTTTGGCTTCTAAACTTATAGCGCTTGTGCCGTACCCTACTAATCCCCTTGTGTTTTTCTCTGAAAGCACTTTTTGAGCTTAAGTGCTAAGAGTACTTCAAAACTCAGACTTCTTTTTCCGTAAGGTATCAGTCGCTATGCTTGCTTTCAGTGCATCCCGCTACTAGTTCCCACGAGTGCGGAAAAAACGATTTTGCACCTGAGTTTTTATGGGTAAGTTTTCCTATTTGGAACTGCTTTTACTTAGCAAGAAACTGCCTAATGTAAGTAACCACGGTAGACATTTCATCAACTACTTCCTAAGTGCAGGTTTTCGTTGAAGTTTCTGTGTACAGGTTTGCACATTTGCATTATGATATTGAAGTAAGCAATATGACCCAGATGATAAAATACCCGAATAACTGAACCAACATTAATACTAAATTACTTTCAAAATCCATTGCTAGAACACTTGGTCCGGCTCAGCCAACGAAGCCGTCTATGGGTCATGGCCATGGCAAGCAATGCTGTCTTCAACTGAAACTGGTGAACTTATCTGTGGGGGAGTGTTGATCAGTGCATCGTGGGTTGTAACTGCTGCGCAATGTGTGGGCAACCGAGAGTAAGTGAGACCAAATCAGGCTTTCTAATGGTATCTCTAATAGGTTGAGTGCGACTTATATTTCAAGTGAAACATCTTGCGTACAATTCATTTGTCACACTTCAACACCGTTCGTATTTTTTACAGAAATCGATTTGGATGTGCTAAGAAAGCGTGCTCTCAGTCCAATAACATAATCAGGGCCTCTTTGCAGTCTGTTTTGTATGCGTGGTCACATGTTGAGGCGTCACTTCTTTGTCGAGGTTTACGGAATGAAAGTAAATACTGTTTATAAAATGTCAAACGTGCAGGTTACGATCGTTTCGAGTCTACGTGGGCAGACACACTTTGCTTGGTACAAGTGGAACGCAGTCCTATCGTGTTGAGCAGATTGTATTGCAT
>Ga0210059_1017561_pt1 | contig 10177 bp, 8 predicted proteins | sample Ectturendosymbi2_FD_188042 | JGI IMG/M metagenome (GOLD analysis project Ga0210059, IMG submission 188042) | Ecteinascidia turbinata endosymbiont from Florida, USA - Sample 2 (SPAdes) (version 2) | ecosystem: Host-associated > Tunicates > Ascidians > Unclassified | place: Key West, Florida...
GATTAACTTGATTCCAAAAGCTACGAGCGTTGTACACGCTCCGCACAGCACTAACGTGAAGTATATTCGTCACACAAGGGCAAGCAAAATCGTGTTTCACGCTGCCACATCACCATCGGTGACGGACGTCGCGCATGGCCCTGTCGTAACACTGGCAACCACTGAAACTTTCCGCCTGACGAAGCTTCGTACATGTCGCGCAGTGACGGATGGCGCAGCAAACTAACGAAATCTCCCGCTGAGGACGCAACCAATGATTTTTACTCATTCACTTAGGCGCTGTTTGATCTAAGCCAATTGAAATCTAGGAGTCGTCGCATGGATTCACTGTCAGTGACAAACTTACCGCAACAATAAGCCTGCTTTGCTTACACCTGCTGCGATTGCTTTTGCGATTTTCCCGAAAGTCTTGCGACTAGTCGCGGAGATGACAACTTGTTGCACCACGACAAAGGTAATTTAAATCTAGCAGGAAAAGCAAAAAGCCGCTGTGATCGATAAGGCGCGTGAATGTGTGAAGTTCGTCTTGCAACGCAACGGTTTTCTGCGGGAGGCCTTCAGCAGAACCGACTTACGGTGAGACTTGACAGATCAAACAAACCCAGGGACAAACGTTGATTGTTTCTGAACAATGCTGCAATTATTACTTGACGCGAGCGTTGAGCTTGTCAAAGAAATCGAGTGTTTGCCATGGAATCATGTCTTTGCCGTACGTGACACGGTCAATTCGCAGGAGGAGATCAAAACAATGTGTGACTTCTAACCTGTCAATGTTTTCATTGCATCACCGCCGTCTTTTATTACAACACAAATTTAGCAATGAACCTTTACGGGATGCCTCCCTGCTTGAAATCTCATGTCGCGCTACGCAAGCCACTTAGTTCACGTCCAATTTTGTTTAAAATAAGAGAAAGTTCTGCTTCACGTCGTTGCTGCAAAATTACCTGACTGCAAACTTTATAATGACCCAGGTTCTTCTACTGATGTTTCTCCAGAAGCAGCAAACTTCAAACGAACTATCTTCGCGCGAGTGCCGACGTAAAGTCAGGCTGTTTTTTAGGAGTTAAAATATTGTTAGACACACCCTGCAATGACCTAGTTGCAGCTGACGTTGGTTTTTGCATTAAAACTATTGTGGTAGACACCCCAAATACTGTACCTTTTTTATTTTTTATCCGTCACCTCAGCTTTCAAATGTTCCTGCATATTCTGCGGTGAATGAAGATTGTATCATCTGCATCGCGAACGTTGCTGGAACTATGCACGCGGCAATTGCTTGTTTTTCGGAAGTTATTTAAGTCTCATTCAATTGAAATTAGTTGGGTTTCAGTGGAACTAGAGCGTATTGGTCATAAACTTTTTATAAATTTCGAAGGTTCTCCCTATGCAGTGGAGAGCCGAGCAGCTGGTTGTTTCCTTTTAACATGTTTGGCGACAAACCCGGCTGTTTTGGAATATACTGTTAGTGCGATTGAATGACTCTCTGCAAATGTCTTGAAAGTAGACTGATGAAAATCATAGCGTTGTTTTATTTCAGAAAGTATATCTTTTGCGCTATCAGCAGGAACCCTGAAAGTCATCTATTTGTTTGTGTTTAATATAGATGCTTCTCGGTACGGCCATGAGTAACAAATTAACCAATTCTTGCCGCTTGCCTGACGTTTGGTTGCCCAGCAAATCAAATAGCGCGATGCAAAGGAGAAATGCACAAGTGAACTGCAAACCGACCCAAGTGCTCTACAAACTATTCGCCAATATCGAAATATCGTTTTTGCAATTCAGAGCGTCACACCTTTTGCGTGAAGAAAGACTGGCGTTTCGGTCGCCTCAATCTTTTGGAAATGGCGGCACTTATGACGCCAGTTGGTGCATTTATAAAAAAATTTAACAATGAGCGAATCACAGATCAAATCTTTGTTAACGTGAAAAGGTGCTAGTAAACAGCTTCAACAAAAGTTACCCATATCTACTGTCACACTTTACTGTTTACAAAAGTTAAAAAAGCGAGACACGTAAAACGTTTGTCATGCACTATGCACACATCCAACAGCGTGATTACGCGTAGGGTGATCAAAGCATAGGCGTAGCCAGGGAGGGGCCATGCCCCCCCACAAATTTTTAGCATATTTAGTCATCTTGTGCTTTGAGAAGCGGGGCCCCAAACGAAAATACTGTTGCTCGCCTAAAGTCAAACATTTTGGATCCCCCAAACTTTCCGCCCCTCAAAAAATTTTGGGCTGGCTACGCCAATGGATCAAAGCAGTACCTCATTGTCTTCAAGAAGCATAACCCCGACAAGCACGACGTTCACTTGACCACCCAGAGTTCTGTCCGAGAACAAGCCAGTCACCTGGAAGAAGAACAGCATTGCTATATTACGTGTCCGTGCTATTTGCTCTACTCCAACAGCGTTTATAACCGGTAATGACAACGAAAAGTTTCGCAGTCTTTTTTGGAGCAACAGTTCTACACTTTCACGCACAGGATTTCCAGTTTGCGTGCGTTAAACAGAACCGCGCGCTCTTCAATCAAAAACCTGCCAAGTCTGGCTTTTAACAGTGTATGTTGCCCAGCTCGTTGCTCGCAGAAACAACGCTGCCACACGACACTGACTGCTCGTTGTACATGACGGAGAAACCGGAGTCGAATAGCATAAGCTTTTGTTATCATAAGCAAAAGCGCAAAAACCAGGTATTTAAATAAACCGCGTTTGCATGTTTTGAAAACACCTGCTTTCATTCATCATCAGCAGATTCGTTCGTCCAACAAGTTTTCGCATACATCTTTGTTTTCTGCGTTTTTGTGTTTAGCAAAACTTTGCAAGGCTTCCAAATTTGTTGCGAAACTGTCACCCGACAGAAAAAACAGAGTCAGTTATGAGAACGCCACATACCAATACCGCGAAAAAGGGACTAGATAATGAATCTGCGGCCAAAATAGTGTTTCCCTTGTCGTGGCCAGATCATCAACTGATGCAGACCACCATGACCGCCTTCCTTCGTTTGTGCACCAATAACCAAACAATTGTACGACCAACTGATTGTCTGGTCACATTTATTATGCTCACATACAGCATCACCTTAACGTCGGAACTCGGTACATACGCACTTTGTAAATGCCAGCTTTACCGAGTCTTCAGAACACTTGTAATTACATATGATGCCGCTGGAACTACTCAAAGGTGAGTCATGAAAGATGCATGACGCCGATATATTGGCGATCGCTTCAACTTTTGGCACCTTCAAAACAAACCTTTCAGCTTCTCCCTTCCGAACCCCCCTAACATGACAAACACCAACTGACAAAAGACGATCACTGTTCAAGCGGATAAGTGACAAAAGAAATGACCCCACCGCCCTAAACAAAGCAAATCAGCCGCTCAGGAAGACCTGCGCGCGGCGTGAAAGCCATGAAGGAGCGTGACAGGGAGTCGGAAAAAAGATGGAGATTTCCTGCGCACTTCTCGCAACTTCTGGCCGCTCCTCATTGAATGGGTCTCATTTACCAGTGACGAGAACGGGACGTTTACATTGGGAGCGGAGTTTTCCTGTAAAACGAGCTTTAGTGAAACGTACACCTGATATTTCGAGCAATCCAGGTTGCGGGCTGCGGGGCAAGAAAGGGCGAAACTGTAGATAACTGCAGATCTTTATCGAATAAAAAGCAGTGTTAATTTTTCCCTTTGTTGTGGTCGCGAGATGCTTGGCGCTTGCTCAAACATCACGTCACAATCGCTGCTGTCGAGCGGCAAAAAGCGCAACCGCGCCGACGCTTTCGGAGCAAAATTGCATCCTGCCCCAGGCACTGTTTGTAAACATCACGAGTTCACGACGAAGTCTGTCGAAAGACTGTTAACAAAACGATAAGGCGCCGTTTGTTTCGAAAACAAAATCTTTTCTATCAGGGGAAGATCTATACGTGTTTTGACCCTCGGTGAATCAAACATGCAATGAAAAGAAGTAAACATCAAAGCGAACAAATTGTTTTCGTATGCTCTGAGGTGAGCATTTTTCCTTTTGCTGAATAAATTCGCAGTACACGGTTCATCTTTCAGAATTTTCTGGTGGCCACCGGGTGATTACTTCAGGCGACTGCCGCACAATACATAATGTGTGAGCAGAAAGTGATGTCATAATAAGGGCGATAATGGCTTTTCGGCTGCTTGTGCTCAATCGCAGACTTTTACGGGTCGGTAACAATGCCACGCAGTTAAAAAGGCAACAATTCTTCGAATGGCGTGGCCAGTGGAGTTGGAACGTGTTGCTCAACCTGAAGCGAAGCGCGTGTGGCAGTGCTATTAACCCTGAAACCTACACCAGCGAACGCCGACGGGTAGCAAGGGGCGGGAGGATTAACACAAAAAGAAATGACTGTTTCCGAAAGTGCGTTTTCAAAGCAAGGATGGCGTCAACCCTTCTGACCGTTCGCCAGTAACTGCTTCGTTGCGAAGAACTCCTTCTTAGCAGGACATGGCAAACTTTCCTTCAGTTTCGTTAGGACTTTGGTCAGTATTGCAGGCACATAAGCCGTGCTCAAAGTCGCTAACTCAACATGTTTTTTCAAATTCATTAGCTAACTACTAAAATCCAATATCACTGAGTAATGACTCGAAATGTTATCCAAATACGTCGAAGCCAAGCAAGCGTTTCAGTTACCGTATGCTTGACTGGATAATTTTTTTCTGAACTTGAAAGCCGGTGCTCAACACATTAACTGATCACAAAAATCTGCATTGTGGTGAAGCTGCTGTGATTCTTGAAAGAAAAACTACAGGCATTGCTCCAACAGAAAGAAAACACTGCAATGACACAAATGTTTTAAAGTTTGCAGATTAAGCGAAATCGCTCATCATCGTCTTGACTTCATCGAAATCTGCACCAAGAAAAGAGACGGCGCCGGTAAATGACGTAACAAGAATCATGCCAGATTATTTCAAAGTTAGGTATTTTTGAAAAAACAACATTTGTCATTAAAGTGGGCGTTAATGAATTGCGCATGAGTTTTTGGTAACTTTTTCGACTGAAATTAGCCCCTCCAACCAACAAATGGAAAATCTGACGTTTTTAAGCTTTGCGGCAAGCAAGCCATCAACGCAGTTGATTGTACAGTATGTGCACTGACACTTATTTTACATATCTGGGGAAGCAGCCAAGATGTGTAGCAACGTAAGCAAACATTAACTTACAAGTACCGCGCTTGAAACACACAAACATAAGCAGGATTTCTCTCTTTAAAAAAAATTTTGGCACTCGCTGAAGTTTCCAACGACGAATAGCGACACAATCCTTTCTGATTAATGAAGTTAAGCTGTGTGAACGGGTCCTCAGAATATTCTTTATTCGAACAAGGGGGAAATATCAGAAACACTGCTTGAAGGCACACAATCGCCTTACGGTCCAGGTAAAGCGGAAGAGTGAATATGGACATTGTCATGATTATGTTATGACAACAATAAAAGGGTGCAGCACATTCATTCCCAACCGAGCAGAAGGCGCGCGTGCTCTCCCAGCAGTTCCGACCAGTAGCCAAGTTTCTCGAGGCACATTCCTGCACTGACTACATTTCGTCAGCGCGCCAGATACAAAGCAAGGATGCCGCCTTCCGCCTGAATCCATTTTAATATCAAGTCTACCTTTTTCGTGCGATGCGTTAAAAGCGATTTTGATTTGCTTTCCTGCGTATCTCGTCCTGGTCTGGCGCCGTTCTGTTGATCTGCAGCGGATCTGAGGTATGCTTTCACTGCAAGTCAAGCATCGGTGCAGACACCGCAGGCAGATAACGTTGATTTCAAGATGTATGAAAACTTTTCTCCACGTGAGGTCAATCCGCAAAGAAAAACATAAGGTCTGAAACGGGCAGTGTATCACCGCCACGGCTGTAAGAAGTTTTAAAGCGGTTGAAAGTCATAATTTGATACATTACTGTGCCTTGGCGTTAAATCCTGTTTCTAAGACGACTTGATTAACCGAAATGCCAAAAGTGCAAAACAAACTGCAGTGGCTCTTTGCAGAAGCATCAGTTCGCAAAAAAGCGGTACATTTTGGCATCAAATCTTGAAAAGATGAAGGCCACAGTTTTTTTTCCGGTAGAAGTGGTGGCAACAAACACGATGTTTCAGTCATCACAGGTACCAAAGAAGCTCGGCCGGTGGTCCAGTCAGCAGTTCATAAGCTCATTTATTGACGCCCTGTGCATTCAGCTTAAGTCGTCCACCAACTTCGCTAATTAGGGTCTCGGCTTATTATTATCGGTAGCTAAGTCATTCCCAAGCACTCACGGGCGGGGCACGCGGCCACGTTTTTGACAAAAACCGGACGCCTCGACTCCGCACGCCATCAGCCGTTGATTTTTAGTTGACAGCAAACCCGGGAACGCGCGTGTGGCCACCAGATGCGAGAGATCACGACGAAACTTCGCTTCATCCGACGTCACTCGTGACCAAACACAAACCCAACTGTACGGCGACCGATGTAACTCGGCCTTGCTGCAAAGTAGTCTGTTTGCTTTCAATCGTCGAATGACCCGCGCAAGGTGAGACAGTCATTGTCTATAGCAGGCTGCTTTGTGAAGAGCTGGCTTTCTCCATGTTTTCACTAACAATATCGTGGTATACACGGTACTGTTAAAAAGTAAGCAGGGCCAGCATGCCACTCTAACTCACCCCTGAAAAGAGAACTGTTGTTCCGGGTATCGCAGTTGCTTAAAAATCCCCGTAAACCAGTATTGGTTTTTCTACAAATTAGGAATTTTCATCTGGATTCGAAAACGCTTTGCAAAACTGGCAATTTCCGAGACATTGAAGTTCTTTGTCAAGACAGCAGCAAAGATTTCTGCCTGACGCTGGACTGAAATATTTGTCATAAACTGCACTGCACATGTTGTCGAGCCGAAGTCGTGGTCAGTGCAGAGAACTGAGCAAGCCAAACTTTGGTCAAAGCGAGAAGGAAATGCAGACTTCTGCAGGAAGGCTGAGTAATGGAAAAGTAAATAAATTATTGCAAACTGGCTGGTAATTGAATTTTAAGTTTGTCCGCTGCCGCGTTCGTCTAGGCTACTGGCAAAGTTTTCCTTGTTTATTCGGTGACAAACGTGTCTCTCAGGAAAACCTGCCAAACAATGAAGAAGACTGACACTAATTAGCGACCTTCAGGTTCTTCAGTTGCATGGGAAAACCAGTTTTTTTGTGTAGTAAACCGTTTCTGTTTTGCTTGAGAGTCCAATATGCATTTTTCCAGTAACTTAAGTTGATATTGTACAAATTAAATTAATGGTGTTTCGGCAATAACTTTGCTAGATGCAGTATTTGGGAATATAAAGTGGCGGAAATATTTGCACGGGTAACACAAAACAGTTCACGGCCATACCACAACGGACCACAGAGTTCTCTCGTTTTTCAGTTTTTCTGAAACGTTTTATGCTTTGGTTCGTGAGTTTCGTGCGTAGAGGCATTAAAGACGCGTTTTCGCGAACTACGCCAAACCTAAACTGCACGTTAACAATCTAAGCTGACCGATGACTGAGCTGCCTATGATAGCCCTGCAAGCAGAAAAATAAACAAAGTTTTAGTCGTACTCGCAGTGGCCAATCCAGATGAACGAAGGAATTCTGTGCAACAAAACGCCATCCGATCGTCAATGCGCTTCTTCAGAACGAATAGAAAACTCTCGTTAAAACTCACCATGTTCATGACCGTGAGGATGTAAGTTGTGACATCTCTGCGATCACGAGCATGATTTCTGATCATATCTCGATCAGCTACCACCAAAGTTTCCACGTTCTTGTCCGGAGAGCGATGGCTGCCCGTGTTCAAGCGGCTGTTGACGTCGCTGACACGCTTTCCAGTATCGCCGCTCGACCTGTCAACAGATCGTCGGCGCCGAGACAGGACCGTTGCATCTTGGTTCAGATCTTCGGGTTCCAGTTCGATCTCACCGTTGGAAAGCAGCTTCAACTTCTTCGGCTCCTCAGAATCGGGGATTGTTACGGGATCTGAAAGCAACAAATTTAACGCCAATGCTGATTACATCACCTCTTTGGTATTTTCAAATGAATGAGTGAAACCTAAATACATGAGTTTTCAAAAATTCGTTGACTTCGGGCAAGACTGTTATCTGTTGCCTTGCTTGTGCGTGCCATTAAAAACTGAACCCTTTATGTGCAGCGCCAATTCAACGAGTACCAGGCTCATTAAGGGCAAGTTCAGACCCTACCGGTCCGGTCCAGGACCGGTATGCAGCACACGTAAATGTGCAGAAAACACACAAAGGTTTAACTGACGTCGTCGTCGTTCGACCCATATCTCGAAAAATTAGCATTCAGAACCTCTCCATCTGGTCGCTTGAGATGCGTTCGCCGTTTTATGGCGCAAACGACATATTGCAACATCGCGCTTCGACTCAAAAATCATGGTTTCGCTATTTTCAGATCAGATCAGATCCACTCGCAAATATAACCTCAAGACCATTCTAGAAACGCGCTTGCGTACGAGTAAGTTGCCACTTAGCGTCGTAGTTTAGGTGCAGAGATAGGAAATAAGAGTTTTATCACGTGCAGCCTGATATGGTCTTGAGAAAGGGTTTGCGCGACCTCACACGTTGCCCTGACAAACATTTCTTCCTTTCTTTTACAACAGGCGGTAACTTAAGGATATCCGCCACCTCTAAGCATTGCCAAGGCGACGTTTATTTGAGTCCTTTGTCATGAAGGACACGACAGTCGTTGTCAGACCTGTGCTGAGCGAAAAAAGTTCGCAGATCTTACGATTGAATGCGGCTTAAATCTCGAGTCTTTTCGGCTCGACCATATCTTATTCCAGTATTGGTGATAAAAACGTATTTCAGCAGTTCAATGCGAACAAGTTTATCCCCTCCCAATCGCTTCAACATGAACACACAGCGGAGCGCGGGCTGGCACGCAGACAGGCGGGGCGTGTGATATTCTGGCGTATGACAGGATTTGTTCAGCAACTGAACATTACATTTAACTTTTTTCCGAAGTCCAAGCATGCACATGTATTTGTTTTGCAGTCTGACAATATCTATGCTATTCAAGGTTTTTAGCTGAGAATCAATACTGATAATGGCAAAGTTTTGTCGACGGTAATTTGCTGATGTTTGTCGCTGTACTCAGCAACAATAAACCACCCACAGCTCAAGAAATTTTGACGATCCTAGATTTTACGATAGCCCTTGTTTACCACATTTGCGGGAAAGAAACGTGTTTCTGGAGATAATCCACCCCTTAATCAGTGACACACTTAGCGGAGATCTTTTACCGCTTTCAAATTCGCGCCAAAATATGTTCACACGTTTCCACCAAGCAATTAATCGTCACTGGCGTTTCAAAATTTAGCAATTCTTCCTGATATGAAGATGAGAGAAACGTTGTCAGCTACAACAGTAGCAAACTCTTTGAACTACCTCGTCCGTCACTCACCGCCTCGGAAAAACGACTGTGAAACACGAAACCAAAAGAAAGGCAACGACCGCGTTTGCCGTCTTTGCAGCGCAAATCCTACTTTCAAAATTGACTAAAACCGGCAAAGGAAACAGCGTTTTCCCATCGGCCCAGGTATCCACTGTGAGTCACGTGCTTGGCCCCAGGTAACGTTAAACAGAGCGATTTGATTACAGACGCTGGCCGACGCCGTGACGTAATTAAACGCGCATCAAACGCACGAAGGATGCAGCAAACGATGATGTAATGCCGCGACGTAAGGGTGGGACCGAAGAAGTTCCGGTTGGACTCTCTCTGTTTCTTGGTCGTCAATCGATGCACTCAAGAGCAGGCATTGTATGACTCTCGACCGCTTTGTACGAGCTCTCGGCGTTTTTGTATCGCAACCTTCTCGTTTACAATTCCTGACCGACAAGAGTGCGACGCACTGTCGGTAACGAACACAAATGTCGAGCACGACGATTGTTTCACGACCGCTCAAGAGGCTGGAACGGCAAACAAGGGAAAACAACGACAGAGCATTTGCGTTTATATGTCTACTTCTCGCCACTTTGTGGCGCAAGGAGACGATGCGATATTCGCACGGTGGCCGCCTGGCTGCAAGCGTGCATGCTCAGCGCCACGGCAATGCGCAAAATCGACAGGTCCTCTCCCGAAGTTTCCTTGCCCAGCTAATTAAAGCAGCATTCGCAAGTAAATGAAGCCGCGATTGCCTTGTTCA
>Ga0210059_1017562_pt1 | contig 10176 bp, 6 predicted proteins | sample Ectturendosymbi2_FD_188042 | JGI IMG/M metagenome (GOLD analysis project Ga0210059, IMG submission 188042) | Ecteinascidia turbinata endosymbiont from Florida, USA - Sample 2 (SPAdes) (version 2) | ecosystem: Host-associated > Tunicates > Ascidians > Unclassified | place: Key West, Florida...
CTGTCAACTACGCTACTGCAAGAAAAATCGACAAAAGCCGTTTCAGGCTTTCTCAAACTTGTCCGAGATATAGGGACGGGAGCTTTGCAAATTAGTTTCCGGCTTGGAATGTATTTTGTTCCCGACGCAAAGTTCGCGGTTTGCTGGAAGTTAGGTACGATATTGCTGCTGCTAGAGGTTCCGAGATAACCCGCTTCTGACCGCGTGGTTGAAGCGCAGGTTTTTGGTTTGCAGGGTCACCAGTCTTTTCCAGCCTTGGCCGGTTATCAATTCCGCTTTCCAACGTCGGTTTAGGCTTTCGTGAGAAAGTCGGTGGGCTGTCTTTTTCAAACCGACGGCTGTGACCTGGTGCAGCGATGCGTCTAGTCGGACTTAACTGGCGATTCGTGTCGATGCTTAGTAAATTGCCGCCTTCCGGCTTTGCTCGCATGCCGTTCGCAAGATTGGGCTGGAAAGCTGCGACATCTTCGCCAGCACTGTTTACCAACGGCGGAAGTGTTACTGAATGCCGGTTCGAACGCTCAGCTGGTTCGCTGTTGGTTTTCAGCCAATCTGGCGTATACCGCGAAGGCTTTGGAGATGCTGGAGTGTAAAGGCTTTGTCGAAGTGCAAATACCTTGCTCGGGCGTTTGGCTGCAGAGTTGCTTTGCGAAGCAGGTCTGGTTTGTATCTGCGGCGGTGCGAGGCGGCTGCGGTCCATTTCAGTTGTGGAAGGTGGCAGAGAACTGCGCGTAGCGGCTGAAATTCCGCCGGCAGGAGAAGCGATCTGCGCTAAAGCTCTGTCGTATGATGATCGAAAGGCAGTCGCTCTTTCTTCGTTCGCAGGTGCTTTCCGGTCAGCCTGGCAATTATAAGACCTATTGCGCTTCTGCAATGTCTCCCGGGCTTTCCACATCGTGGAAACAATGTCTTTCATCTCGCTGACTTTGAGCGGCATCCCTAACGCATTTGCTGGCAAAGTCCTTGAGCGTTTCAATTGCTCGCTTTGGATGACAGTTTTTTTCTTCGTCTGCTTTGAGTTGCTGGCGGCTTTTTGAACAGAGACCGTTGTTTCCGAAAACTTGATTGCGCGCTCGTTTTCTGAACGTTCAGTGTCCCTGGTGTCAGGAATCTGAAATTCTTTTGACAACTTCTTCTCCACGGTGGTAGTTTCAGCATGTGGAGAGGTGGGACGATTTTTACAAATACTACCTCCATCGTAGATTGCGGAGGACTCTTGCTCATTTGCGCTGAATTCGTCGCATTCTCCGGCAAAAGGCGACTCACCACTTGCAGTTTCATCAGTGTCATCCAGCCTTTTATCAGATAGTGTGTGGATCAGAACCTGAGGTAACGGGCCACCGCTCGCCTGCTTCAGTTTTTCGGCTGGGCTGGCGGTGTGAATTTTTGCCGAACTGTTGCATTGAGCCGCCGTTTGTTTCACGAGCTTTTCAGCCGCTCGCTTTTTGATTAGCAGGTAGTAGGTGGCTAGAGCCGGTCCAGGACGGTTCTTGTGAATGAACTGCAGCACGTCGACCGCGCTGAATCCAAAGTCGGTGCACATTTCCTTGACCACCGCAGAATCGATGGAAGCTGCGGTGGCGCTACTGAAGCGACGGCCAACCGTGATGTCACTTGAAATGCGGTCTCTGCGATTTAAACAAAATTGATTAAAAATTATTTTACTGATTATTTGATCTAGTGAGTGCTTTATTGAGAACATATCAAACCGGAGAACTGAGCAGAGATTCCAAACAAGTTTGAAGAAACCTCAATAACTATTTTTACCTCCATAAAAGCAAATCTTAGACGACATTAACGCTTTTTATCCCAGAAACTACATACATGATTAGAGAAGTGGTGGGGGTTTTATGCGGCGTAGTTTTAACTTGGCGATATGTTGAGATCCACCTCAGTTTTTGGACTTCTGCTATTGCCGGCCTCTGAACGTAGTCAGGTTGCAGAAGTTTTCGAATGAAAAGCCTGCAAACAAGTAAATAAGTGAAATATGTTTTAAGAGCAGTCTTCCTCGATTCCTTTTCATAATGTGGCTATTGCAACAAAAATACATAAGCTGGATGATTTTAACGTGGATGCAAAGAAGCCCATGCAATCTTTTGTTCAAAGCAAGTTCTGAAATTGTTTTGATTGGTGTCAAACATTCATCAACATCTTTTTAAGGAACCCGATGATTGTCATTTATTGGTTCTTCGCACGTTCAAAGTTTTTCATCGTCAGCTTTTGGCATTTTTTCAAAACTGTTTTTTCGCATTAACTTTGCTTCAAACTTGAGGTATTCAGGAAAAAGGAACTTCCAAGAAAACATCTACCAGACTGCATGAGAGGGTTGGAGTCAAATTAGGTTATCGCGCCAAAGTCTTGAAAAAACCCTAGTATAGATACTCTAAATACTCTGAACTCAACTATAACAATTTTCCAGAAATGTGATGTTCCAAGATCTTTTAAAGGTAAACATCTCATGATCAAATCAAAATCAACGCACACCTCAACTAAATTGAATTAGAAACAAACAGTTCAAACCGTCAACCAGTGTGGCTTGTACACACCTCGTGGTAGGCGGAGTGCGCCAAGAATAGGTAAAATTAATCCATAAAAGTCAACTGACGCTCTAGAAAGGAAGCCTCGTGCCGCTCAAATCCTCGCCTTTTATGCTTCGTTTCCTTGATGTGACAGCTCGACATTTTTCATCCCCAGGGAACGGATACATAAACTCCTTTTTAGCCACGAACCCAAAAACTTGGTTTCACCCAACCCAACCCTAAAGTGCACTTTTATTTAGAGAGTAATGTGATTTCATTTCGTTGCGATTTGGTGAAATATGCTCGGGCAAGCCTTAACAAAATTACAGCTTGTTTCGTCAAGTGTGCCATGCAAACGTTTACCACAATCATGTACAATCAACACAAGATGCTGAATAACATCAACTCGCTTGGGCAGCTGTGTTATCGTAAACAGTTAATACAATTTGCCTGAAACAATTACAGACTTCAAAACAGTTTAAACTTCAGGTCCAACCACCTCAGTTTGAAGTTTAGCAACGTAAAGGCAACGCTTGTTTAAAACGCGGCTTGTTTTGATTTTTAAAGGTTAAAGAACAGATGATTTAAGGAGACTAGTGTTATAGATAAGAACCAACACATGCTACTTTATTGCGTTAAACGTATCCAAGAAGAACATGGTTTGGGTTGGTGCTTTTTCGATAGCACAATACAAAGTTAAAAAGTTTTAAGATTCTGCTTACTCGAGCAGTATTCAGTTAACATTTGCTGTTTTAACATAAGGAAACAAAGCTTGCTTGATGCAGAATGTCCAAAATTCTTCAAAATCTTTTTCCAGATTACTTTCATAATAACCTTTGCTGTACTTTGCTACCATTTGCTCTTTTTTAGCTTTTCTCTAGAAGTAGTCGTTTGAATAAAATGTTGTTTATACTTGCTCTCTAGCGTAACCTTGCCTTTACTATTGAGCGCGTATATTGAACAGAAAGCGAAATTTCTCGAAGTAGTCTGAATCTAATGCGAAACTGTTGCAAGGAAAAGGATAAGCAAGTACTGTACGTTTTCTCACTGTTTAACTAACAGCGTTTGCTTTTACTTTACTGTATTCGCTTCATTTGTGTATCGACGACCTTAGGCGCTGTAACAGTGCTGGCTTTTCCAAGAAAAGCATGCACTATTTGTGACCTCACAGGTTCACGTGCTCTAAGCCAGATGCATACGTGCTGGAACATCATAAAAGTTTGCAAGTTATTTCACCACCAACGGTCATACCTTAAGCATAACCTGGTATGGTTACTAACTTTATCTCTAAGAACTAGTCATTAGATCGCCAAATATAAAGCCAATGCTGCAGAGAGAGAAATTTTGAATACTGCAGCACATACTTCGCATAATCTTCCGATTTTGTCAGCTTCTACCAATGATAACTGCTGACACTATTTCAAAAGCTTATTACGTTTTTTTCGAAGGCTCCAAGATGCAGCACTTTTGCAGAATTCTATCAGCGCATTGAAGTAGCTCAGTACTAAGAACCCAACAAGTTAACGTTTTCTTTAAAAATTGCGATTTGTGAAATAAATAAAAAGATATTTTGCCAGGTTGCTTTTTCAGTGATTATTTTCTACTATTAAGGACAGTTATTCGTTGGATAAGCAAAGTTCATTTTCATACCCGGATTCAATTAACGCCAACAAAAAATTTGCTCATGTTACGCCTGTTGATCATTCTCCATCACATAAACATACTGTATTTCATTACTTCTACCTGAAAGACAACACAGATCGTCGGGTCAATTTTTACAACCTGGGGATCAATATATGTAGTGACAATAGTTGGTGGTGGCTTCAGGTTTTTGAATCCCTTTTATCTGAAGAACACAAGCCAGAGCTCAAGGCAAACATCCCATCGATGCCTCTATGCACTTAACTTCTAACACAGTTTCGTGCATCAGTCTTGGCATCACATGCCATTACCATCGGCGCGTATCGCGTTGATTCACGTGACTGCTAAACCTTCGTGCCCTCACATCATAGTCGTTGCACTTTTCGCGTTTTTCATTCAAATATTTACCGCGCTATTCTCTTTGCTGGTCACAAAAGCTTGCAGCAAGCTTCCTGTTCGTCATATCTCGACGTGCGCATGATGGAAACAGTGTTTCGTTTGCTGTGGCTTTTGCTGTTAATATAAGGCTGTTCAGCATTTCCGTTTTTCGCGTAACAAAGATGCATGTTCCATCAACACTAAAAAAGCCTTCAAAAAACTATGCATATTTTATTTTGATACGTTTCGGATTATTCTTAATCCATCTTCAGTCAAAAAATTAAACCAACACTTGGCAATGTCAGCAATTCAAATCCATAAGGCTCTGTGACGCAAGAAACGACAGTGCTGTGACGCAAAAGACGTCAAACGCAAACCAAGACAGCCAGCCAGGTCAAAATCGCTAAAAGTGAATGCAGGGCCAAAAGTTATGCAGAGAATGTTAAAGCAAAATCTACGTAAGGCCGTAATCTACAAAAACAAGCCGGGACCAGCAGCGAGAGGCAATTCACAGGCCATTGTAAGCGTAGGATGCAAAAATTTTTTTAACAAATTAGTACTACACGCAGAACCGGATTAAACGGTAGGAGGTCCCGGGGCAATTTTTACTGGAGGGCCCCTATGACGTAAATCATAACGTCATCGTTGTAAAAGTTACGTTTTCGCTGATTGGCAAGGTACCCGTTTTGCTGTTTCCGGTAATCGAGAATGCGCCTACTCAAATGCACATACAGTTAGCTGCGAGATCACAATTTATGATATGAATACTAGAATGTATTTTTACTAAAAAAAATTATTTCATAGGCTAGAGAGTGACTCGGCAAGAAACAACATTCACCCGAACAGTAAGCAGAAACCAGAGATTACAAACAAAAACACCAAAAAAGCATGTCATATGGCCAGCCAGGGTAAGTGTGAAAATTGTTTACAATCTAATGTCTTGATTTTCACTTTCATTTTCAGGTGCTCTGGTTAACGCTACTGCTTTACACTGCTACTTGAAAGTTTTGCTAGAAAAAGCGATTCAGTCACGGCGTTTAAGCTAACACTGCCAGATCCTTGCGTTTTTCTTCTTAAAAGCTTTCGTTTTTCATAGCTCCTGATGGCATTACAGGTTTCGGCATCGTGCAAGCTAAATACTGCAATCTCGTTTCCCGTTCTTTCATTCTACGAATGGACTGATTAAAACATTTTATGACGGACCACGCAATGACATGTGATGTAAATGGCTTGAAAAGCTTCATATGTTTATGATGTAACACAACGATAGGAACCATCGGAAGAAAAGTGCGTTTCCACCACACATTACCCTTTATGACGAAACAAAGGTGCAGTTCGGCTGCGGCGATCTCGCAACTGCACCAAAAGTTTGGGATCATTGATACCAGTGTTGCCACTCCTGCTATATTAACATGACATCACATGTGATGTTCTCAGACAGATTTCTGATGTCTGATGTTTGGGCGAAAAATCTGATGTTGACTGGGTTGTTTTTTTCACATTTCCTTTCATTTTAAGACGAAAATAAGTTAGATTCATGATTGTTAAGTTCCTTTTTGTCAATCTCTCGCCCTAGTGTGTGTTTGGTTATCGTTTCAAACCAAAAGCTCTGTTCGCGGGGTTGAAATTAACATTTCACGTAAATCATAAACGACTTCTTTCGGATTCAACGAGGGTACTGGCGCTTTGTTAGGTTTGTACAAGCATTTACCTTATATGAAACTGTGGCGAAAAAACTTGATGTTGTCTGATGATGAAGAATGCAACAATCCGATATTAACAAGGCCGACCCCAGTGGCAACATTGACTGATACCAGAAGCGTCGCCAGAAAGTCGTCAATAGGGGGGCTGTACGTTCGTTCAGGGGGGACTTGACACTCAAATTTGACAAAAATTCCACTAACTTATAGTGCTTCATATTTCAATTTGGAGGGGCTTGGAGCTTTGTTTGGGGGTGGCTAAGCCCACCAAAGCCCCCGTGGCGACGGGGCTGATTGATACTAAACAGCAGTCAGCAACCACTAGCTGTAGCACGCAAATAGCAACTTTTTCGTGACATTTGTGCAATTGGCGTAATGCACGAGTAGAGAGTCATACCCATGCCAAAAGAAACGATTACATATTAGGAAAACGTTACCAGCGAAATCAAATATATTTGCATTGAACAAAACCGAAAATACATAAGGTTTTTCAGTAGCGATTACTAAAACTGGCAGGCAGTCAAACTTGTAGAGAAATCAGTTGCTGTTGGGGGCCCTTGATACTTAACGCAACATAGGAATATAATATAGAGTTGTATTCTTGTATCGCTTCTGAATCACAAAAATTTTTCAAACCAGTATTTTATTTGAAACAAATAAATTTCATCACGGGGGCCCCATTGCAGCGGGGGGCCCGGGGCAATTGCCCCCGTTGCCCCCCTTAATCCGGCCATGAATACAAGTCTACAACCAGCACCAAATGTCCACGTCAACACCAACGAAAAATGTACGAAACATGTATCAACGTAAGAACTGAGCATCAGACAAATATTTGACATAACAATCTACGTGTTAAAGAGGTATAAAGGGGTGGAAAAGTTGTCTACAGTAATCTCGGGTTGCTGTTTTTGTATTAAAAGCGTCTCTTTAATTAATAATTCACGGTGGTTAAAAGCAGAAGCCAAGATTTCGGGATTTTTAAAGTCCACAAAATGTTCCGGTTGTGAGTATGAATGCTTAACTACATCGGTAGTTTGATGGTTAGATTTTAAAGGGTTGTGTTTTTCCAGTCGAAATTTCAAATTCCATTGTGTTTGACCAACATAGGAATTACCGCAAGAACATTTAAGTTTATATACCACATTGCAGGGGCGGCTCGTTTAGACGGGCTGCCGGGCTGCAGCCCTCCCTGAAAGATGGAAGGCAAAAGATTCCGCCAAACGGCCAAACTCGTCTCAAGTTTGGATTTAGCTACGAAATTTCACAACACAAACATTTTCGGTACTTCCGACACCATTTTGGCTCAACGTTTCCTAGGAATCCATCAAAACCAATGTTTCACTCTTTTCCAACGACGCCGCTTATGCGATGACGTTTTCTGCACACTTGCCGATGAATTTGGCGATTTCGGGGCTGTCTTCGGCACACCCCTAAAGGAAAGAAACCAAACAATTGGCTACAAGAAACATGGTGGCATTTCCGCCTATCGTAAAGCGTTTTTGTTATTTTGTGGATGAATTTTTGAAGAAAAAACGGAGGAAGTATGATCTTGGCTGATTTTTACTACCTGATTGTCTTGGATATTGAATTTTACATTCAAGTTTAACAATGCTTTTACTAGTACTTTGGCGATAATGGCGACATTGCATTCAAATCTGGTCGCCAGTCTGGGGGCTGCGAAAACACAGCCCTTCGTTTATCTGCACCAATGCAGCTTGCAACAGTAGGTTAAGCTGATGAGCTGTCTAGGGTTGACGTTTGAAGGTGTACGGCAGTAGTTGGTGGATATCATTCTTGGACAACAAAAGGTGTGACCGATTTAAAACACTGAAATGTGAAAATTTTGAAGCATGCGAAATCTGGCAAGCCTATAAGCATTCAAGTAGACCTTTTGTTTTTTTGGTAAGGTGAACATTGCAGCTGTAATTGATTCAGGATACAAACTTTTACTGGAAAAAGCACAACAATCCAATTAATAAAACAGAAATTTTGTGTAAAATCATAAATTGTTTGAAATTTTTTGGAAAATTTAAACTTCATTTGAAAGAGCATGATTCCAGCTTAAAGAAGGTGACTCTAGTCTAGGTCTGCTGTCATGACACGGTTTGAATAAAATGCTAAGCTTTGTCTTATTAATAATACCTTCTTAGCAGTCGAGCGGAAGGTTCCAAGTTTGGTATGCGAGTGGTGATGTGTTCGACTCTCGCCTTTGCAACTTTGGTGGCAGTGGTGATGCATCATAGTATACTGTACTTTTGATGTGACAGGTTTAAGTCTTTTGTGTTCGTGTTCACACTTTAGGGTTTGGGTTTGGTTTTATTAAACTGAAGTGAATGTTTTCTATGTATCAATAAGGACAACTGAAAATTACGAGTTTGATAAGATTAGGACTGCTGGAATGACTGGAAACGCCACTAATTATAAAAACAACCAGGGCGACTATCCTATGTTTTCAACCGGAGATGAAATTTCGCAGCCCTCCCGGCCATTTTCACCACAAGCCGCCACTGCCACATTGCATCGTTCCAGATGTGCTTGCTTGTCCTTATACTTAAAATAATCTTCGATCGTATGTGTTCTATGAATGAGAGTCAGTTGAGTAAGTTTTTTCAGATATTTTCGAAAAAAATTTCGCAATTCTTTTTCTAGTTGTACTGACGTTTCACCAAGGTAAGGCATGTAAAGAAGAATTCTTCGAATGTCAGTCGTCCTTTCTTGCTTGTTTTTTGAAGGAGTGTTTTTATAACGTTTGTTGAGAAATATTTTGATTTGTTTGTCTATAAACCAGTCCGGGTATCCATTGCTAAGAAAACAGGATTTAATATGTTGAAATTCTTTGTGAATCAATTGGTATGAGCTGCAGATTTGGTAGGAACGATGCAACAAACTTTGTTTGACACTTTTTGTATATTGTATTGGCGACAAGCTTTCCCATTTGTTGTACAGTCCTGTATGAGTATTTTTCCTGTAAATAGTTGTTTCGATTCCCTTCTCATTTTTTGTTAGTAGGACATCCAAATATGTCAGCTGTCCGTCTGCTTCCACCTCTTTTGAAAAACTTACGCTTGAATGCACTTTGTTCAAATTATAGAAAAATTTATCCATCTCGTCTTTGGAGTCAAATGCACAGAAAATATCATCCACATACCGGCAAAGTATGTCAGGGGCGCATCCAATCTTATTAACGTTATCAACTAACCAGTTCATAAACACGTCTGCCATCAGAGGTGCTATCGGTGAGCCCATTTCTACTCCATCTAACTGGGTGTAATAGTTGTCGTTGAATTGTAGCACAGTATTTTTACAAGTCCAGTTAAGCATCTTTCGAAGTTCCGTTCGTTTTAATCCATGAAATTTGTATTCCTTATCATCGAAGACCTTATTCAGTATCAGGTTTACAGTGAAATCCACAGGAATGTTTGTGAATAAACTTTTGACATCAAATGAACACATTATACGGTTAAGATCCAGTTCATGGTCAGTTATTATTTTAACAAACTCAAAGATGTCTTTTGCTGTGGATGGGTGCCGACACAGCTCACTTAAAGATTTTGACAGCCGTGAGGCGCATTGGTAGGTGAAACTGCCAATCGAGCAGAGAATTGGCCTCAATGGAATATTGTCTTTATGAACTTTTGGAAGACCGTGCAAGGTTGGAGTGACGGCAGCATTTCGTGCATGTCATGTCATGTTTAAGTCCTAAAGTTTTCAGTTTTAAGTTTTTTAACTTAAAACTCAAAACTTTAACTTAAAACTTTAAGTTTTAAGTTTAAGTCAAAGATGCATGTCATGCTTAAGAGAACAGGATGCAATCCCAAAAATTTGTTAAAACATCAATTTTTTAATATAAAGGGCTTAAAATTGAAATGAAGTTAACACTGACGTGATATAAATACAGCATCAGAATGAGCATCCGCAGGGAGGGCAAAACGGGGATT
>Ga0210059_1017563_pt1 | contig 10175 bp, 7 predicted proteins | sample Ectturendosymbi2_FD_188042 | JGI IMG/M metagenome (GOLD analysis project Ga0210059, IMG submission 188042) | Ecteinascidia turbinata endosymbiont from Florida, USA - Sample 2 (SPAdes) (version 2) | ecosystem: Host-associated > Tunicates > Ascidians > Unclassified | place: Key West, Florida...
TTATGATGTCACTCACAAAAAACCCACACCCCCCAAGCAAAAAAATTTTTTTGAGTGCAATCTACTAGACTGGCCAATTCGTTTGAGCCGTTGAACAGCTCTCTAGCGCAATCGGCAGAGGAGCTAGGGTGTTGGTAAGGCAACTGAAACTGCTGTTTTTTTTGCAAAAATTGCCAAAACCACCCAGACGCCAAAGAGTTAATTATGTAGTAGTTGTTTTTACTCTTGTGGCATAGCTAGTGGGGGTAGGAATGTTTGTTGCTTAGGCTATTTCAGATATAGTGCTAACCAACACTGTTAACTCAGTCATACTTCAGACAGTATGCTACAAACGATTTTCGGATTTTGGACGCAGGATTTAACTGTTACCCTGAAATCAATCTGGGAAAAAGAGACAATGTAAAATTCCTTTGTTGTTTGAAAATCGCTTTTATGCTGTTTTCCAGAAATCTGTCAAATGATATTTTTGGAGGGTCATCAGTACATATTTTGTGTACGCAGCTGTATTACATTTGCTTTGAGTTTTAGGTGGTGGTTATAGGGCTAAAATGGGTTGCTGTAATGGTGATGGTGCAAAAATGGTTGAAAACGACTGGTTTAGTGCGACAGTAAGCAATGCATAAAGACAAGAACAGTCATTCAGGACCATACGCAGGGCAACCCCTGAGAGAAAAGGTTCACATTTGGCTAGGAAGCTTGCATACAGCTAATTTCATTTACTGCCTCTGTGATGACTCTTTGTTCATTTATCAGAAAATCTTGTGTGTGTACGTGTTGGAAAAAGTAAAGACCATTTCACATTTTTTTTAGTCATTCACCAACAATCATTGATGAAAAGTATTTTCGTTGAAAATGGACGCATTTTAGGAAAATCTGCCAAGGGCGCCTAAGTTATTTTTTATCTTGACGGCACTTTTTGGACACCAGCTGACTTACAAAAATCTTAGAGGGAACACTGCATGGCAGCAGCCACGATAGCAAGTGTGGAACAAAAAAAAGTGCACTTTGCAAAAAGTTGGTCAAGCAAAATAGCACTTCAAGGTGTAAGCCTATCAGCAAAACTAATGGAAAACAAACATTCTGAAAGCAATTTCTTCTATTTGAATAAGAGCTATGGATGCCTATTTCGTTGGCAAATATTTGAAGATGGTGTCTGATTCTTTGTTGGAAAAGGATTTCTTTCGATAGTGTTCTGAAAGCAATATTTGCTTTAAACTTGGTTAATGTAGGAATGTCAACTTTTCCTTTTAAAAGCAATTATAACTCAAATGAACAAAATTTGATAAATTGGAGCTATACTACTAGTGTAGTTCTACAAAAAAACAGTTCAATCGATAAAAGAATTCCAAGTAATGAATGTGATCAATATATGTATGTAACCCTGAATGTGAAATTCTAACCCTAACATCACAACCAAAAACCGTGTAGCATCATGCAGAAATCACAGCACCTTACTTGCTGAGATCACTCTAATAATAGCCTGCATCAGGGGTCACCAACCTTTTTGAAACTGAGAGCTACTTCTAGGTACAGATTCATGTAAAGGGCTACCAGTTTGATACACACACTTCTGAAATAAAAATTTGCTCAAGTTGTCTTCAATTATGTCATCATTCATAAAAATTAAAGATACAGTAAACCTTGGTTAATCTGGATCTTCGCCAAAACCGGATAAAACTGGTGGATCGAATGATTTTTTTCGTTTTTTTTTATAAAAATCTTCGGTAAACCCGGATTTTTTATCTGGATCTTCACCAATATTGGATAAAATCTGCTGTTTTCACATCTTGTAATCTGGATTTTTCAGTGAAGTAAGTGCACTGAATAGTCTTTAGGAAAGATTCGGCGGCTTTCAGGTGCAACACATGCATGCTCACGATCAACAGCAAACATTTAGGATTATTGCAACAGCGGCAGCAACTGCATGCAACATTCGACTAATCGAAGAGACGATTATTGCGTCACACATAGCTTATCACATTGAAAATATCACTGAAGGAACGTAGCCGCACCAGGGTTTCAGTGTATTGATTAGTGCTGAGTTTGCATGTGAAGTGTAGAGCAATACCCCTGAGTGTGTTGTACTCGGTAAGATGTTTGGAGGGCATTACCTTCCAAACAGAGTAAAAAGTATATGCATCAGTCTAAAACCCCAGATTTTTTCGCAGCCAAGTAATCTAAATTTTGGATATGGCGATTACTAATCTGATGTGCCTTGTAAATACATCAATAAATTCGTTTTGCTCCTGCAAAAATTGCTTGTTGTGTCGTCAATGTGTTCAATTTTAAATGATTCTCACTGATATCTCAGCACCGAAATGACGTCAGGCTATAGAAACAACCATCTTCGGTTAATCCAGATCTTCACCTAAACCGGATAAAATCGCCAGTCAAATTGAATCCGGATTAACCGAGGTTTACAGTATTTATCAATGTGAAGACACCGATCATATCAATGCTATTGTCAGAACAAACTTGCAGCCGATCCACATGGTCCGTGTGGGTGACCTGGCGCCTGTGGGCACCATGCACGTGACCCCTGGCCTATATGTTCACCCTATTATTGTATAATTGAAGTCTGAATGTGTTTTCTGTTTGCAGTGATTAATAGTAGACCTTGTGTAGCTGTAGTGAGCCACCTGCTTAGGTTAAAAACACTACTGAGATCATGGAAATGCTTGATATTGGCAATTATTACTAATCAAATATTTTTAAATGACTTTTGTTACAAACTTTCACTGAGTGGTGCAATTTTCAGCACATTATCTCATTTTCAGCAAAATGCTGTTGTCCTTTTTCTGAGACCAGAATTATCTGTGTACTATACTGTAAGCCATTGAGATCCATGCAATTATTAAACATAATACATTTAACAATTAAATGCTTACCAAACTTGCTGCTTGGTGAACTGCTTCATTGTTCATTAAGATTGTGTTGTTTTGTTGTACTATACTACTGCTGATGTTTGTGAGGAAGTCAGGCTGTAAGCTTCTTTTTAACACTGCTGGTTGGACTTGCAAAGAAATCTGTCAGACTATAAAAAAGAATGCAAGTACTAATCAAGAGTTCACTCATTTTGGATATGAAACAGTACCCAAAGAAGAAAAGGTAAAAAAAGGTAGGTTGCACAATTAGCAATGTTTAAAAGCCTGGTAGATTAGTGAACAATAAAAAAGTTTATAGATTTGTAAAAAAAGATGTTGTCAAAAATAGTTTGAAGGAATTTCTGCTTTTGAGTTTATGCATATTGGTAATGTGTGTTTCTGTCAGTGAAATTCATTGTTTCTACTATAAGATTTCTCAAGACGTTTCATGAAATCACAGTTATCCTTATTTATATATAATAGCCAACATGCCATAATCAATTAAACTTCTGGATCAACAAATCTTTTCTTAAACGTTGCATTTGTGTTACTGTTGCGATCGGAAATCCCGAGCGGCATATGCGCAAAGCTTCGCGCTGTGGCAGCAAGCAACAATAGAGTTCACATGCCATGATCACTCTCCGCGTACGCTAGTCGTTACGTTCAATGGTTTACAAGTTAATTACGTTCAATGGTTTACAAGTTAATATCAGTAGAGCTTCCACGCCACGATCACTCTTTTATGACTTGTTCGCGCCACATATATGCATGGTGTTGTTCTTCACGCACATCTCGTTCATGGTGAATCACACAATTAACGCAACACCACCAGAGAGGTTGCAACATTACTAATGATGATTGCGAATAATATGTAAAATTTGCTGCGAAGATGCAGGAGTATTGGGAATATTTTTTTTATATAACAGGGGTGGCCAAACTATGTGGCTCTTCGAACCTTTGCATGCGGCTCTGTGAGCTGTGTGAAAATTTAAATATTAGTTTTTTATATCTATTGCAAAGTGTAGAAATATTGTAAAATGGTACTGTAGTGGCTAGCGTGCTGTACAGTATTACTTTTGCAAGTCGTTCCGAAAAGGATTTATGATGTGACTGCCAATAAATTTGTGTTTTTAGATTTTATGTTGTGGCTCTTTGTAACTTGGATTTTACCATATGCGGCTCATACATAGAGCAGGTTTGGCTATCCCTGGTATAAAAGCTTGAATTGCAGCGTTGCTTTTTGAAAATATTTGCCAAGGAATTAGTGTTGTTCCAAACATTGCCCATTCTTTTTATTGAAGCATGAAATAATTTTAGTTTGTTTTTAATAACTGCTGTGTTTGGTGAGCTATTACTTTTTTTAGTCAAAGAAGTCTTTCAAAATGTTGCTTCTAAGTATGATCTTATGAATGATGTGATGAGTGCTGGCATTCATCGTTTGTGGAAGGATGAACTTATACGGCAACTTAACCCTAAACCCAATACAAAGTTACTGGATTGTGCTGGTGGAACAGGTAAATATTGAAATTGAACTTAAAATATTTTGAGTGGATAGTGTTGCTGCTATTGTAATTTAATATCTTCCAAACAATCATGTCAGTAAAAGACTTTTAAAGGGTTTCTTGTCCCAGCATTCTTGTATCTTCATTTTGATTTGTGTGTTGGGTTGCAATCCAGTAAAAAAAAACAGCTTACAGGTTTCGCAATTATATTGAGTATATAGCATTGCTGCTACTGTATTTCATATCTTCCAAAACAACAATGTCAGTAAAAGAATATTTTGAAGGTTTCTTTTCCCGCACTTTTGTATCTTCATTTTGATTAGGGTGTTCTGCTGCAATCCACTACAAAAAACAAAACAGCATGCATGTTTATCAAAGCTTGACTTTCTTTGGTTTATTATAGTACTGGGCTAAGTAGCTTATGACCCACATCTTCTAAATTTGGCATTACATGGCAGTGTAAGCATCCAGGAATTAAACAGGTTTTCAAATGAATTTCAAGTTTCATGCTTTAGTGCAGGGTTTTTTTAAGGCGTTTTAGGGACCCGATTCGGGTCCCTAGAATTTCAAGTCGGGTCCCTAGAATAAGAGAAAATTATCATCGGGTTCCTAAAATCTGAGAAAATCGGGTCCATACAGACCCATACCAGGTACCTAACATTTTCCTTAACAAAAACCTGATTTTGTGTATCCCTTATTTTAGATCAGGATCCTTAACCTGGGATTCATGAACCCCTTAAGGGACCACGAACATGTTTTAAGGGCTCCATAAACCAAAATCCAATCAAGAAAATCTGCTGGTTTTTATCCACCCATTTGGGCCATTATTCTGCTTAAAGGCCAATCTACACTGATGAGTTGCCAGGAGTAGCCGCGCACGATTCTCTGTTTGTTTTATTGCCCCCAGGAGTTGTCCTGCTGAGCCGTGCATGAGCGCAGAATTACCCGACGCAACAAAACAAACAAAGGGTTACGCCTGGCAACTCTTGGCACGTCCTCAGTGTAGATCGGCCTTTATTTCACCACAACTGCAGTCTGACATTGTCATGTTACAGGTCGAGTGACTTTTCAAATTTGATTTCGGTGACCCCAATTGCCAGTAGGCCAAAGCCTGAAATTTGCTTTTTGTTGGTGCACTTGAGGTGCTCACAATAAGAAGCAACCAAATCTGATTTCACAATATTTGAATACACTTTGACAAAGCAAAGGGGTTTGCAGCAGTTTTTGGTGGAGTGAAAGGTGTCCACAGTAACAAAAATTTTGAGAACCACTGGTTTAGATGTAAAGTGACACGTTAAATGTCAAACCAAGATATGATTTTTTACTTACTTCCTGCGACGTCAACTGATTTTCTTTAAAATGTCAACCCTACCGTATTTAAAGATGCTTTGCCGATCACACAAAGACCTGTGCAACTAAACATGGACTTGCAGCCAGTCATTTTCACGAAACGTTTGTATGTTTTGGTGAAGCATTTCTGCACAAAAGTACTGTTGCGCTCGGAAAAGCCCGAGCGGCATGTGCGCAAAGCTTCGCACTATGGCAGCAAGCAACAATAGAGTTCACCGGACGAGATCACTCTCCACGTACGCTGGTCTATACGTTCAATCGTTCACATGTTAGTATCGGCAGAGATTCCACGCCACGATCACTCTTTTATTGCTTGTTCGCGCCACGTATACGGTATATATTATTGTTCTTCGCGCACATCCCGTTCGTGGTGAATCACACATTTAACGTAACGCCACCGGAGAGGTTGCAACAGTACCAATGACATCTTTGTCTCTTTGTTTATTCTACTAAATTTTTTGTGGGTGATTAAGGCCAAAGACAGAAAAGTTAACTGCATTTACTAAAACATTAGGTTTGCATTTGGTAAATCATTGACAAACAACTTTCACTTTGTCTATCTCATGACCACATTGATATGTGCAATTATGTGAATTCACCACAGTGTCTCAACCTAGATTTCGCGCATCTACTTGTCCTGTTTTTAATTGCCACTGCTGTGGTACAATTTTGTGAAGTGCCAAAATACACAGTGTCAGAGAAAGGAATAGTTTCAGTCAAAGTCTTGTATGATTGAGTTGTTTGATTGTTACTTCGCAATAAAAGTCAATTTGTTCGTGGTGCTGATCCCGGCGCTTACCTTTTTTATTTCTAAGGGGTAGGCATTGAAAGTATCCGTGGGTTGTAGGAGAAATGCAGAAAAAAAACGTAGAAAAACGTTACGCTAATCCGTTTCTTAGATTTAATATGTTTAAATCGAACAAATTAAGCCCGCAAAATTTTTAGCAAAATTGGTCAATGGTTTTTCTAGTGAGAGTTACATGACCATACTTTGATCAAATTTTGGTCGAGTGTTGGCACGTTGTTTAAAGACGTATATATCTTAGTGTTGAAAGGTGCGAAGTTTTGCATGCAAATTAAAATAACACCAATTTTTGCAAACAACTGCTCACGGCTACCTTGAAATATTGCAGGTGACATCGCGTTTCGAACGCTTCAGTACGTCATCAATCAAAGTAGTCAAAGTCCATCAGTTACAGTCTGCGATATCAATGAACACATGCTAGACGTTGGGCGAAAGAGGGCAGAGGAACGTGGTCTGCGTTGTGAATGGGTTTGCGGCAGCGCTGAGGATCTTCCGTTTAGTGACAACTCTTTCACAGCCTACACCATATCGTTTGGAATCCGAAATTGCACTGACCTTACTAAGGTATTTGCTGATGGCGATGTCTCGTAAATAAACATACGGTATGTGCTCTATGCGGAAAGTTGCTTTTCCAACTTTTTAAATATCTCGGTTTATAGGCGAATAGGCATGTCGGAAACGAAGAAGGCATTTGTTGACAATTTTAACAGTAGTCGTTTCTTCAAAATCTCTTGATTGGCGTGAAAATTGCTAAAATTTGGTCCACTTCTCCATCAGTTGCTCAACTCTTAGCCACTGCGGGCATGTGATCCTCTTCCGAAATTTATATGTTTCAAACGTCTAATTCCAAGATTTGTCGCAAATCCAAGAAATATCAGTACTACAGTGGTGACAGAAAAGCTGAATCGTACGTCACCAGCAAATCGTATCCACAGTTATCCAACAGCTCAATTCCACCGGAGTCGCCGCTTTGTTGAAGGCCGGAATATTTTTTCTATGGGGTTCTATCAAGCGTTGCTATCCCCAACCCTATCCAATCTATTTTGAGTGTTGATGATATTGATGTATTGTTAGGTTCTATGCTTTGAATCTCAGTTTGTTGTTGAGTTCAGCGAATGGTGTTTTGCGTTGATCAATTTAAGACGTGATGGGTGTCATTTAAAATAGTATGAACAAATCATCGGAATTGGGTAACTGGATATCAAAACCTTCTGTTGGTGTCTTAATGCAAATGTGACAGACACTTATTGCCAATATCAGAAACCTTGGCAGTGACTTATAAGATCTAAAACCTTTCAGCGTTACATTCAGTCGTTCGGTATGCGCAGAAATGTTTTTGTATTTTTGGCACGTCAGAGAGTGTGGTTGTAACTAAAACTGCGCGTTGATCAAGCCTTGATGGCGCCAGAGAAGGTTCCGTGACTACGTGAAAACGTTAATACCAGCGAGTGATTTCAGTGGCGCGAATTCAAAGTAAATAGTCATTCTGCTGACTGACGGCGCAGTGGTAAAAAGTCAGACTGAAATTGGAAAGTGGTGCGCAGTGAAGCAAACCAAACAAATATAGATTTTTTTAAAATCTTCGAATTTCTTGTAGGTAATCTCTGAAGCTCACCGTGTATTAAAACCTGGAGGGCGGTTTTTGTGCTTGGAATTCAGTAATGTGAACAACCCTCTTCTTAAACGGTACGTATAAAATGATGCTTGTTTTGCTGAAAGCATCACGAGCTTGCTGTGATGTGGACACGCTGTTTTGTTTCAGGTTATATGACACGTATTCGTTTCAAGTTATCCCCGTAATGGGTGAAATAATTGCTGGAGATTGGAAGGCATATCAATATTTGGCGGAAAGTATTCGCAAATTTCCAAATCAAGAGACTTTTTCGCAAATGATCGATGATGGTGGTTTTAAAGCTGTGTCTTTCACAAATTTAATGTTTGGTGTATGTGCGATTCATTCCGGGTTTAAGTTTTAACGTGTTTTTGCTGCTTTCAATTAAAAATTAAATACAGCAGGATTCGCCTATGATGACTTTGGTTATAACGATGCTTTTTCGTCGGTCCCGGCAGAATCCCTATCTTCTACGTGCATTCGATTTCGGCTATATCGTCACCTCGCCTATAGCGACAATTTTTCGGCGATCCCCGCAGAATATTTCGTTCGTTCATAACGGCAGCTGAAAGTGCGATTTTTTTTCATTTTTTTGGTTTACGAAGTGGTTCCGAAACAAAAGTGAAAGTATTTCCGAAACGAAAATATATTTTTTTTGGAACGAAAATATTTTTATGTAGAAAACATTTGCAAAGCGAAAGTGTTTTCGAAATGAAAGTAAAATTGTTTGTTTTTGAAATGTTTTTTGTTTTTTTTTTCAAAAAAATGCCAGAAACAAAAATCTTTTTGGGTGGCGCGTATGGGCAACGTGCAGGGCCGGCCTTAGCAAGTGCGGGACCCGACTAGAAGTACTTCTGCACGGTACCAGTGAGTGGTGTGTTCAGACACTTTGAGGGGTCATCAAGTCATAGTGATAGAAATCGGCGATGTGAAAAAGCTAGGCCTGAAAGGGCGACGCCAAGAGCAGAGACTTCAGTGGACAACGCCAAAATAACTAACAATTCCAAGAGGTGTAACACTCAATACCTTTTCATTGGCCAGGTACCTCCTTGACCAGAGAGGATGTATGAAGTGTTGTACCTCCAGAGAGGAAGTATTGAATACAGTGGTAGTGCATATCGACGGCTAAAAAGTTTGCTGTAGCAGCAAAAGATTGTTTTCACACGCCATATAGGAACATTATTCATGAATGAACTACCTCTTCACCCTTTGGAAGCACTCCTTTGAAGTGAAACTTGAAAAACCATCTCATCACTCTCGTTTCTGGGGAAAACTTCTGTTGCGATTGTAGAAAGTCACAGTAGGCCTTGTATCCGGGGTGCAGGATTCTGCACTTTTCTTTAGGACCCGGAGCCCGAGTCGAAAATTTGTGAAAACCCGTACCCGGAGTCACTTGTAATTTTCGGCAGTAGCAGGAGTCTGCGTGGTCTTTATGTACGTCATTTCTTAAGTGAAAACGTTGCTGAATTTCGGTTGCATCGGTGGTAGCCGGAGCCGGATTCACAAGTTCGAAAAAATTTCGGATCCGGATTCAAACATTTTGGAACAGGAGAGGAGTCGAAGTCTGAAAATATGACTGCGGCCACCTCCGATCCCTTAACATAACGTGATGAAGTTGGCTGTCAACAATCTTGTAGCAACTAGCAATCAATGGACATCGTGGTACACAGCAAGAATTTTCTGTTTCAATACAAGTTTTAAAAGAAATTGCACCATTTCAGGATCCCTAACTTAGGAGTGCCATGCAATAAATTATTAAATTGGACCCCTAGTGTTCTTAGAAATCCGACTCCACCCAAAAACCTCCGACTACTTCCGACTCCGCAACCCTGGTTATTTTGTTTTGCTAGATGTCTCGCCAAAAACGGATCCTTCTCTACAATGAGACAGTCCCATAAGTTTAAACGTAGTAATGTACTACGTTTACATGGTCAGTTTTTCGTTGTCTCGTTACCATATATGGATAACGAGCGGTCTGGTTCTGAACGTGATTTGCTGAGTCAGCGCCCTGAAGGAGCCAATGCGTTGGCCACCTCGACAGG
>Ga0210059_1017564_pt1 | contig 10175 bp, 8 predicted proteins | sample Ectturendosymbi2_FD_188042 | JGI IMG/M metagenome (GOLD analysis project Ga0210059, IMG submission 188042) | Ecteinascidia turbinata endosymbiont from Florida, USA - Sample 2 (SPAdes) (version 2) | ecosystem: Host-associated > Tunicates > Ascidians > Unclassified | place: Key West, Florida...
GGTACAATGGTGCTACAACTTGCATATTTATCCGCTGGCAGCTTTGTGCACTCATACCAAAGTCGTCTCTCATTCACTCCTGTACTTACGACAAGAATCACAAGAGCTTTTCAACTTCCTTGACGTCATCGTCGCATTTCTATCGCAAGACGCAGACCTGTTTGTAAGCGCTGAGCGTTGACCCTGCTTGGTGCTTACAACACATTACACAGTACATAATGCACGCATTTCCAGTGATTATGCAAAAAATTCATTTCGAATCTCGCATCCCTCAAATCTTACCAACATCTAAACGCGAGCATCGTTCTAATAAATACAGCATTTGCACAAATACATTGTAAAGGTTATGATGAAAAGATGGAAGAGTAAATGTTTTTTTGTTTTTTCAAAAATTTTCAGCGTAAAGAGTCAAAAAAGGCAAAAGATTTTTTAAGGCCAACCAAGTGCAAACGAGGCCAAAAGGCCAAATAAAATTTTTCAGGCCAACCAACTTGAAACAAGGCCAGATTTTTCAAAATTGGCCTAAAACAGGCCAACGTGGAACTGGAAACCCTGGATAATTAAATCCAATTTTCCCACATGCTTCTGATGGCAAGTGTGACCATTTCCAATTGTGATTTATGGCAATGTACAACGCAAACTAAGGTTGCAGGCTTACCAGATGTTGCAGCGTCACTGCCAAAACCATCGGTTGAAAAGCACCGCCCAGAACAAATGTAAATGTGATGCCAGGAAAAACTCTTATTTCTTATCCAACCGTGAAGAGGTCTTTACAGTGTGATAGCTTTCCAAGTTATAGCAGCCTTCATGGAGGTGGGAATCTTTTGACCTTTCAAAGGCAGGTAGTTGCACACTGTCAAAACGTTAGCTGATTTAATAAAATTCGTATTAGTTAACCGAAAGACTACTTTCTTTTATATTATACAGAATACACCTGACGTTTGGAACGACAGGCAAAGCTTATCTCTGTTATTTTTGTCATACTTCTCAAAGTAAAGTCAAATCCGGCCAGAAACATGTCTATTTTGTATCACAAGAAAAAACATTTTGCTTGGCAGTAGAGCCCATCACACATATATACTATGGAAAACCGAGTTTTAGTTTCAATTCAGCATCATGTCGATTAATTATCATCAGGCTGTGTGAGCGGCGACCTATCCCCCACCATATTGTTTGAACAGCAGATAACTTCAGACGATTTTTGCTGAAGACTGAAACCCTTCAAGGACTGCAAAGTCACAATAGTGGCTATGATTTCGTCCAGTCATAACGTCTCGACCAATAGAGCTAGAGTGCTGTTCAAACCCTCTACGGATTCGGGAATTAAGCATTGCTGTTACTTCAGTTCTTCAGCTGTGCACTAGTTTTCGAATCCCTTTGTTTCTTGTAACCCCAAGGATCGATTTCATTTTTTTGGGATTTGAAGTTCAGAGCGATAGCGCAATACATATCCTTCCATTTCCAGGTATATTGTTTGCCGCATGAATGCGCTTACAATAGACTCAGTGCAAGGCTTCTCATACACAAATGTGCATACAGCCAGGGACGGATTTAGGGAGCGCGAGGCCCTAGGCCATCTTATAGTTTTTGGGGCCCCACGCAGGTGTGACCGATTTGACCGTTTGTCTGAAAAGCGTGAAAGTATGCCCCTCTTATGTGCAGTGCCCCCTCCAAAATCTATCTTTTGTTGTGCAGACTTTGGTTCTAAAATTGCCTTAGATCTTCAACAGAAATTAAAGCCTTTCCTACATTCTAAGGAACAAATGGCACTGCGACCTTTCCTTGGAATTTATAGTCCTTTCGTGTAGTTCAGAAATTCTCTTCGTTAACTTTCCGTGATTTCTAGCGTTTTTTGTAAGTTTGTTTTTCAAATATATATATTTTCATGCGGGACCGTATTGCAGCCCTCAAACATATCGACCAGCTGTCGATCTGATTACCTGTACGTAAACTCCTTTTTTATAGTACTTGTCTAAGTCATCACTTCTAGGGGATTAGAAAATCACCTCTAGGGGCTCAGTAGAATTTGTCTAAGTCGTCACCTCTAGGGGATTAGAAAAAAGTGACGATTTAGGCGAAGTTGACGAAATATGCAAGCAACCTGAAATGAATTGCAGAATTGAAATTTCAATTGGGAAAACTTTTTATCGCTTAGAATTAAACTCTTTAATTCCTCCACCTACTCTATCTCGACTCCTCCATTTAATCTAACACCTTTTAAATCTTTAATAAAGTTTAAAGACTTTCCGCGTACCCTCAATAGGAAGTCTGGTCGCGCTTATCTACACTCTTCAATTTAATCTAGCACTTCTTACATCTTTAATAAACTTTAAAGACTTTCTGCATTCTCTCAATGGGAAGTCGGGTCGCGCTTTATACCTCGTGTATAAATTCGATAAACAAATTGCGAGGTGCAGCAACTCTCAGATAAAGACCCTTAATTTGTTTGAAATTCCACACGTGTTAAACTACTGTAGCTGCTTAAACATCAAAACCGAAACTACAAATGACGTATTAGCCGAACAAATCGCTTCTCAGGGATAGAAAAAGATGATGAATTGAGTAAATTGACGAACAGAAATGTGCACAAAAAATAGTAATTCTGCCGGGACCGACGAAAAAGTAACGAATTGACGAATCGAAAGATGACGATCTGGACAAATTCTACTGTAATAGTAACCTCATATTTTATGAACCAAACAAGCACAACCAGAGCCGGCCCTAGCATGTGCGGGGCCCAATGCAAGACTTAGGCGCGGGGCCCCTTTTAGGAGCCGTGTTATTACATCATCATGCTCAGTCAACCGTGCTACGACCTTTTTTGATGAAGATGTTTTAGCGAAATAACTGGAATAGCCGAAAAACAGCAGATTATTGAAGTTGTTTTGTTTACGACGTACAATGATAACACAACAGTTTCTTGTATTTGGATGGGGCGGGGGCATAGCTGATATTTCCCGTATTTACATCCATGTTTTTGACTAAAAGCACGCTGCTGTGTTGGACATGAGACAGCGTACCGCTACCAGTCGTAATCAAGCCGAAAGTTGTAAACAGAAGCTCTGCAGTGAAGATCTGAGCGGTGAACACAAGTTCAAAGTTACGTCAATCAAACCGAAGTGACAAGCGAATTGAACTTACGAAATAATGCAATTACTTCACTCTTGTTGAACGGCATTTTCGTTCGTAGAATGACTAACTTGAGAAAACTATTAACATGAACTGATTACCTTTCTCGCTTTCAGTAACCACAAGCACAGACGCGTTCTTGTATCAAGGTAATGTCTGGACGCACGATCAACTATCCACTTTATGACGCAATACGAAAAAACAAACTTCACCAGAGAACAACCCACGCATCCGTCCAAAGTTCCCCCAAAGCCCAATTTTATAGTTATTTCTAACACATGGACTTGGAAGCCAATGCAAACTGTTCATTGTGAATTAGAAATATAATGTGTAAAAAACGTTCTGCTAATCATCACTTTACAGCTTCTAAAGTCTCGTTATGGAAACCAAAAAAACACTCCAGTTTAGACAGCTGAATGTGCATTGAACACAGTATAGGCTACTAAGAAGAAATAGCAATATGGAACCTATTCAGATATTAATACTGCAGCCTATATTAACAAACACCAAGAATATGTAGAAATGCAAATTTCCAATAACATATGACCTACAACCTCAGCAAAAAAATTTTATACAAATATCTGTTTTTCGCTGGACTGCATTAGTATTAGTGAACTACGCAGTGGAATAGATAGTGCAGTTGCTACTGTTCATGAAAACTACACTTCACAGCTTCAAATTGAAACATTAAAGTTTGGCAGGATGCAACATGTGAAATTCATTGCATGAAACAAATGGAAGCATGAAAATATAAACAGTATGAAATCACAGCTACACTACTACCACACAACATATTGCAGCTGCAGTTACTCGGTTACTGGTTGATTGTATTCATGAATATTTCACAGCAACAGATTCACACTTTTCATCTCACAACATTAATTTGAAACACGAAAACGTTACTGTATCATATTACAGCTACATCACATTATCACCACAAAACAACTTGCAGCTACATATTAAGTGCTACTTCCAACAATGATAACTTCACGGTATTGAATAAAACCTACATTATTATAAAAAAGGAATTCACAGCTGCTTTTTACTAGGTAGGCCTACTGCTGCCTATGAAAGCATAGCAGCAGCATACGGGGCCTTGAAAACTTCACAGCATGAAACAAACGTGAAACTTGAAAACTTTACAGCATCAACGCACATCATTAACAGCAATATTTTTGTAGTTACAACTCAAAAGCACTAGCGTCAACAGTTTGATGTGTACAAGAATTATGGTTTGTTAGAATGGTGGGTTACCACTACCTGTTCCTAATTTTTAAATATTCATAAGTCTTCCCAACTTTGAATGCTGTTGTTTCCACTGGCCCACATTTGATGTAGGCTGTTGGAATTTACCCAAATGTTCATAATATCTGCAAATCTGAAAGAACCTCTTCTGATTTACCCAGTTGGTTCCAATTGCGCCATGTTTGAACGCAGCTGTTTCACTTACCCAAACTTGATTAAGGCTGTTGGACTTTACTCAAATGTTTCTGAATGTATCCAAATTTCAATGAAGCGCTTGTATATTACCCGAATTTTAATGAAACCGTTTGAAGTTACCCAAATCTGAATGAAGCTGTTCCACTCGGCTCAGATTTGAATGGAACTATTGCCGTTTGCTGAAAGTTGATTTAGTCTGTTCGAATTCACCCAAACTTTATCAATTTATGGAAATATTTTGTGCAAATTTGAATGACGTTGTGCTAATTTGCTCAAATTCGATTCAGGTTGTTAAAATTTACCCAAATGATTCTAATTTCACCTAAATTTGCATAAAGCTGTTATGGTTCACTTATACGTTTTTAAATGTACTTTAATTTCAATGGAGCTATTCGATATGACCCTACTTTGATCATGACTGTTTGAAATCGCACACAATTGAATGAAGCTGTTGCAAATTGCCAAATTTGATTTGGCTGTTGAATCTTACCCAAATGTTTCCAATTTATGTAAATGTTTTGAATGTCACCCGAATTTGCATAAAACTTTTCTTATTTGCCCAGATTTAATTGAAGCTGTTGGACGATACCCAAATACTCCTAATTTATCAAATGTTTCTGATTTTACCCAAAACCTGAACGAATCTTTTTAATTTTCTCAAGTTTGATGAAGGTTATAGGAATTCCCAAAGGATTCTAGTTCACTTGAAGGCAGTGACTATTTTGCCATTAGGCAGTGTCGATTTTGCCATCAGAGCCAAAAAGTATGGCAAAATTGTATCAGCAAAATTTTTGCCGTTGATGGCAACATAGACCCTGTCATGTGAATATAGCTGTATAATTTGCCCAAATGTTGAAATTTTTTGCCCGAATTTTCAGCGTTGGGTATGCGGTCGCATCCCCATGCCGTATGCGTATAGTAACAGTCACATTCTCACAGCTAGCTATGGACTTAAACTCGTCTCAACCAGATTTTGACTAATATTATCTTGCCTAAACTGCAGCAGCACAGACCAGAGATAATCACGGAGCCGGAGTGGACTCCGGTTGGAGTTTGCATTTTAAGCTGAGCAGGAGCCGGAATCAATATTTTAGTTTCGAGCAGAAGCCGGAGTCAACATTAAAGTCTGTACAGGAGCCAATTAAAATTTTTAAGTGACCTAATTTCTGTAATGATGCTTGTTGTTATCAAACAGAATGGAAATAATTGAGATGTGTTTTCTGACCAGTGTCGTCATACATCACAAAAGTGTGACACTGGGTGGGAGTGCCGAGCATTTCACCGCTAATGATGGTTTCAAAGTTATGCCCAATGCAAAATACAATGTGTAAGTGATAATGCAGTTCGGGAATTTCAGAATCCATGCCGTAACTATGAAAATGTTGGACTAATGATGCGGGCAATAACGCAAGACACATGACAAAAAACAATGGTTAACAAAACAGATTACAGAGAAGTAACAAAGTGCCGAAATGATCTACACACTGTAGGCCTAGTGACAGGATTTCACGATGATGTCAGAAGTAAGTAATGTGCAGTAGTACAATGCAATGTTTATTCGCATTGTGCAGATTTCTAGTCTGGCCAAGGCTTGCATAGGCCAACCTCTGCTCACATTTCGGAGCCATACTGAACAAAGTTGCATGTTTCCCCTGATAGTTGCAGCTTTAAATATAACCTATATTGTTTTGCATCTCTATTGCCTATGCAAAATTTGAAAGGGATTGTAGCCTAATCTATGCATAAATGTAAATGTTCATCTTGTTAATGTTAATGGCTCAGTTTGGCACAGTCATAATTCAGAGTTTTATATGAGCACATGGTTAAAGTACGATTCAATATTTTAGAACAGGTGATCAGCTCCTGACCTCGGAGATTTAAAATGAGGCTTTTGTAAAAATTGAAAACTAACACTCGCTTCAAATACTTGTCATCTATCTGGTTAATTATATTGAAGCTTGAACTACTTAATAGTGTTTCAATGGTTTCCAGTATTTCTACTTCATAATTTAATTACAGTAGAACCATACCTTTAAAGTTTGTATATTTGATTAGCAGCGTCTATTTTGCTTCATGAGACAAAAATAGTTCTGAGGTTATTTTGTCAGTAGCTGCACACATTTATTTGAAGTGATCACGTGACAAGTTTGGAATGCGTGACATACATAGCTGACCGTAATGTCTAATTTAATGTGGGCAAGCTTTTAGTGGCTGTTTGTCTACGTTGCGTAAAGAATAGGCTGAGCCATAACTTTAAACCTCAACATGTTGTGTCTCTGTATTGTGCTCGTCACGTGACCATATCAACCATTTGTGTTCTGTCAAAGGCAAAATAGCCGCAACATATATTTTGCCTCAGGAGGCAAAATAGACAGTATCTTTTTAATGTGAGTTACTTGGAAGTTTTCGGAGTGTTCACAGGAGTCGATGTTTCAAAAATTGATGTTTCAAAAATTTTCAAAAAATTGTTTCAAAAATTTTCGAGTTGATGTTTCAAAAATTTTCGGAGTCGGAGCAGGAATCTTAAACCGTGGAGCAGGAGCGGAGTCGGAGTCTGAAAAATGTGACTCCGCTCATCTCTGGCACAGACTGACTTCGCTTATAGCGTGAAAAGGACGAGGTTTGGAGATATGGCAAGCGAGCGTGCTTGCTCTGTCATATGTCTGACTGTTCGTATTGTGTCACAATATTACAGATTTGTCACAATACTTGATGGTTCTGGCGCAACTTGCTGCATTAGACAGGGGCGTTGTGATGCGTTGATGCAGCATTGCAGTTTATGGTTGGGAGGCACAAAATAGAGATTCAAGAAATGTAAATGAAAATTTGTATTTTGCCAAGCTACTTTTGCGCCCCGTCAAAGGCCGCAACCAGGGGGACTACCCGAAAATTGCCCCTCCGAGATTTTCAAAAACATATTTAGTTGTTAGGTACAACACCAACTTATAATAATTTTGCTCCCCCCAAAAATATCAGCTGGTTGCGGCCGCTTTTGAAAGAATTGATCAGAGGTGGCCAAACTGCGGCTCGCGAGCCGCAATCGGCTCTTTAAACCTTTGCATACGGCTCTTGGAGCTTTCCAAAAAAATATATATTTATTTTTATTGCAAAGTGTAGAGATATTGTAAAGTGGTACTGTGACATTTAACGTGCCGTACAGTTTTACTTTTGCAAGTCGTTCCAAAAAGCCTTATAATGAAAAGCACGGCCAAAGAAAACGATACCAATGACATATTGCAAACGTTTCGATAACTGCTGTTATCATCATCAGTGCATTGCAAATAGAGTGCATTGCAAATAGAACTGCAGTGATCTTGCTGCAGGTTCTTATTGGTCATTCAGGAGAAAAGCGCTGTAAAAAATGAAAAACGCAAAAGGCTGTTTCGGTAGTGACGTAGTGGCGCGAAGCATACGTAGTCACATGACACAGCTGGATACGCGCCAATGGTGATGGCGCGTGACGTCATGAGTGAAGCATGAAGCTCTGTTACAAGTTAAAAATGCATAGAGGCATCGACGGGATGTTTGCATTCAGCTCTGTTTTGTGTTCTTGAATTAACAAAGATTCAAGAATCTGCAGCCGTCGCCAATTGTCGATGAAATGACCGTAAAACTGGAACGTAGTTGTTTTCACAACCCATTCCAGCAGATTCTTCATGCGTCTTCTGTTCAGGCCATTGAACTCGGCACTCCTGCGAAAAACAGAATCGAGAATTAGATTGATGGTAAAATCAACCGGCACATTAGTGAAATGACTGGTTACGTCAAATGACGTCATAATCTTTCCAGATGAAGACCTGTCCTGAAGCAAGGATAGAAACGTTAGTGTGTCTTTTACACAGGTCTCATGGTGGCGAAGCTCCGACAACGAGTCGGACAGCCACTTGGCACAGTCGTAGCTGAAGCTACCTGTAGATGACAAAATTGGTCGTAAAGGCATGTCAGGCTCATGTATTTTAGGAAGACCATACATTGCTGGTGTATAGACAGCAGTTGGATAGATCTGCCTGTACGTGTCTTCATTAATTGCCTTTTCACCTTGAGATGCCTTAGGCAATTCTGAAATTTAAGAAGGTTAGCGACATTGTTATCGTTATCGAGGGGCTGGAATTTATTAGTGTCACACAGTATAGTTTGCATTTTGGCAACGTTGTCAGCGCTGTTCAAAACCACCACACCGTTGCCCTTGTCGGATTTACTTATGACGATGTTACTGTCTTTGCGCAATGAGTGCAACGCATTGCTTACGTTTTCCAATATAGCACAGGTATGCCTCTTACTTGCGTGAAAAAATGTGGACACATAGCGCCCACACAGAGACATGAGTTTCTGCTTCAAAACCAGCAGATCTCGTGTGACAAAAAATCGTTTGAGTTCAAAATAAACCCGTTAAAACTCAGCTCTGATGTTGTTGAGGTGAAGCTTGGTGGGAAAAAAGCAAAAATCCAAGCCCTTACTCAGCAGTTCTGTTTCAAAAACAGAGAGAACCCTGTTAGCAAAATTGTGTACAACCTGTAAACCGGGGCCCATGAGAGTTTAGGAGGCAGCGGTGTCGTGGGGCGGGAACGCGTGGGAACGGCGTTCACACACCTTTTTCACGTTTTGCTTTAAAATAAGTTTGAAGCTGCTGTAAAATGGCTATTTTTTTGGGTACGTTCCCACACCTCTTTTGTTAGCACTACATACCTGCTAGGGGACCACTGAACCTCAAAGGTCAAAATTAAAACGGGCAATTATGCACAAAGTTTATATTGTTATAACTTTATTTATACAATTTTGTTCAATTAATGGACTATAAAGTTAAGTTGATATACAATGTGCCACCATTTCTTTTGGTGTGCGCAATTGATGTTGTTTCATTGTTAGCACAATGTACTAAATGCTACGTGACGTGACGGAACAATCGAAAATATGTTTCATGACGTCACGTAGGACGTTAATCAGCTCAATAGTGTTACAGAATGAAGCCAATTCTTTCTGTTGTATGCAGTTAAGAGCAGAGATGAACATATGGGGAGACTAACTAGGCTGTCGCCTCGGGCCCCATTTTTCCAGAGATGCCGTTGGGCCTCTCTTTGAGAGTTTCGCACTTAGTTTATGAACGGTTTTGTTTAAAAGCTGATGAATGACTCTAGAATCACATTTAATAGGCTCTGAAGCAAGTCATATGCATTTTCAAAATAAAGCAAAAATTATGTGCAAATGTGCCCACGGGGACCTGCATGGGCGTCCGCATGGGGGCATAACAGTACTTGTCCGGTGTCCCTCCTGGAAATCGGGACTATGAATCAAAAGTCTCTAAAATCCTGAAGTCAACAGCAAAGTTCCGATTAAATGATTCATTTCTTGCAATGTCAGTTTATTTGCCGGTATAACACGCGCGCTACACAAGAGCAACGTTCACTGTTCTGGTTTCACGCAGTGATGAGCACTCCTTTGCCGGCAGAGGCAGGTTGGCGAAACTTGCGAGCGAAATGTTCTAGTACAGGGTGTTTCACAATTGTTGAAACAAAGCGGCAGCTTCTAAAACCTTTATCGATGACCTTATTCATTTTTCTCTTTCCAGATTGTCATAGGGAAATAGTTAACCTTTCTATATATTAAAC
>Ga0210059_1017565_pt1 | contig 10175 bp, 5 predicted proteins | sample Ectturendosymbi2_FD_188042 | JGI IMG/M metagenome (GOLD analysis project Ga0210059, IMG submission 188042) | Ecteinascidia turbinata endosymbiont from Florida, USA - Sample 2 (SPAdes) (version 2) | ecosystem: Host-associated > Tunicates > Ascidians > Unclassified | place: Key West, Florida...
CTTTTCGAGACTGGAAAATGAAACGTAAACAAATACCGCCTCTGATGTGACAGCGCAAGTTTGTTTTTGCATCAATGGAGCAAAATGCTGATATTCGACTGCTGGCGTTTGGCCGCTGATGCTGCATTTAAACCACTTTAACGTAAAATTTGTGTAAGCTCATATTAATTTTGCCAGCAAAGAAGATATTTAATGGCAAATGGTTGTCCTTTCTTTAGAGCAGTGGTTCCCAACCTTTTTCATCTCGCGACCCCATTCGAAAATATGACATAAGCTCGCGGCCCCATTCAAAAATATGACGTAAACGCTCAGCCCCAGCCATTAACTGCAACTCTAAAGGGGTTCAAAAAACAATAGACAAGATAAAATGCACAATTCACATGTTGCGTTCACTCTATTTACATTCATATGCATAACAAACAGCACCCATGCTAATCAGTGGGACGACTGAACTTGCAACTGTGCAACTAGTCTTGGACTTTTTGGGGATGTGTTGGTGAGAACTACTGTAATCGCATTTCATTCTCAATGTCTGGTCTGTTCTTTAACTTTTGTTTTACTGTAATGTCAAATGTGGACAGGGTTTGAAAATCCAGCCTCACAGACAGGGTGGATATTAGAATTTCAGGGCCTGAGGCAAACTCTTAGAAAGATTCCCCAAACCGCTTGTTGCGGAACCCCTTTGGCTCATTGGCAAACAATTGTTGCTTTATTTTGAAAAACATATGACTTGCTTCAGAGCTTATTAAAATGTTGCCTTACAGTGGTTCATAACCTTTTAACAGAACAATGCAAAAACGTGTTTTTTCGCTAAGACTTTTCGGTCGTTAGTTTTGCAATAGTATTGTTGCGATCAGAAAACTCGAGCGGCATGTGCGCAAAGCTTTGCACTGTGGCAGCAAGCAACAATAGTGTTCACCCGACGAGATCACTAGTAGTATTGCTTGTTCGCGCCGCATAAATGGTGTTGTTCTTCGCGCACATTCCGTTCGTGGTGAACCGCGCATTCAGCTCAACGCCAGTGGAGAGGTTGCAACAGTATTAAAACTTTTAAAAGCGGTATTCACTACCCTACCTTTTTTGACATTATGACCGACTTGACTTAATGTGTTTGGTCATTTCAAAATAAATTCGGTTGATGACTGGAAGAAGCCAGGCAAAAACTCAGTGCAAAACTCTCAAAGGGTATACCCGCGGAATCTCTGAAAAAGGGGGGACCCGAGGTGCAGAGGTGATCAGAGTAACTTTTTTTGACTCCTGCTCCTGTTCCTAAGAAAGTGACTTCAGCTCCTGCTCCGGAGCTCATCGGAAGTTTACACTCCGACTCCTGTTTGCACTCCGAAACTCCGACTCCTGTTTGTACACTTGAAAGCAGAGTCTATTTTGCCACATGAGGTAAAACAACTGCTTGAACTATTTTGCCGTTAGTCAATATGGATGAGTATTGTCATGCTTTTAGTGCTGGCAAGCAGGTAGTGGTTTCTTGTCTGTGTTGGTCAACTGCAGGTTTTCCCTAACTTTGAACCCTAACTCATTTTGTATTTGTGTATCGTACATCTCATTTTGCCTCATGAGGCAAAATATCCACCATGCTACCAAACTTGCAACCAACAAATAGAGTCATAAGTTGTTCTCATCTCATGTGACCCAAATCTCATTTGAGTCTTTCAGCTCTGACCTGACCTTAAGTCATGTATAACTTTTTTATTTAACTCTTTGTGATTTAGGCACAAGCACAATGAAACAAGAAAAAGGCAACTATCATTTCATTTATTGTATTTGAACTTGCAAGATGATAATGACATGTTTAGGAACAGCCTGAACTGCATTTCTGCTAGCTTGACTGAAACTGCACTGCTGTTGGTGTTGCTGCATAATAATGTAAAGATACATATTACATGCATTGTTGTCTTCTACATTTCACTGAAACTAAAACATTGTGAATACTGCTCAAAACACGACCCAGCAGAAGTAAAACCTCCAGTAACTGACGACCTGTGAGTGTGATGCAGCAGTTGAGTATAAGCTATGCACCAATCAGATCAGAACACAGACCGCCATTCTGCCACCCTCCCTCACCCTCAACCGCCTGAACTAATGACTGACCAATTTATCCAAGAGAATAGAGCGAATGTATTAATCTAACAATGAGCCGTGCAAAGAAAATTTAAAGTTAGTAAAATTAATATCCGACTCCTGTAAAAACTGAAATTATCACTCCTGCTCCAACTCCGGGTCCGGTTTTCAATCAAAAATCCGACTCCGGGTCCTGCTCCGGCTTCGGCAAAAATCGTAAGCTCCTTCCGGAGTCGACTCCGGCACTCCGGCTCCGTGATCACCTCTGCCGAGGTGACTGTTTCTCGTTCACCTCCACTAATATCCACCCTTGCCCACAGAGATGGGTGGAAACGAATGGAAGCAGACAACGAAAAGGAAGCATAGTTGGTTTGGGTATGATTGCTGCATAGCACACCATGACAGCGTCAAGGATTTTTCAGAGAAGAAGTGATGTGTTTAGGAATCATTTCGGAGTTGCAAATACGCTCAATCGTGAATAACAACCATTTCATTCAAAAAGTGAATATTGGATTGTTCCGTCGAATTTTCATTGCAGGAAATGCAAAATCATTATTTCTTTAGGATGGAACCATTTGCTTGAACTGGAAATTGCACTTCGTTAGAAAGTTACTTTGAACTATTTATGCACATCACTATCATTTGTTAGGCCTCCAGATCCCGGCATCTATCAACTATACGCTACTGTATACTGGAATCATGACCTTGAACCATAACGGATACGAAATAATGAATGTAATAGGCTGTGGAACTATAATCTGTTTATTTTAAGGAAAATGTTAGGTACCAGGTATGGACCGGTAGGAACCCGAAAAATTTCCATTATTACCATTTCATAATATTGAATGCAGTATCCGTTCAGATATTTACCTTGACAATTTTCTGATTCTAAGGACCCGAATCGGGTTTCTGAAACCTCTTAAAGGAAACCTGCTATATTAGCAAAAATATCGTTTGCACTTAGTTGGAATTTCAGCTGGAAAGTATTTACAGCAGGACAAATGTTTACGAGGCTGACATAATTTCAGAATCACTGGCCTGCGCTTAATTCATCTGGTCTTTTTCCAGGATATATTTGGCCCCTTGCAAAAATTAGATCTGACCACCCTGGATCCTGTCTGAAGAACCGTATTTTTCGCTTTTGACTAATTCATTGCAGATTTTCCCAAATTCTTAAATTTAGAAGATTTTCTATCAGAAAATTTGATTAGGATCCTTGGAGTCCCTGAGTTACTGTGAAAGTAAGTCCATCAGAATACCTAGGCTGAGTGTTATTTGTTGCATTTGCAGAGGTAGCACTGAGTACTGTTAACTTACTGTCATTTAGGTGGTGCACGTGTTTGTCGGTTTTGTTCAGATTGTGGTTGATCGCTTTAGCACTTATCGAGGATGGTAAATTCATCTCAGTTTATGGCTACACATGGAAATTAAGTTGTTCTCTTACGATCTTTCATCATGTACTGGTTTTTCTGTTGAGCTACAATCATGATTGAAGAAAATCGCCATTTAATAAATTGGTAACTATGTGTTCATGATTTTGTAATTGTTGATAAATTGGAAAAAAACTAGCTGGGGTCTTTTTTGGCCCTTGCCTTAAAATTTGGCTCTTTTCTGGACAAGATTTGGCCCCTTGGCAAAAGTAGATCTGGCAACCCTGGCTGTAGGCCTACTGTCTTAAGTGCAATGCTGGCGAACAACGTTATTACACCCACGTGCTTTGCGATTTTTCAGCTGATTAAGTTCATGTGCTTTGGCTCAACGTTAGTTACCCACACAAGGGATTTCTCAACCCGCACCCGCCCCGCACCAAATTTAACCCCCGCCTACCCCGCACGCACCTACCCGCATAGCAGTGTGCGTTCCTGCACCTGGCCCGCAAATGTGGGTACACGCAACCCGCCTGGGTTAACCCGCCCCGCGCAGGACTCTATTCTGCAATCAGGTAGACTGAAACTGTATGGAGAAATCAAATAGGATTATATATAATGGTGATTATGTGAACTTCAAAAAGATCTGTCCGTGTTTCGGTTTTGTTAATGTAACAAAATGCTGATATACGAAGTTATAAAAATTCGAGACTTCAGCAAACCATTGAGGCTGCTGTTCGCGACCCCATAAAACTCCTCCGCGACCCACCGGTTGGGAACCACTGCTTTAGAGTTTGAGGCAACTGAATGGCGCTTATAAACCAGGTCGATATAAACACCGTTGATCTGACATCAAAACTTTTGAAAAACTGACAAAATAATTCCTGGTGGTTTGACAAAAGCAGTTATTATGTTCAGTACAACAACTTTTCAAAATGACCTTGATTTGAGTGTTTACTTTATTCAGGGTTATATGTTCTGTTTTGTGAATGTGTTGTCACTAGCGAGTTCACAACGTGTTACAGTCAGGGGTGCAGCCTTGGGGAAGAAAAGGTGCGGTATGAAAGTTTGGACGGCAATAACTGAACCGTTGAGCAAAAATTGTCATGAATGCGTAAAGACAATTATTTGTTCCAGTAGACAATTCTCGTCCGTCATGTTTTTTTCTGGCTACGCTCCTGGTTACAGTATGTGCAGAACGGGCTGATGGCATGTGCATTACCTTTCCGTATTTGTGTCCCAGGCACGAAGATAGTCAAGAAGTTGTTATAGCCGTGTATATTTTTTAAACCGGCACCAAATATCGCAGATAACAATTATACTTTCAACCTTGCGCCTCAATCCTTTAAATGTCTAAGCTGATAGTACCATCAATTAACTAGGTCGCTAGCGAACTACATAGAATTTTACCCATGAGAGCATCGAACAAGGGAGTGAACGTAAATTGGTAAATGGGACGTCTTTTTAGCGAAATCTTAAAAATTATGCTTTTTACGGAATTTTATTTTTTTGTCACGGAAATAGTTCGACCACTGTGGTTCTTACCCCAAATACGGTAGAGGACTACAAGGAACTAAATTTGACACAATCCTTTTTACGTTGAAGTAAAATTGTGAGGCTACTTGGGATTGTCAAGAGGAGTAAAAACTAACACATGTGGCTGATGATCATTAAAACTGTTACACCCAGTGCCATGATAGGGTAGTCACGGGGAACGCTGTCCCTCACGTCTTTTGATAAAGGTAGGGCGCTTCCCTACGTCTTCATGTGGCACAAAATATAAGCGCTGTGGTTGTCGTTTTGAGTGATTGTTTGACAGAAAAAATCCCAACCACGTCGTAGCAGATTACATCGTCGTTTGATAGAGCGTGGCCCCACTTGTTTTTTTGCATCACAGTACATCGCTGGTTGCAGAGGATTTTTTTTTATTTTGTCAACATGAAGAAATCGCAAAGTATACAAACAGCAAAATAAAAAACAAACCACATCTTCTCTGTCTAAGCAAGACGAATACTTTCCAATTCGAAAGAATTTTGTAAAGGCATGATGATCATAAACACAGGAATCTGCAATCACATAATTCAACCCTCACTGCATTGTAACTTTTGTGTTATAGTCCCAGGAAGCAAATGTGTAAAATGAAACACCTGTTGGTAAATAAACAATGTTTAAGTGACCTAAGCATATTTTTTCCATGTTTTTGCCTTTGCTGTATCAGCTGTTTTTCATTTTTTAATATATTGTATGATGCATTTGCACAGTTCTTTTTATACGGTTCTGGAAATAAATCGCTCCTTTATTTAAAAAAGTGCCGGGTTGCTGTTGAGTATCGGTTTAAAGAACGAGTTTTTCAGGACGCTGTTTCACTTACGTTTATACTAGATTTGTGAAAGGAAAAAATGAAACCTTGCCATTTTTCTCATTATCAAGAAGCAACAAAACTTTACAAAAGTTTTGTCAGCAGATCTTACTTTTGACGTCAATCGTTCGCTTTGCGGCACGTCTTACGCAAGATTGACTTGACATTGATAGAGAGATTTTCCACTTTTGAACTCATGTAAAGTTAAAATTGTATCACTTTAGAAACGGAAGAGGTAGGTTCTAAATTTGTACATAGTAACCTATAGGTATCGTTGCAATAAAACATCCGAACAGCTTTTTTAAATTTTGCAACTGTTTTCAAACTGAAAACTTTATTAATGCAAGCGAGACGCTTTAATTATAATTCACAAAATCGCTACGGAAAACTGCTTTTCCTCAACGTTTTCACTATACACAGTACCATTCTTTTCAACAAGATTTTTTGTTATTCCCATTGAAAAAATTTAGATGCTATGAAAAAAACAAAGTATTTCTCTTGAAATTAATGTTGTCCACGAATATGCAACACTCTGTCGGTTGCTGTAAAGTTAAAACGAACAAACCAGATTATTGTTTATTAACGTGTGCATGTTAAAAATATCGGCCACTTTTAAAAAAGGAAGAATCAAAATGAAAAGGTACACGAAAAACGGAAGTGCTGAATATCCTTATAATAAATATCACGGCCAAAGCAAACGATACAACTGACATCTTGCAAACGTTTCGATAACTACTGTTATCATCCTCAGTGCATAGCAAAAGAACTGCAGTGATGACTACGTATGTTTCGCGCCACTACGTCACTACCGAAACAGCCCTTTGCGTTTTTCATTTTTTACAGCGCTTTTCTCCTGAATAACCAATAAGAACCAGCAGCAACATCACTGCAGTTCTTTTGCTATGCGCTGAGGATGATAACAGTAGTTATCGAAACGTTTGCAAGATGTCAGTTGTATCGTTTGCTTTGGCCGTGATATTTATTATAAAATGAAAAGGATTTGGTAATCGCTAATGCAGGATTGTGCATTCTGGGACATATTTATCTGTCCCATTCCCATCCCATAGCAATTTATGCCTGTCCCATCCCATGGGACGTTTCCCATCGGATTCCCATAGGAATGACATTCCCATAGACAAGCCTGCTAATACCATCATCAGTACGGTGTAAATTTGCTTCAGTTTTTGTAAGTGTCTTTTGCATTGGCCTCCTATTTTTATCATTAGGTTTTTCAGCCCATGCACCAACTCTATCAAGTTGATAAAATCGAGTGCCATTATCAGCAATTCGTTTTTGACCTTTTTCCGCGAAATCTAGACACAAAATGCCAATTTCAGTTCATTATGTTTATGCATTGCTTTGTTTATTCGGTTTAATTTAATCTCCATGTGGTATGGGGTGTAGTACACAAGAAACATGAAAAACATTGCACGTTGATCACCACAGAGGAGGTGTGAGCACACTAGCAACAATAGTGCGAGAGAAATGAACAGATAAAAAATTACCTAGCGAATGCAGTAAGCTCTTGATATGTTAGGTGAATTTGGACCAAGCTGGACAAATGCATGAAAGCTGTTTCGAGTGGAAGCATCATTCTTTTGTAAAATAACCAGTAGTGGACACAGGCTAATTTGGTGGGGGGATGCGATATCGATTTGCAATGAGCCCAACGCTTCACAGGACCATATTGCGTAAATCAATCGCTTTAGTATACGTACATTTACGACGAAACAAGTCTAAGCTGGGTTTAGAAGAAGCTTGAGTGATAAAACTGGTCAAACTTTAACACTGCACCGCTACGGAACCAACAAGCAATGTGGCACATAACAACGATCTGACGTAGTCACTGGCGTCGGCGCAGGTACATCGAGGACTCAAGATAAAGATTTCACGTGACGACATAATGCTATTCTCATTGTAGGTTACGTTTGTTACATCACAATTACCGGTGGCAGCATAGTGTAGTAACGCTGTTTAACTTGTACGTTGCAGCAAGTGAGTGTATAGTCACTTGAATGCGGTTCAGATCAGTGCTCTTCAAACGGGGAACCTTATAGTTTTTAACTGTCGTTTGGAATAGTCTGCAACACCCATAGTAATTTGTCTATAACATTTGTTATTGCAGGTAATTTTGATGAAATAATAACAAGAAGCAGTTGACTCTGTTTATTTTGAAACTGAAAGTAAGAGAACGGAAAGAAACAAACAATTCGTAATGAGTGAAAGCACGAAAGTAACGAAAAAGCAAAAGCGAGAAAGCACAATCATTCATGGGCGCCAGCAGAAATTTTTCCAGGGGGGGCAACATCGACATTTTGTTTATCATTTTCAAATTGCTGACAATCAGTGTTCCCTCTAACAATGCAAATATTTGTTTTAGTGAGCATGATTACTTTAGGGCTGAGTAAGTGGAGTTTTCAATGAATTACAAACTTTGTGAATTATATAATAAATATACAATCTTATCAAATTACGAACAAAATACGCATTTCATTCAAATAGCTCCTTGTTTTCTTTGCAGTTTCCAATGCTTTGAAATGTTGCAAGTGCGCGAGAATGAGATATCACTGCGCAACAGTTCTGGTCGTCCTGAGTATTTGCGCACCTAAGAGGAAACATTGCTGGCGATGCAATGCGAATGGACGTTCACAAAATGCTTAATCCTTTCTACACTAAAAAGAAAATGATCACAAAAAAACGCTTTGTTGGCAGCAATAGCCAGGAATATTAACAGTACGACAATTCACACTGTAGGCTATCTGCAGATTTTCTGCGCAGGGCATTTCTTTTCAAGTAAGCATTGCCATGATCTGTGAAAGAAGCATTGGATTGCCATGGTTTTCAACGAAACCACAAATTATGACTTTATTTTACTTAGCAAGCAGGGCCGCACCCAGCTGATATATTCAACTCAACATGTTTTTGAAAATTTCGGGGGGAATTGCCCGGTTGTCCTCCCCCTGACTGCGGGATCAGCTAGCAAGACTTGTCAGCATCACTTTACAGTAGTTCTCAAACTTTGATGAGCTGTGGCCCCCATCTAAAGACTCTCAACATTTGTGGCCCCCTGCTAATCAATGAAAATACCTAGTTTTGGCATCTGCCTCTTCTGGTGGCCCCCAGAGAACCGCTCCGTGGCCTCCAAGGGGGCCGAGGGTCCCGTTTGAGAAACCCTGACTTAGAAACAAGAGCTACAAACGCCTGGGATATCGTCCAAAGCGATCAATAAAACCTTGCTACACAAACCGGACAATTAAGTAGACCTGGATGTGGACACGACTACGAACAGACTTACTAGAATTAGAACACCACGCAGGCTTTGCAAAATTGACCAGATGAATTATGAAAACTCGCCACAGCAAATACAGCTTTGCACTCAGTATTCACTCAGATGTCAGAACTCAACCTTAACGATTAAGACGTATTCCCACAAGCCTGCATGGATGTATTCTAATACGTTACGTAATTTTATACTGCATGAAAAGAAGCCTGCGTAAGTGTAGTTTGACACTCAGGCGCATCGGTCACACTCGCACTAATAATGGATTTTTCAAACTTATGGAAGCATTGCTATAGACTAACTCATGCGTCTTTTCACAAAATAGGAATGTAGCTTACGTGGCTTAGCGTTATCAGCATGTCGCTGTCTCGCTGCATTACCTGCCAAGATGTGTGCGTTCAACAGTCTCATGCAACAAAACGCCTGCTACCATAATACAAGGTGAACCTTTGCAGGTTTGTTGCCATGATATTGTTACGCAATAAAGATCAACAGCAGAACAATCCGCTTGCGGCTTTCGCAACCCGCCTCTGTAGGCAAAGGAGAGGACATGAGCGATCTACAAGGTCATCAATGCATGACACTATAACTGTGAACCTGACTCTTGTGCAATGTGAGTTTCATACCAGTGTTGCGATCGGAAATCCCGAGCTGCATGTGCGCAAAGCTTCGCACCGCGGCAGTAAGCAACAATAGAAATCATGCGTCGCAATCTCTCTTACCATTGCTTGCTCGCGCTACATATACAATGGTGTTATTCTTCACGCACATCCCGTTCGTGGTGAATCACACAATCAACTCAACGCCACCAGAGAGGTTGAAACACCAGAAAAAAAGTGTCATTGCAAGAACAAATCAATTAAATCGGAATCAAGATGCTGTCTTCAGTTTTTTCCAGAAATATTTGGTTCTCAATCCCAATATCCAGGGGGGAAGCAAATGCCCGTTTTGCTCCTCTTGCGGACGCCCACGCGATCATTGACTATTTTATATCAGGTTCCACGTTTCACAAACAAGGCCAGCTCATATAATGAAATGAAGAAACGTTTTTGACTAATTGTTAGCATAAGTTAAATTTTAGCATCTTTAGCGA
>Ga0210059_1017566_pt1 | contig 10174 bp, 7 predicted proteins | sample Ectturendosymbi2_FD_188042 | JGI IMG/M metagenome (GOLD analysis project Ga0210059, IMG submission 188042) | Ecteinascidia turbinata endosymbiont from Florida, USA - Sample 2 (SPAdes) (version 2) | ecosystem: Host-associated > Tunicates > Ascidians > Unclassified | place: Key West, Florida...
TGAAGCTACGTTGTTTTCAAAGTACTCGAAAGCTTCAAAGCTGGTTCTCTGTTAAAGACCGGCAAGCTTTACTAAACCGGTTTAAGGTTGTGAACAAGCTTACTTGCTCATGCGGTGCCTCCTACATCGGCCAAACGCAACGCAATTTAATAAATCGTATAGAAGAGCATCGAACGTCACTAAGCTCTTCAGTATGCAGACACTTGCAAACCAACCCAGATCATCGGGTTGACTTTCACAACCCTGAGGTCATTGGCAGTGACAACAATTGGCGACGGCTGCAGATTCTTGAATCTTTATTGATTCAAGAACACAAACCAGAGCTGAATGCAAACATCCCGTCGATGCCTCTATGCATTTTTAACTTGTAACAGAGCTTCGTGCTTCACTCGTGACGTCACGCGCCATCACCATTGGCGCGTATCCAGCTGAGTCATGTGACTACGTATGCTTCGCGCCACTACGTCACCACCGAAACAGCCTTTTGCGTTTTTCATTTTTTACAGCGCTTTTCTCCTGAATGACCAATAAGAACCTGCAGCAAGATCACTGCAGTTCTTTTGCTATGCACTGATGATGATAACAGGAGTTATCGAAACGTTTGCAATATGACATTTGTATCAATTGCTTTGGCCGTGATATTCATTGTAAGGCTATTCAGAACTTCCGCTTTTCGTGTACCAACCCTTTTTTGCTAAAATTTTCAAAATCCAAGGGTGCCAAGATCCCATGCCTCCATTCCTACACCCATGCCAGTGGTTTGATTGCGTAAAGGTCGTTTCGGTGGATAGGACACTCCAGTCAAAAGGAACATTCCAATAACGATAACATGCTAAGTTGAACAGCTGTAACGCTCTTGAGGGGTTGTAAACTCAGCCTGTCTTATCCAGTGCATTTAGCAAGCACTGTGTCTTTTTGTGCAAACAAATCTTTCTAATGAAGCTGCTTGCACTGAGACCCATCTATTATGGTAATATTTAGAAAGATCGCATTTTTGCAAAAAATATCTCTCGCCATATAATTCAAACGAAACTTGTTCTGTTGCACTCATCCTTTCAGTCAAACAGTATCAGTTGTGTTTTTTACAATTTAGCGGAAATGCTTATTGAATCGGATCCTCCCAAAAATTTGATCACAGGCGGGCCATTCGGAACTTGCGAGGCTCAGAGCTGTTGACCAAAACAAGCAGGTGCGAAAACTTCCTGTGTCTCATTGAGTGGAACGTGCTTCACTGTCTGTCACCGAGAACTACAGCGAAGAAGATGACGCAACTACAACAAAGTGGTCTTACTGGGGTAAACAGTAGTAGGTGTGGCACGTGTGCAGTTGAGTGAAATTTGTAATTCTGTCGTTTCTGGTCACTCATGTGCGTAAAATGCTTTATTAATTGATTGGTAATGCAGAGGCGGCATCGATCAAAACATTAACAATTTGCATAACGTTTCTTTTTCTGATGCGAAGCGGATGAAATGGAACGAATCACCAGCAAACAAACAGATATAAGCATTCATAAAATGGTGAGAAGCTTAATTCTTGATAAACGGCAAAATACAATACGCAAAAAGCACTGCAGTCAATAAAAGCGTGAAAGACAAAAAGAAACATTTTTCAGGAGTGTGCGAGTTATTGTGTACATGGTTTGCCAGATCAACAGCAACATCTACAATAATAAATGCACAGTTCAATTTACAGTCGATACACTGAATAACTTTTTTTAACTCATCTACAGGGGCGTAACGAGATTAGATAGCGCCCTGGCAAGAAGCAAGTTTGACGCTCCCATGTTCGAACCCGAGGTCTTTCAGGAGCAAATGTGCTGTATTGAAGTACTTGTTAAACTGTTATTTTTTTTCGCTCTCTGCAGTGATTCGTCTCCCCCAAGTGATTCAGCGCCCAGGAATTTGTACCCCCTTGCTCCTCTCGTTAATCCCCTGTACGTGTGTTATGTTTTGACGAAAGTTTTATTATTTCACAGGGTTCCCACTCGGTTAAGAAAGTATGAAAAAACATTGATTTTCAAAATCGGCTTTCAAGACCTTGAAAAAGTACTGAATTTGGCCAAAATGCACGTACAGTAAAACAAAAGTATGGAAATTTCAAATTGAGCCTTTCGCTTATTTGAATTCTGCATTTTCCGCCGATGACAATTTTGCAAATATTTTTTGCATTGTGCTCCACGTATAAAATTTTAAGAAAATGAAGATGAGCGATGGCAATAAAGTTTCTTCATTTGGTATTGAAAAAGTATAAAATCGTTTTTGAAAATGTGTGGGAGCCCTGATTTCAAGTTTTCGACATTTCCTGCTTTTGTTTTTTTTCTTGTAAGTCTCATTACTTTGCTTCTTTTTCAGGAAAAGACACGATTCATTGGCAACGGCCCGGTGTGACGATTTCCCGAAATGTTTGAAGCAAAAACCTTTTTTTTGGTCCGGAAAAAGCTCAAAAACCGTGTCGTCAAGCATCAACCAAACCCATTGCAGGGTTATTGAGCCAGAACTCAAATTTCCGGCTCTGGGTCCCGCAAAAGGCATCCATAGTCATTGGCTCCTGAAACGGCTGCAACATGCAAAAGTTTTTGGCTCCGGCTCCAGAATGATTTGGTTGAAAAAACACTGAAAACCAATATAATAATTGCACAGCTCCAAAATTTCAGGCTCTGGCGCCAGTTTCGGGTCCACTACCTAAAATAATTTGGCTTCACCATCAAAAATGCTTGGGCTCCCGTTCCACAGCCCTTCCCACGAGTTCATTGCTTGTTGCGATCTAAAGGCGATGAGCAGCGCAACACTCAAAGGTACAGTTTTGGGGCTGCTTGTCACTTGTACCTCACTACCCAGAAGAGTTAAATCTGTGCCGCATCCGCAAAAACATAAAATGTAAACCAGCAGCTGCTCTGCTTCCTCACAACGAAATATTGAAACCCAGTTAGGAGAATGTCCTGTTGTGTTTGAGACGCGAACCAGATGCTGCTCTTAGATTTTCAACCAGCCACTAATATTCTCCGGTTATGAACACTTTGATGAAACCAAACCTGAGTTGTCAAATTTTTATAACCCCCTGCACGTAGTTTCACCCCTACCTGCAATGAAAGCAACACTGTTTACTGCGCAGCTTAACCGCAAATCTCCTTGAAAAGATGCTGGGAAATTGCACCAAGATGGGAACTGCCCTGGAATGAGTAGTTGTCTCTCAGTCGGCAGAGTGCATCGCTTGCATTCCTAAGGGTTATAATGACCCCCATGGGGGTTTCATCATCTAATACAGGGTTTCTCAAACGGGGCCCTTGGTTTGCCCCTTTGGGGGCCACGAGCAGAGGCCTTCACTAGGTAGCTTTACCGTGATATTACATAACCCAAGTGTCACGACATATTAAGCATTCACCGGTTAAACTAAAGGAGGCCACGGCTCGTAAAAGTTTGAGAACCACTGATCTCATAAGTATCAGGACAACGGCCACCTGCACAACTGCAACCCAGACAACCGCTTCCCAGACAACTGCCACTTAGGAAAATCGCTACCCAGAGCAGCGGCCGCTTCGGTAATGCGTTTTGCGCAGCACATGCGAGATATTAAATTCAATTTTACACTATCGCGTTGCGTCACGTAGAGGGGTTCTCGCGGTTTGTAAACATTGCGCTCAACCATTAGTGCTTCAACATATTGCAGAAAAAGTGATTCGCAACCTTGCAGTTGCGATCATGTAACTCACAAATGAAGAGCTAAGGTAAAGCAATGCAGATAACTTAAAATGTACAAAAGCAAAGAGTTTGATAAAAAAGTTGTAATTAAACTTTCAGTAATCGCAAAGTAAAGATCAGCGGAGGCTTAGTTGGACTTCAGAGCAACTTGTAACTGATGTTTGGTGCTAGTCTCAAGTTTAAAAGGTTTTATTGGTGTTGTCTGTTCAAGTTAATTTTTCATCCAGCCATGTTGGTGCACCAGAATCGTCGCCAGAAAGTATTTAATAGGGGGCTTTGCGTTTGTGCAGGGGGGCTGGAACGTTTGTGCAAGCGGGCTTGAACGCTACAACACTATTTATTTTTAGCGTTTCATGTTTAAATTTGGGGGGTAAATCCCCTCGTGGCAACGCGAATGTGGCCCACACGTTTTTTTAGCTTTTTTGGGACCGAAAAAAACATTCAAAGATGATGTTTTGTCATCAAACTTTGCTCGATGGAGCGTGACGTGATGAAATGAAAACGACGTCATCAGACCAACATCGGCGACAACAAGAGGTAAGTTTATATGGATTTCTGCTTCCGTAGAAATATGTGGATGGTGACAAAAATTTCGAGCAAAACCAAAACCCCTTAGTATTCTAATAAAAGTGCAGTAAAGACAGTTTTGATGAAAATGATGAACTCTGATGGTAATTTTTGTTATAATTTCGCAAATCGTAAAAAACGAATTTAAAAAATTTTGTCACAGAATTCTGATAAAAAGACCAATACAAGCGAAAACAGAAATGAAAAATCACACTGCGTGACAAGAAAGTCTTCACAAGACTGAAACTCGTAGCCGTATATCGCAGAAAAAATCAACGTAAAACTTGAGTTGACTGAAAACAATAGTTTTTCTATTCAAAAAATTAACTGCTTTTCATAAAATATTTTTGCATTTCTTTCACAGGTTTTATGTTGTTCAGAAAAGACTTGTTTCAATTGATGAAAATTCACGCATGAGATATTTACAAATAAAGTCTCACTGCATCAAGTTCCTGGTTCCTCCTCCGACGTTTCACTTGATTCTGACGGTTCACTTTACTCCTCTAACTCACTCCTCCACCTTTCCTCCCACACTCTACTTTCCTCCCTCGCTTCCTTCGCAGCTACGTCATCATCGACCAATTTTACGCTCCAAGTTTCGCTCTCAGCGATGAATTCGAGAACCCGACTCATCTCCCAGCACTTAACTTTCTCACTCACTGATGTCATTTCCAACATTTGGTTTTTGATGTCATGCATGAGCGGGATCACGTGACGCTTCACAACATCCTTCATCGTGACGTCACGTGTAATCATCCCCTGGTTCGCCCCGTGCATTCCTCCCCAACACACAACATCATCACCATCAACACAGTGTCTCATCCACTTCAAATCTCCTTCCTTCTTAAACAGAGAAGCTGCTGCGAAATAAACAGGAATAGATTCTTCGAAGCGACCAGCTTCGTTCAGCAGATCATCAGCAAAATCCATCAACTCATCTCCTGTTGTGTTGATCTCATTTGTAATGAAATAATTTATTTCTTTGTTTATTTTTTCTGCTTCGTCAAATTTCCTGGTTGCTAAGCAACCCTTATATTCTTGCAACAAACCTGGAACTTGCATCAAGCTTTTTGGTGGAGTTGAATTTTCTGAAAAAAGACAAGAAAAAGTAAGTTTTGTAATGTACATCAAATAAGTGATTAGTGCTGCAGTAAATTTAGTTGAGAAATGAGGTTTTTAATTTTTTTGACTTTTTGCGAAAAATGAAATAAATCTGCGCTCGTTGATATAAAGAGGGGATTTCCCTAACTGGAAAGTGACAAAGTGCGTTTCACGGGAACTGAGTTTTTTGAAATTCGGTTGAATTCTGCAAATTTTCAAGAAACGCATTTAATTTTCACTATTTGACCAAAATTTAGCGTTTGTTTAATAATTTGTTCTTATTTCTTTATTTATGAAAAACTTGTTATTTGTGAAAACTTATAGTTTTCAGTCAACTGCACCTGAAGCTTGTCTATTACGTCACAGAGGCCGTTGTTTTCCACTTACACTTCAAGCTGTGGTTGAAGGTCGAGGGAATTACTGTTTGAGCTGCTGGTAACTTGTTTGTGCTTTTTGTTGCAGTGCATTTTTGGGGAGGAGAGGCACTTCCGGTACGAGTGTTTCGACATTTCCTGTGGCGTACTTTGTTCAACATCTTGTTTATAGCGCGGTCAGTCGATTTTTTAAGTTATAAAAAGTACTTAGTTCTTTGGCACTTTAGTCTTTTGTTGACTTCAAATCAGGTTCATACGAAGTTAACATTACCACGTTGTGAAAACTTATTTTGATTTTTATCATGCTGTTTGACTTTGCGTCGTAAGTATTTATATTATAATGAGAACTGGTCACATGATGCGCTTCAAGTTAGCTACTTATGTTTGTTTATTTCAACAGACTCCAGATGCCAGAACACCGCCATATTTTCATGGACAACTGATAAACATCGTCCACTTGTTGTCAACTGTGACTGGATTTTTTTCCGAATTATCGATTTGTTCAGTTTCGGTGCAAAGGAGCATTGACCGGAAAAAAGAGATGTTCGCTGCAGCATTGAGCTTCTTATAGTTGTTGTACTCATTATTCGCAAACGATAATCGAGTCCATGTTTTAATAAAATCTGGAAACGTGTTCATAGAATCCATGAAAGATTGCCTGCTTTAATTTTTTAGCGAATTCATTTATAAGCTAAACTTTCGTCGATTTCAAGCAGTTTTCACATCCTTCCACGTCAGTTCAAACCAATGCTGAATCCAGATTCGCAGTATTGATGAATGCAGTAGTCTTACCAAACTTTAATCTTATTACAAGGGGAGACAAAAACTAGTTGTTTTCGGGGAGAAGAGGTGGCAGGGGCCGCGAATGGCCTGGATTTTGAGCAGGCCATTGAGATTGAACAAGCGGCAGCTAATGGTATTTTAGCTGGTAGATTTCAGCTGTTCGCTAATGATAAAAAAGCGTTGAAAACAAATGAAGTTAGGAAGGCAAACTCAGGGAAAATCACCTTGTGTGAAGAATTTGTTGTGGCTTTCTTGATTTTATTATGTTTTTGATGGTTTATTACAACTTCATGGGTCTTGTTGCGCCACGACTGAGTTTGTACAAGGTCTTTTGTCATTTCATACTGCGGCAAAATCGGCGCAGCGGTAAAAATCAAGAAATGTAAAAACAGAGACGGAAACCTTATGATATTGTATTGAGCTTGAGAAGCAAGGCCTGAAGCGCGTATTTTGCTGACCCTGACAGAACGCCATTGGTTGACTTGTAAACACCCTATTCAAAATCCTTTCCAACCCCCACCTCTCATATACCAAGATTCTTACTCTACACATCATGACGTTGTACATTGCGGAAATAAAGAGGTTTGCGGTACATTAGGAAAGTTCATTATGATGAATAAAATTTATACTGAATTGCGACATGACTTATCTTGTTAATGTGAAATTGAGTTAATATGGATAAAGTCTTCTGGAGAAAACCTAAAACAGAACATTACCTACACCTTCTCATCAACCGCGTGAACGCGTGTTCCTTTCACTTTCATCATGTTCAATCACTTTTACTTGGTGTACATTTCGTCATTTTCTGAACCACACAGTTGTATTTTGGTCATTTTGGCGCTCCAGGCAGCCGCCTAGTTCGCGTAATGGTTGCGCCGGCACGATTTTGTTTCTGCGCACATGACATGCACATTTATTTACGATAATTGTAAGTCGTTATTTTGAGCTGTTCTGTGGAGTACTTTGTGGTGCATAAAGAAATTCTCTTCTGTTTGCTGATTATAGTGTGTAATCTAGTGGAATTCTCTAGATGCTGATTAGTGTATGATAATTATCAACTACCAAAATTCAAGAAAACTTATCTTATTATTTATAAACTGAAGGGAGCACGTCCCATATAACTTTATGTAATCCTGACTAAAGGAAAATACGTTTTGCATGTTGAATGGTTTTGTCATTTTGAAAGTAATACTCCTTTTGTGATGAAAGCCAAACAATGCATTAATAATTTAGGCAAGTAAAAAGCGAAATTTAAAGTGGTTTGCAAAGAGAAATATTATTTGAAAGTAATGAATGTGTAAAGTTGGTTTATATCACAACTATTAGTTCATCAGTGTCTCATTTTTCTGTGATGAATAAATAAACTGGATATTCCGGACAGTTGTCGTAATTGAAAACTGTATATTCCGCTTTAGTGGCTCAACCCGAAATCTCGCTGAGCAATTATAGAACTTCGCTGCGCAATTATAGAACTTGTGACACGCAACTTATTAAGCTGAAAGCAGACAGTTTAGAACAGGGGTCTCCAAAAAACGGCCCGCGGGCAAAATCCGGCCCGCGAAGTCATTTTGTTAATTAAAAATTAATATACGTACGAAAAATTGGATTTGGTAGAATGTAGCATATCCCGAAACAATCACATTACGCCTGATGTCCGGCCCTTGTACTGTTGCATTATAGCTTTGGCCCTCGGAGAAAAAGGTTTGGAGACCACTTGTTTAGAAATTGAAACAACTAATGCGCTTACAATATTCATGTAAATCAAGAAAAGACTCCTAAATATATTGCACAGACGCATTAAAAGAAATTGTGAATCCGTTTTATTAGCCTTTGAATGATTCTGTATCGCAATCGTTCGCCAAGTTACGGCAGACCTATTTCCTTTTATTGGAACGGGAAAGACGCAATGGGGGTTTCTGGGCCAAATCCTCGGTATTGCTCGGAGAGCAATGGCGTAATAGAGTTACACAAATGTTCAAAAGAAGCGGATTTTCGTCTGTTGATTTTAAATGAGCGAATTCAATCTTGGCTTTTTTTCAGCCTCAAAAAAGTAGTACTGGAACCATCCCGTCACGTCAAATTGCCCCACAGTTTCAAATCTAAAATTATCCAATTTTATAAAATCGAAACTGGAAGACTTTTTGCATATTTTAGTGCTTCCATTTCCCTATAGCGCTGCCAGTTGGCGAGTTATTATCCAAACAAATCGAGTTTACGCAAAGTTGCCAAAATATTCAAAGAACAATGGTGCCTTTGAAAATATAGGCTGGTGCAAGCACTAACACTGGCAGTATACAACTGCTTAACAAAATGGACGGCTGAGAATAGTCATATGCGTTTTAAGATGTAATATCAAAACCAGAAACAAACAACTGTAAAATGTATCCTGGTGAACAGTTGGCCAACAGTGGAATATTTTATCATTTTGGAAGTAAAACTAACATCAAATACTTGTCCTAAAACTCGTTGCTAAAAAATGTTTGTAGCATCTCCGTTCTTCTCTAAATTTTATTTTCGGTGTATTTATTAATTAAAATATCATTCTGATTTTAACATGTCGCCGCCATAGATCAGATAAACTTTAAATTGGCGATCACTGTAACTTCCCGACACTTAAATTCAGCCCCACATCAAGAGAACCATTAAATTCGGATAATGCACGTTGCACTTTATTCTAACAAGCCCACAAAACGTAGAAACGAAATTTATGGGAAGCAGCCTTGTACTGCGAAGAACTTACATCCTTTTCAGAAACAGCCTTATGCTGTGGGGCAGACTTTTGCTGCAGAGACGCAAAGACCTTGTCTTCAACTAACGGACCAACCTTCGCGGTCCACGTTATGCTCCGAATAGGAGCTGCGCTCGGTTTCTCCGCTACTAAATGCACAGCACAACCCCTTGGCCAAGGAACGCGGAACGAGGCAAAAACATGGCCCGGCAATTATTCGAGGCCCAATCATCAATCAAGGGAAACGTCGCGTAAGAGCAATGCGCAATACGCAGCAATTCTGCGAATGTCACAATCACTCTGAAGACGTCAATTAGATAATTACATCTAATGCACGCTTATCCTAATATAAATATAATATATTCATATCTGATGTCAATAGTGTGCTCAGTAAACTATCCTAGATTCAAAACGAAAAACGTTATACGGTATTTGTCTTACTTCTTGATGTGTTTTGATTCATGAAAAGTTCTGAACAAGGTGTTTGCTGATTGGTGGGAGAAACGCCGCTGCATAATGCAAAGAAATCGTTTATCTCTGTATTTCCCTGCACCTGAATTGAAAAGAGTTTTCAGTTTAAAAAACCGTCAAGGTCAGGTACTCAAGTACAGTTATTTTTACCTGTACAGCTCTTAGCAAATACAGCATTTGCAAGCGGTTGCTTTTGTCTATTTACAAATGTTCGATGAAAACTCTTAGCAAACACTCCAGTTTGTTTCAGAAATTTCGCTTAGGTTTACTCTAAAATAAAATGATTCTACTTTAAAAGTCATAATTACAAATATGTTTCAGAAATCAGACAAGGATATCGATGTTCACAGATATACTTTCTGTTGATACAACTTTCCATGATTTTGTTCATGCACAATTCAAAACATCTGAGCATCACAACCTACGTTTTGTATTTTAAGTTCACACAAAAT
>Ga0210059_1017567_pt1 | contig 10174 bp, 6 predicted proteins | sample Ectturendosymbi2_FD_188042 | JGI IMG/M metagenome (GOLD analysis project Ga0210059, IMG submission 188042) | Ecteinascidia turbinata endosymbiont from Florida, USA - Sample 2 (SPAdes) (version 2) | ecosystem: Host-associated > Tunicates > Ascidians > Unclassified | place: Key West, Florida...
GACAAATTTATAGCCTGTCCGGTTGCAGGAAAGCCATTATTCTGATGAGAATTAAGAACCTCACAGAATTGGGCAACATGATTTTCTACAAGCGTTACAACAAACATGCCTGATGACCTACCCTAGTGCTTGTGGTATGGTATTCCAAGCTACACCTAAAACATCTATGCACTGCACCGAAACTATAATCTAACTGCAAGTGGGAAAATGCAAACGCACTTGTAAAAGCTCTGCTAAAGGCTTGTTTCTGACTTATAAGCGGTAGCGAAAGCAAGGGATTTGACTGGTGGTAAACCAGGCAAAAGATTACTTCTTTTACTCTAATCATGTTTCGTGGCCGAAAGCAATGTAGATTGCTTGAAAAAGCAGTGTTTATTCAAGTAAGATACGAACAGATGCGAAACGTAATCTGATTTGCAGTTCATCGTCATTCTATATTATAGACAATCAAGCACACAATTGCTTGCAAGCAAAACAACGACCAACAACAGAAGTTTAAGAACGCACAAAAGAAATCAACGAGAAGCAATTTATTCTTCAGATGATCTAAAAATTAAAACAATCATAAAATGGACTGTATATAAGCTAACAGGGTTTGATTACAAAAGTATATTCTGTTGATATTAATCTTCCAGCAGGGGCGTGCGGAAGTCTGGTGATGCCCGGGGCAAATACTTGTTTGCATGCGCCCCTACCAAATCTTAGTATTGAGGAATGTAAGAAATACAGCCACAGCAATATTACCTTCCCAGACCTTCGCCACGTGCAAAAGGATTCCGCCACAAGTGAGAAAAAGAAAAGAAAAAAACTGCCCGTGTCTCGTATCACGTTACGCAACAACTGCAAGGGCCTTGAACGTTGTAAAATTTACGTGCAAGGCCACAGAGTTTTGCATGGCACTTTCAGCCAGACAAAAGTGAAGTGCGGTACGTTTCCGAAAGTTCGCTGGCGCTCTACTCAAAAATACAAAGCACGTTTTTAAACACATCGTACTTGGCGCCGAAAGTGCTTTAACAGCTCCGAACGATATTCTTTCTGACAAATTTACTGTACTATTTTGATCTTTTTTACAACAATTGCAAGCGAAGAATCTATCGCTAAATCGTTACGCATGATGTAGCCCTGTGACACAGTCTAGGGTACTATGGTGTCCCATGCGTGCCGTCCTAAAAAAAATTTGTTTCTGGCATTTTTTGAAAAAACGCAACACAAAAAACATTTCAAAAACTAAAACTATTTTACTTTCGTATCGAAAAAACTTTCGTTTCGCAAATGTTTTCCAAACAAAAACATTTTCGTTTTCAAAAATTATATTTTCGTTTCGGAAGCACTTGCATTCAGTTTACAAATTAAAATATTTTCGTTTCAAAAACAAAAACAACTTTACTTTCGTTTCGAAAGCACTTTCGTTTTGCAAATGTTTTCTAAATAAAAACATTTTCGTTTAAACAAAATTTTATTTTCGTTTCGGAAACACTTTCACTTTTGTTTCGGAAACACTTCGTAAACCAAATCGAAAAAAATCGCATCAGTTTTGTGGTCGTGGCCGATGCGTAACACCCTCCGTTTAGGGCCAGCCTTTCCACTTGAGAAGGCTTGATATGCAGATTCTCCTATGTCGATGTCTGGCTCCAGCAGCTTGTGATCGTATTGCGCGCACGTGTAGACTAGTCTGAGTCTTTCCTTGTTGTGATAACCTGTCCTTGGGGCAATGTCTTTGAGGGATTTGTGATATTAGACGTTTTCGATACGAAAGTAAAATTGTTTTAGTTTTTGAAACGTTTTTTTATTTTTTTTTTCAAAAATATGCCAGAAACAAAAATGTTTCAGGGTGGCACGTGTGAGCGACCATACACAGTCCAAACTGACACTAACAATGAAACCAAGCGGACAAGACACCATCGGAACATGAAGCATTCTTTAATCATAGATCCAACTCTGAACAAGCAAGTTTAAGAGGTATCGGTTTTGATCATTGTGCCTGTGTGGCATTCTTGCTGGCAATTCCCTTAGCGCATTGAAGGGTTGACAGTGACGCAAGCAAGCTAACACTCACAGCAAAACAATCACAAGCTACGAAATGCTTTTCTTGCTTAAGCTTTGGAATGTTTTCGTTTTTGATAAGATGACGTTTGGAGTACCCTTGCTTTGCACCATCTTTACATCGCTCCACTTTCCCAGAACGTGATCACAGCAATCACGATGATCACTGCAACAAGGAGGGAAGCCACACGTTTGGATTTGGTAACGATCAAGTTCTGCAAGATTTCCTGAAAAGCATAATTGCCGCAACATTTCTGTTAGCTATTGCGGTTTCCAAATCTCAGCAAATATCTCCATAGGTTTGTGTCTGTTTATACTGAAAAGCTGCTTGAAATTTCGATGGCTGCTTCGTTGTTTATGTCCTTGCGGAAAACAAGCAAATATACAGCATTTGTTTTAAGCTAACCAGACCATGTCTAGACAAGGGGGCGACTAAGAGTTTAGTTTGAATATCATTAGCTGCAAGAAGTTTCAATGTTTATGTTTCATGCCATGTTTTTAGCAAATCAAGCGCATAAACGTGTTTCATTTAATCATTTCTAACACAAGTAGTAGGGTAGGCAGGCCCGTAACCAGCTTGGGACACCAGGAGGGATGAAGAACTTTCTGAGAGGGGCCCAAATTTTTGAACTGTGTCCAATAGTTTTAAACTATGTCCAACACATATTTCCAGGGGGGCGAAAAATTTTCTAGGGGGTCTTCGCCCTCCCCTGGTTACGGGCCTGAGTAGGCCATTGAAATTGCTGATTGGCCACTGCTGATTTTGCACTCAGAGTTTGCACAACTGCAGAGCAGCAGCTTTCTGTTTGCGTGGCTGTGATCAACAAAAAATCATCAAATGGCAATCTCTGAAGGCTCGTGCCTCGAATGCTTCATGTGTTTGCTCCAACTGCCTTCATCGTTTCTATAACCGCTTTGTACTTGGACGAGATTTCGTACCTCAATCGTTGCCAATGCAAACGTGATATGTAATCGGATTAGTGGTTTCGTTTGTGCTGATTTTCCTGGTTCCAGCATTGCATTGGGAAAGGACAAAGCGTTTGCCAGCATTGTGGCGCATGTAGACCATCAACACTAGTTTTGAAATCTTAATTCTGATCCTTATGTTTTATTTTCATTAAAGTGTCTCTCTGCGAATATTTAAAGTTTATCTGGGTCTGTGACCATTGACGTCGGAAAGGGGGGAAAGGTGGGGAAAAAGACCCCTGGATTTTGAAATTTGACATTTTCCTATTAAACGTTTAGCAAAAAAATTTTTTTAAAGGTTGTTTTCTTAGTTTGGACTGAAATTTCACCATTTTTGTCCCCCCTGAAATAACCCTTGGCTGCTCCTGAAAAAATCCATTGTTGGCACCCCTGGAAAAAATCCTTCCGACGCCCATGGCTGTGACTAATAAATAATGCTGTACCAACACATGTAACTGACAGAACCGGAATTAAATTTGAAGTGCAATTACAAGTTTCGCCCGTATACGTATAAAACAGTTTTATGTTTATGTTCATGGACGCACAAACTTAAACACAAACTAATCTTTATCATAAGAGAAAAAGTTGAATAGTGTGAAACTATGAATTGGCAGAAAATGAAGATCTGCTTTGTTGCTCAGCTTACTGCAATAGTTTGTGCTCTTTGCAAGGCTGGTCTTTCTTTTGCTGATGTCAGTTTTAACAGAGCCGCTGCTTAAAAATACCTTTGGATATATTCCGCTTGGCTGTGTTGCTTCCTCCAATTGTTAAATGTAGTATTAGGGACAGTAACGTAAAAAATAACAATTAAAGTGAAGTCATGCATGTCTCCACTTAAATCAATGGTTTTTGAGTTGATGCTTTTTTGCAACTTGGGGTGACTTGCGAGTTTTTCTCTGTTGAATGTTGTTTAACTTAAAATTTTCCTTGAGTTCGAATATTGGCATGATTTCGCTTGCTCTGTAAGTGCTTCTGCGCAAGTCATCTATTTCCATTTTCCGTAAGGCACATGCAATACCTTTATCTTTCCCCATAACGTCTACGTTACAAACGATACTGTCAAACAGCCTGTGCAAGCAGGCTGCGGCAGCGTGTTGAGAACTCTTGTGAACGTGATGTTGTGCAAAAAAAATCAGTGCTTCGTTGGGGTGTTAGATGAAAACAAATTTATTAAAGAGGTATCAATATAAAAAAAACTACATACACAGTTTCTATACATATAAGACAGTCCCAAAATTTCTGTGAGATGCTGTACTCGCTGTGGGTTGATAAAAGGTAAGCGCCAGACTCCCATTTGTGGCCAGTAGTGGATAAAATAAAAATAAATTTAATTGGCCTTAGGTCATGTCAATTTTGTATGCACTTCTGCAAAAATTTTAAAGCAAGTCTTGCTGCACCTTTGCTCGCTAAAGTACTGCTCCAGTCATTGCTAGATTCGAGACTCTTGCAAGTATACCTAAAAACACAAAATCGTAACATTTGAGGGTTTTTCATGAGGTAGAACTGACGTTGTCAAAAAGACAAACGTTGTTACGCTTTTGTCCTTTGTTTTGAATGCGTATTTGTTCAGTGCCATTGAATATAACACAAGTTTCGGGAACAATCATTTTTATCAGACAAAAGGAGGTAACAGGGGCAACATTGAAAAACAACGTCGTTTAACATCCAGTGTGCAAGTTGTTACCTCTATTACATTGCATTACCTTTATTCTTTGTGGATGATTAGCTGCTACGATTGATCCCATGTTTACAGCTGCAAAAAGATCGTGCACAAACGTGACTTGTCTTAACAGTACGCAGCTTTTAACATAGGCATCACAAACTTTACTCAATATTGTCGTCTCTTCGGTTGTATGCTGATTTCTATAACAACATCTGCAAAATAATCTATGAATGTGATAAGCAATGCTGTTATTCAGCTTAGTATTTCTGCATCAAGTTACCTTCATCCTGGCAGTTCCGCCTTTCAACTACTTTTGAAATTAGACGGCTTTGGAAATACTGTAATCATTTTTGCAAATTGAAGCAACTATCATTTTTGTAAAAGCTTTGGGGCTACTCAGATCTTTGAAAAATGATGTCAGTCAAACCAGTTGATTTTTTATAAACAACTAACCAGTTTAAGTTCTTATCTTTGTTGTTGATAAATTTATTCTAAGCAGCAGCTTTCATCAAATTGAAGTTTTGGCATAAAATTTTCTGAAAGCAATGGTCATAACTTTTGTTTCTTCAATTTTTTTGAAAAGCACAAAATTTTGTGAAATTCGTGCACTATGCCCAAGGAGCAAAGATGACTTTTGCCGAAGCTTGAAACAATTGCTCAAAAGACTAGAATTATTTTTATGTTTAAATAATTCTTTAGAAAAAGGCAAAAATTGCTGACCACAATCGTAAAAGTCTTCGAAAAAGTTTTTAAAAAATTTCAGCTTTAACAACGACACGATTTTCAACAACCTATATGAAAGTATTTTGTAGCTTTTCTCTGCTCCAGTTTGGTGAACATAACTGATAATTGAACAGAAATTCCGTTTGCACTAACAAATATAGAGTAGTTGCTAAAATTATCACTGAAATGCCGTTGAAATTTGACGGCTAAACAGCAAAGGTTGCTTGAAACGTACAGCTTCACCAGTTTCCACCTTTTATACAAATAGACGGAAAAAAATTTAGAATTTGGTTCTAATAGGGTCATTCCACATCAATTCAACCGCTGCCTTTGGCTCAGACCCTTTGGATTTTGTTTAAAAATGACATACAGCACTAACATACTAACAGACACAAACGAAATTCTAGGAATATCACTGCGTAAAAGTTTTCACTCCTTCTTTCGTACATTTTCACCTATTTGTGGATGGCATTCTTTTAAGTTTAATAAAGATATAAAATTGAAAATTTTCTGTTAGTAGAATTTTTGCAGTTCCTATAATTAATCTTAGTCAATTGTTCCTTTCTGACCACTTTGAATTACCTAATTACCGAATTAAGCTTAAATTTACTTCAATGTTAGATTATTTCAATTGTATTTAAAATTCATTCGTGTTTTTTGACAAACGTGAACATTTTGACCCATGTTGACCTAACAAATAAAATGGTGGGTAAACGCACTCCCAAGGAATAAAGCCAAAAATTTGGCAGATTTGACAAAGGGTACACAGCGTGGACATAGGCTTTGAAAATTGTATGAAAAATGATTTCATTTCTATATTTTATAGCAGTCTTGACAAGGTGACACAAAACATTCACTGTCAAACCCAGGGTTGCGGAGTCGGAGGTAAAATGTCCGACTCCGTCTGCAACTCCGACCTTTCCAAAATTTCCGACTCCGACAATCGTCCTTTCAAAAATTTCCGACTACGACTCCCGACTCCTTAACATAACGTGAATGAAGCTTGGCTGCCAACAATTTTGTAGCAACTAGCAATCAATGGAAATCGTGGTACACAGCAAGATATCTCTATTTCAACAAAATTTCAAAAGAAATTGCACCATTTCAACAGGCACGAGATAGGATTCCTAATTTAGGAGTGCGATGCAAACAATGATTCAATTACACTTCCGGATTCGGAGTCGGATAAAAAAATCCGACACCGACTCCTAGTGTTCTTAGGAATCCGACTGCGACTCCACCCAAAAACCTCCAACTCCTTGCGACTCCGACTCCGCAACCCTGGTCATAACGGGTTGCGGAGACGGTGATTAGCTCTTGACTGTAGCAAAATTTAAGCAGTTATGTATGACATTCATCTGTGTGATACCGGCTGTTGATTGTCCCAAAGCTGCTCAGTGATTTACATTAGTAACCTATCCGCAACGCAAAAAAAACGTTTCCACCTTAGACAACTTTAAGAATCCAAAAACTAATTAGTATTCTTACAGCTGTAATGCTCCACTGTCCAGGTATGAACCGTCATTTGAGTCTGAAAGCGAAAGACGTTTCGGTGAGTTGAGCTTGTTTAACTAAATTCGACCAGTAAGGCAGTAATACATACAATCACAGTTCAGAAAAATTTTCAAGATCAATTAAATATGGGTAACCGAAACGCATAGATATACTGCGACCACGTTGATATAATTACTCATGCGTAGTGTTATTTTTAATTCATGCTTAGCCTACGTTCAAAGTATGCAGAAGCTGTTCAACTTTCTGTATTGATTCCTCCACTCTGGTAGCGTGCGCTTGAGAATTTTCTTTCGCAATACCTTTACGACTTGAATTCGGAACGTTTGAATCGAGAAATGCTCTATGTACACCGGTTTCTACGCCGGGCCAGTCCAGGAAAGAGTCTGCATTGAATACACTGCATCTCACCACAACTGACACTTTGGACAAGAACTGATTATGATGTACGTGTTCAAACTTGAGACGTTCACATTGTGATTTTCCAAATAACCAAACTTGCAAACACCAAAAAGCTGTTGCTAGCACAGGCACCTTGTAAAATTCATAAAAAAATTGCAAAAGATTAAAAAACTCAAAATCTGTCATATCAAACGAACTTTGAAGTTTTTTATCATTTCATTTGGTGAGATTAGGAAGTAGTATGCACTGCACCCATATATCCATCAGGCAAATACGTATAACAACCTCGGAACCTAAAGGACCGCAAAGCCACTACAGTTACTCCGACTTTGTCCGGTCATAACTTGCCGACCGATGGAGCTAGAGAGCTATTCAAACCCTCTAAAGAAGCAGAAAGTCTCCTAGCTTCGATTACAAAATCTGGGTGCTTTTAGATTTGAACTTTTTTTGGTGTGGCATCACGACTGAGGCAGGCCAAGGAATTTTTGGATGGCGTAATTACGGCCTAATAAAAAGTTTAAGTGGCAATTTCCACGTTTTTTCTTTTAAATTTAACTAGACGAAAATCCATATCTTTGGAGCCCTTGATTTGCCATCCAGCGTTAGTGGTTGGGAAGATATTGGCAAGATATGACCAAAAACAAGAATCAATTAATCTCCCATGGATTTCCTAAAGGAATTCAATTAATTATCTTGCTGCAAAATAGAGAGTGTGATGCAATAGCAAAAACAGAAGGAAAGCTTTTAGTTACAAAACAAAGTAGAAAACACAAAAACGCTTTGAAACTAGATGCAGCAAATTCTAAAATCAGTGAAAACATGATTTCAAAACGTTTTGTATTTAAATTGCTGTTTCCATACTAAACTTCTGCAAATGTATTTTATCTGTAAGATTTATGTACTGCTTGAAAATAAGTCCCTGACATGACTTTTTACGATATTTGTGGCTCAAATACAAAATCTAATTATGATTTGCTGTCGGACGAAAAATCTGACAAGGTAGCTTAAACTATCACAGCGAGAACGGAACACGCACACACTTAACATGGTTGTTTTGACTTAAAGTGTGTAGCACGTGCTATGCCAAAATTATTCAAAAAAAGTTTCACAAAATCGCGTCACAACTATTTTTAGAAATAAATGCGTGTTAAACGAACGGATATAATTTCCAAATAAACCTTATGCGTTCTTTCGATTAAAAATTGATACACCACTTGCTCTTATTTGGGGCTAGATGCGATAATTGTATATAATGATTTTTATAACATTGTGGGGGAAAATCGTCAATCAAACAAACAACCAATTGGTAAAAACACTCCACTTCGCTTATTGATTTGATTCAATTTAAGCACATAACAGCACCAACAAAAAAGTCTCTAAAACAGGAGTTCCCAAACTGGGATACATGTATCCCTAGGGGTACATTTCAGGTTAGCAATAGAAGGAAAAAAATGTTTATATATTATTCATTTCGAATTATTTATAATATATTAGTGAATATCATTTTCAAAAATCATTGTATGCTTGCTGGTAAATATATTTTTGTTATTTTCCTCAGACTTTTGGTCATAAGAAATTTTAGGGTTGCATGCTCATCTATCGAAATGCTGAAGAGGTACACGGCCAGAGAAAGTGTGGGAACTCCTGCTCTAAAATAATAGTTATAGGCTGGAATGTAACCCACCAGTAAATCACTGCTGTCATTTGCAGTCTCCTCGGTTGCGGCCAGCGCGTGTATTGAGCAAAGACAATGCTCTGTCATCAGGGATATCTACACCCGGCTTTTACACACGGGCTTAATAGTGGGAGGTTATTGTAAAAATTAAACTTGTCAATTTTTTTCAAGCGACCCACTTCCATTCTTCAAACTAACCATTCATTCACTCATTGCATACTGCTTTTCCTCTGGGGATGGTCGCCGGGGCAAGCAGTCCTAGGAGGATTCGAAATACCTCACGGTTTTCAGCAATCATTGGTACTTTTGCTGGCTCCCGACAAAGACGGGACCAAAAGGTCGGAGCTGTTATCACGACACCTGTTCCTAAGTCGACCTATGGGCCCCTTACCCGTGGGCGTAACCAGTAGGACTTGCCTCGCCAATTTTTTCTGGAACATTCTGGTGGCATGGCAGAAGTAATTTGACTGAAAGTCTGAGATCTCTCTATTCCAGCGTTACTTAATTTTTTTCTACCTCAGGACCCCTTTTGGTCATGCCTAAGCAGTCCAGCACCCCCTACCATTGGCTAACACCTGGTTACTATAAGGATAAAGTAAAGACAAACGTATTCCTTTTACCTTTTACAGCCACATATTTGACCTTTCCCAACACCCCCTAAAATTGATTTCAGCACCTCCTGGGGGTGCTATCACCCCAGGTTAAGAGACCCTGCTGTATTCAGAGGAGAAATCGTTCGGCATACAGGTTTAACGAACTTTACATCTGCACACTTTGTCGCGAAGTGTCACGCCGTGTACACTTCACAAAAATATCTCTGCCGCAGTCTTTACCCAAGGTTTATGCCCACAGGTGAGGATCGGAGAAAAGATCCATTAAAAATTGACACCTTTGCGGTGTTTGAAAGCCCAATCACGCTTTTTTTCATACCAAAATAACACTCAGGTTTTATACTTCTTTTTTAAAAGTATTGATCCTTAGTTTTTTTCAATAGTTTTGACAGCCAGATCAAATACAGCTTGCTTTGCAGACCGTATGTCATCACAAAATGCCTGCCTGCTGAAATCTCAATCTATGCTGAAAGCTGATGCGATGTCAACTTTGGATTCTGGGCAATGTGAGGATGCCAAGCATAATTGCGAAATAGTAAGAAGGGGTTGTCGACAGATTTTCGAGTTTCGAGTAACGTT
>Ga0210059_1017568_pt1 | contig 10174 bp, 7 predicted proteins | sample Ectturendosymbi2_FD_188042 | JGI IMG/M metagenome (GOLD analysis project Ga0210059, IMG submission 188042) | Ecteinascidia turbinata endosymbiont from Florida, USA - Sample 2 (SPAdes) (version 2) | ecosystem: Host-associated > Tunicates > Ascidians > Unclassified | place: Key West, Florida...
CTTGGAAGTCATCGCAGTACTACATTGTAATAAGCAGGATGACTTCATTCATACGTATATCTCAAAAGCTTGTGTTTCATCAAAGTAAATGTATTTGCGCCATCAAACGTATACTCTCTACTACCGCAATGTATGTATCCTCGTCATCCTTCATGTATTTGTGTGTTTCATGTTACTGCGATGCATGCTTAAATTCAAGCGACTTGCGTGTGGGAGTGACGACGTTACTCAATACAATACAAATATCTAAATACAAACCATTACTGAGTCTAATAAATCAAAGACATTGGCAGTGGCAAGTTGACATGATGTGGGAAACCTTTTCAACAGATCTATTCAAGAAGACAGTTACTCGATGACAGAGATGTTAATTACCCTAGCTGACCCAGATGGACTACCCTTTGTTGAGAGAAGGATCGGTGCTTCAGATTGATAAGTTGCTGATAACATATGACATTATAAAAGTGTGGTCAAAGTGAAAAGTTTTTAAGAACTATGATGTTTCAAGTAGCTTTTAGCTCATTTTTGTATGAAGTTCTGTCAAATTGCTTCATTGAAATACTTTCGAGAGTGTTCACAACTTAATCAGACTGTGACGGAGCATAATGTTTAAATTATGGTGACCTCTGATACAGTATCGGTTTTGGAGAACTACTTTCAATGCTATTGACACTTGAAGAATTTCATAATTTATTCCAATTTATTGGTAAAAGCTTTGGTATCATAAGAACTTTTCCTGACTGTTTTAAAAACGCTTTAGCTCACTACGAAGAATTGACTAAGGTTTTCTTCATTTTGGTACATTTTATTTTTATCCGCCTGTGATGCTTTACCGTTCGTATTGCCTTTATAAGAACATGATGTTTATGCTGAGTAGTTAGGAAGTAAGGATTGTCCATAATGTAGTCCCTAGATGTTTGGGAATGATTGTGATATTTTGGGTTATTACTACAACTGACTTTAGGAAAATGTGAAAATTGTTTTAATAAGTGCCTTTAGTGTTTTGCGATACCTCAGGGAGAGATAAATTAAAAGAAATAGGGTCAACTTTCGTTCCTATAAACTCTTGTGATTAGAATTCAGAATTTCAGTATGTTTCTCTTAAGTTTATTTCAATTTTTAATCTTGTTCATTTTTTCTTTCCCCTCTAGAAAAAATAGCAAAGGGACCTTGGCGGTGTATTAAAAATAAATAAGTTACTAAAAAGGTATGAAGAGTTTGTTGGATTGGATTCTGAAAGACATCGTACTTGTCTGAAACACATTTCTTCGTCAATCATGAACGCAAGAAAAATCGAACTGCTTTATCACCCAGTATTTAAGGGTTCGAAAGAGCCTACTCAGGAAGAAGTGCAACGAAAAGTTACAACCTATCTGACACACCATCCAGAATTCAAACCTCAAAAAGAAGAAACCTGGTCTTGTTTTAAAACATCACCTGGTTTTACCCATGCCTCTGTGGAATGTTATCTCATTGTGTCACTCAAATTACTGAAGGAACCAGAAGGTTCGGAGGATACAATCCGCTACTCCAATATTGTGTTGTACGACTTTTTAAAGAAAGGCATTCTTCTCATATAAAAAGCTGACAATCTATTTCGAGAGACTCAAGTTGGTGTGAATGCTTTGCCTACATCACACTTTCTAACTAATGTCATAAGAAACTGTGCATCTTACTTGCCATTTTGTAGGATAGCAGATACGATTACTAAGGGACTTTGTTCGATATTGGTTCCATAAGAGCGAGTTTTTCTTTGTTGGGTGTATATTATGTGCCAGTGCTTAAAATTTGAAGTGTTCAATGCATATGTTGCTATGCCTATAAGGAGCACATGGCGTCCACTGACATATGTTTTAAAGTTAAAGGAAATTTCTTTGAAAGATCAGTTACAAAGTAGATATGAATTTTGACAATGATTGCTGTGAATTTTATTTCATTAATATTTTCATCAGTACGTTATCAAAAGGCCGAATGGATAAAAATTACACTCGTGCATACAACACTTACGAAACCTTGTTCTTTTGATTCTGTCTGCTCAGACAGACAGCCATAAGCTGAATAGCAATATCATGATAAAAATGTACACCGAGGTCGTCAACAATAGAATTCTTATTACACAAGAAGTTTTTAGGAAGACTTGAGGTCCAAAATCTTCTAGACTTTAAATATTCCTTTCATAGAGGAGTTTATAACTTGAAACATGAGATCCAACTTTTAGTTTAGAAAGATAAAAATTAAGCATACATTTTATTAATAACGAAATTTATTTGACAAAAAAAACAGGAAGTTAAAAATCGAAAGAAATATGAAATCTACTTGAAAAGAAAACCCACATAAAGAAAAAGGGCAAAACCACATGTCCCAGAATTTGACGATAGTAGGCCCACCAGATGCCAGGAGATCCTCGATCAGCTGAGGCCGATCCCAAGCGTTGTCGGGGTAGAGCGGCTCCTGGACAGGAAAATTGAACCGGATGTAGACACGATTGTTGTAATGTTTTTTTTCCCAGGAACCACACTAGACGAAAAGTGGCATTAGCCGGTGGAAGTTGTGCTCGACCGGCCTTGAAAATAGCCTTCGCCTGTGAAAGGGCAAAGAAAGGGTCCACGTAGCGGTCCCAAAGTGCCAGAATTGTTTCAGCATGAAATGCTTCTTCCATAAGGATGTCCACAGAACTGACTCTTCTCATCGTGCATTGGTAGAATTGACTAATGTATCAAACCCAAAGGACTTTGTTTATATAGTCGATAAGGGTGGAATTCCCCGGATGATGCAATATTGCATCGCCTCCTATTCAGAGGAAACTCTGATCGAGAATTAGAATACAAAAGGGGAGCATCTTACTGTAGGCTCTTCGAATACTAGAATCCTAATGATTACCGTTGGCTTGAAAAACAACAAGATAAACAGAAGACAAACATAGCTTTTGCCCACATTAAATCCCGGGCATAACCATTTTTCATGTGCTCCTTGGGAATTATTCTAATCATTAACTCTTTGACATAATAAGGGGTTGCTTACAATCTCTAAGAATGCTGTAAAAAAAATTCATCTAATTACAATATTTTCCTGCCAGATGTTTTAAACAGATGTCGTACCCAACCATTATATTGACACGCTCTTTCTTTATTCAACGATGGCAGCAGCGAACCTCACCCAAATAACAACCTAAACCCTCAACCTTATATTGAAATGCGGCTTCTGACTGATGCACGCCATAATAACGTCCCATTTTTACCTCTTTATACTTTTCACTATATCAATTTTACAAAAGCATTTTTGCCTAGCTATCTCCCAGTTCAAACCTCTTCATTTGAGCCAACTACAGTTTTACTAATTTGCATTGTCGTGCTTCGTCATGTTCATCCCACCTGGAGGTACTATGCCAACAAATAAAACCTGATTGGACATTTCACTCTCCTCAAATTATAGCATTTTCTCAAATTTTACAAGCTTCATACCTGACGGGTATCCATTGAAAGTATTGTTTCGACACGTCAACCTTGAGGGCTTGATTGAAGTTTAGATAATGCTATATGTTTTGCGTCGACATGGGCATACATGAATGCCTCTGTTGTCTGTAGTTTCTGTTTGAAGCTCACTCTTGGGGAACTCATTGAGGAAAATTTTGTGATTTCCAAAAATTTTGTGATTTCAAATCAGTCTCTTCTGAGTTAGATGGAACCCTTGTTGCCTTTCTCTTTCACGTTTTTGCCAGGAATAGTGTTTTACGTAGTTAAGGTTTGAACTTACGATACAAACACTATGTGAAGATCCTATTCAGACAGCTTTTCGAGGTTCCTTGTTACTTATTGGGAATTCTAAAAATCGAACCCAGAAGTTTCGAAACACGGGTTTTTTTGTCTTTTCTCGCTGTAAATCGGGTCCTACGATTTTAGTGACTTTTTCTAGCTGACCGCTGGGTTGTCTTATTTTTGTCATCCCTTAATTAACATTTATATCTGGCATACTGCTCGCTTTTTAAGGAGTTTTATTTTGGAATCCTGCACCTTTTAGCCATAATCATTTGTACGTATTGAAGGCAAATTTTCATTTGTTGAGCTTCCTTGTGTTAGTTTTTGAATTAATTCATATTTTAGTGGGACGTAAATATGCCAAAGCACCGCACACATTCCACATTGAATATGGACTATGCATAACTTTTATTTTGGCATTGTTTGAAGGCAAACCTTCTTGTCAAGACGTTGTACCAATGTCAGTTTCGGAAAGTGCAGACTTTTGCAACTTTGGAAAATGGTATTTTGCTACCGTTTCTCTAGGCAATTCTCTACCGCACCCATGCCTTTGAATCCACTAAGCATATTATACTTTTAGTTGTTGAATTTTCCGTAACGCTCGTCTAGATTTTCGAGTTGCATTAACTTAGAATTGTTTCGGTTCCTTTGTGCCCATTTCTTTACAAAGGCAATTAGTCAAGGCAAATAGCCCCATTCAAGAATTGGATTGAAATACTTGAACCGTTGTCCAATTTTATTCTGTTTAAGAATAGTTTCAAATACCATCTGCCTCCATGTAATACAAACATCTCGTCGGTACCAGCTGAAATATAAATGTTCATGTTGTTGCTATGAATTTATTCTAAAAGAATTTATTGCAATTTGACAATTACTACTTGACATTTTAGAAACCCCGTCTATGAAAACTCTGACCAGGAAAAAGTTTGCTTGTTACATGATTGTCCTTGTGCTTGTCCTTGTTTTTATATTACAGAATACCTTGGGGAAAGTTATGATGATGCTGGTCTAAGACATCTCTAGAAAATAATTGTAGCAGTAAAACGTGCAACAAACGATTGCACCCTTTGAAACATTTACCATGGCCAATTTCAATGCGACGCTAGACGTTGTCTTGTCTAGGGTACCTACTTTCGGTTGGCCAATTGCACCGGTCGGCCTGCCCATTTCTTTAGTTTGGGAGACCCATTTCAGAACGCCTAACACCTTGAACATCCACCAGTATTCTATCTTCGTTGATATAGAGAGAAAGGGAAATGTATTCACACTTCATAATAAAGGTAAGAAGCATAGTAATTGAATATTAAAGTGACTAGAAGCATAATTTGTTGTTTAAGAAGAAATGTAATAGAATGATCCAGTCACTCACTAATTGTTGTTTCTGGGTAGAACAAGTCACAATAAGATATATGGGAGTGCCTGGAGCGGTGTCTGTCCCATGACATTAAGAGGTATTTTGAAGTAGTTTTTATAGGTTCATTTAGCTATTATATTCAAATATTTTTGGACGAGGACCATATAGAGTGAGCTAGGTGCATAAATTATTTCGAATTCGCATATTACTATTAATCAGCTCACGCTCCTCAGGCTTTGGAAATTTCCATCGAAATAGTTGTTTTTGGACGATGATGCAAAACGAGTATCTTGCTTGTCGGATACTCGATCTCAAGTAGGAGAAGGAATTAAAACTTACCCTCTGCTCGTAAATTACAGTGGGTTTGGCCCTTATCATCTTATCTTCCTCGGAACCAGACTGTACGGAAGAGGAGTAAGGATTCGATTCATATAGTCAAGAGGAGACTTATGATTTCAACCTTATATTCACTTAAAGACACTATAGTGCATTAATGAGTATCATATTTTGTAGGGATGAAAAGAGGTCCCACTTTGCTAGTAATGACAGGAACTAGTAAATGAGCTGTGTGAATACATTATTTGATGCTTATATAATCTGTGATGACGGCATTATAGAGATTGTTAAATCCTTATTTAGTGATATCAGGGAAAAGGATTGTAAAGCTTTATACTACGTGAAATCTCTAACAGAGATTGTTAGGCCATAAACCATACTATGTGATATCTCTGAATAAACGGAAATGGTGGTAAGTAAGTGGGTAATTAATTACTTATGATAAAAGAGTGAATAGATGAGGATGACGTTGGATGGTTGAATGGGAAGAGGTGATAGACGCTTTAGTTCGACGTACGACACTGATGTGCCATGGCTGTGAAGGACTATTGTTCTAAATTTTAACTCATTGACTACGATAACCTGCCGATTCCTATGACGTCCGTGGATGTCATACCTAGGATGCTGAATGTAAAGGTAGCTCTTAGGAATTTCGGACTTATTGCATTCTTGTACAGGCGCCGTGCAGATTGTGTTCTCACTCCTTCTGTGTTCTGCTGACCTCGCTATCCTCATCCTTATTGAGCACCATGTTATTGTTTTTGTAATAGGGAAATGGGACAGATACTCGCTCCATGGTGACTGACGATTTTTAAGATTAAACAGTTTAACAAAATTTTAGTAAATAACTATATAGGGAATATGACTGGAACATCGCTAAAATGTATAAGCTTTTCGAATAAGATAGATAATTGACAGCATGATAAGAAGGTTACCCTTGTAATAGATACACAAAAGTATCAAAGTTCCAACGAAAATTACACCCTAAAAATACTAGAAAAATCTTCCGATCTGCAAATGGTCTGGCAGTATTGGCGAACTCGTCACTCGCTACTACCGTCGGACCAGGCAGGGAGATTCCTTTGGTGATGCTTAGAGATCTTCTTGCTAAAAGATTGGGGGACCACCAATAGAAACCCCCCGGCCAAATTCAGAATTATTAAAATGTTTTACAAGGAGAGAGTAGAAGAGACATATCGAAAGAGTAAAACTTGGTAGGACATAATGAGGAACAGTTCAGATTAGATATTTCTTATCTTAATGAAACATTTTAAAAAACACATTGCTTAACTCCTTAGGAAGCTCATCAAGTTATGGTGTTATTAATGATAAAAATTAGGAAAAGGATAAATAACGGGTTTTCTGAATAAATAGTTGATATTTTATTGAAATATCTTTGCAATTAACTACACTCAAGCCTTCGCGAAAAATAATAAAAATAAGACGTCAGACAGAATTGATTAACAATTATCGAAGCCAAGAAAAGATATTATAGGATGGAATAGCAATGTTCTTTTTGTTACAGGATAAGTAGGCTTGTATAAGAAAAATGAGTACTGAACGCAATACAGATTTGGAACAACAGTACTACGAAAAGAAAGAAGACATACGAAGACTTGAAGAGGAGATACGAAAATTAGAAGCGAAAATATATATTCCGAAGAAAGCAAACGAAACGTCCGAACCCAGTAAGGACAGAAAGTCTTCTCCGGAGCTAAGGAAACACCCATATCAAAAATCAACCAGAGAGCCATTTCCGATCAAAAAATATACACCGGTTGCTTCATACGACCACGAGGAGAGACAAATTCGACATTCCCAGAAGGCTCACACTTCTTCTTCCGGAAAAAGATCCCAAGATCAGGGAGGTATTAACAAAGTTTATACTACAATCAAGGTTTATGCCAGTAAACATAGCAACCTTTCGTTTAAGATCAATGACTCTTTATTTATTATTTGGGACAAGTCCAGACGACGTTTTGTTTTAAGATGTCCACTCTACTTTAAAATGGAAACTCTCTTGCATAAAATCCAGCCAGTAGGTAATTATAATCCCGCTTTAACTCCCGAAACTAAATTATCTTTACGATTACCGGGAATAACAATTTTGGACCAAAATGGGATCTTGTTCCTTTTCCAACCCACATAACAGTGGGCAGGAATGTTTCATGTATTTCACACTGGAACCAGTAATGGTTTGACCCTGTATTTTACAAAGAAAGCAATCCAGGAGCAGATTACAATATCCAAAGGAACGATCCTGGGGAATCTATATGTCATTGCCCAACTCCAGGAATGATAATTTCATCTATTAATGTACATATGACCTCGTGTTTTTGTATATCATAGTTTAAGGTTTTAAAAGTAGAATAGTTTGATTTATTGAGTACTAGTTTTTGCTGAAAATAGTTCATACTTCGATTGTTTGTTATAAGACTGTTATAACAAGAAATAATCCAGTTTGATATCAAGAACGACTATATATAAATTTCACAAGCACTAACTACAACCCTTACGCAGCCCTGCTAGATAAGGTGCAGGATGTGAACTAACTTATTATGGACAAACTCAGTTAAAAAGGTATTGTTTCCCTTGTAGATAAACAACAAAATGCATTTTTTATAAATTTAACACCTCAAGAACAGTACTAGATTTAACAAGCAACGTTTCGTAAAAATGTTACCGCAACCAAAATTGAAAACAATCTTGACACTGTTTCCACCTGTAGCCAAATTGCCACATGAAAGGAAAGATCTATTAAATCGTTGGATGATCAACCTCAGACCCTAATAAAGATAGTCCAATGGGGATATCTGTGGAGATTATTAAAGAACCATTATGAGAGGTCTTCTCCGGAGATGCCGAAAAATAAACATTGTCAGCAGATCACGTTCGTTGACGATCAAGATTCAGCGAAATTTATCTTAGAACTCTTGGTATAGAGAATTTGGAAGGCCATCTTTATGGCTGCAGTTTTCATTAGATGTCCTAAATACAAAGTTGAAACATAAGACCCTATCCGTGACCACATTCGGAATGACTAAGCATTCCACATATAAAGTGTGGAGAAGGAGGTCGGTCATGCCTGATATGAAAAACTACAAACCTTGAATTTTGAGAATCATCATTTCACTGATAGTTGGACCATAAATTGAAAGGTGGGTAAACATAGTAAGTTGCAAATATCTAGTTTCATAATAGCCATATTGTAGATAACCAGGCATCTCAAAACAATTGGGGCAAAAGTTGACAAAAGATCATGCCTGATAATAACCATCGAGGTTTACACCGTATTCAAGGTTGACTGGAGAAGGATGACTGAGCGAAAATTGACGAAAATTTCCGTTTTATAAACTTCCAGAAAAAGATGTAGTTAAACAATATAACTATTGTGGCTAATGAGCACACGGAATGTCTCACATCACTTAGGTGGTGTTGAGGAAAAATTATTTATTAAAAATTGAACATAATTTCCGGTTTAGAAACTTTGTGAAAAGAACGTTATTTTGTTAAGCAAAAACTGCATGTTGTGAAATTGTCTTGAGCATAAAGGGGCAATACGCTTCGGCGACATACCCCCGAGTTTTAAAAGAAGGTTCTCATAAGATTATTCTGCAACTTTTCAGGATTAGTGAGTTCTTACTTCCTTTCATATTTTAAACGTGCTCGATTAAGATTATGCAGAACACGACATTACTATCATAATTGATTAAAAACGTTATGTGCTTGTCATTGAGAAATTATCTGATAACATCAGATATTCATTCAGATCAAAACGATCATCGTTTTGTGAAAAAATATTGTTTCACATTTTTAGGATATATATGTAAGAAAAATTTATGGATATCGCTGTATCTAACTTGAATTTTGAAAGTTTCTCAGAAAACTTTACTTTGTATTCAAAACACCAACGTTATAAAACTTTTATTTACAAGGTATTATTTTTCAGAAAATGAGTCACGAGATGCATCCACAAAGGAAGGTTCTTGTAAAGACATCTTGCAAATTGCAAAAGTCTTTTAATCAGTTTCTTTTATTTCACATATCAATACGAGTTCAACAACGTTCTTCATAAAGACAATATCGATTTCTGTACGGAATTCAGGAACGAATCTTCACATAAACTCATATTATCAACAGAGGACTTTATGTTATGAGGTCCACGACAATCAATTGATCAAGATTTCCGATCTAATTCATCTTTCATCCATGCAGAGGAGTAATAACATTATTCGAAGAATACCTTCCGGAAACAGACCACCTAAATAATGGATTTATCAATGAAGTATTGGAGATTTTCTTAGCTTCTCCATTTATTTCGTGTATTCAACCTTTACACAACGACACGATGTCTTCAATCAAACAGAGCAGAGAGGAATGTTAAGTTCGTCTTGGCTCCTCAACATGAAACGTCTTGTGATCCTGAAACAACAACGAAAGAAGACTTCGATTACTGGAGAAAAATAATTGAAGAAAGCAACTTAGAAGTTTACCGACGGATTCATGACAAAGTCGAACGAAGCTGAAAACTAAACAACGATTAAAGACACTTAAAAGCACAAATGTTTCTGTATGCTTTCGAGGAATCAGTCGACTGTCATCTGCTTTCGTCTTTTTGCGATGATTCAAACTTGCACATATCTCTATTCAAGTATGTACTTTCCACGATGGGTGTAAGCAAGGAATCGATCAGCAAATTTTTAATAGGAAATCGATTTCACGTAAAATT
>Ga0210059_1017569_pt1 | contig 10173 bp, 7 predicted proteins | sample Ectturendosymbi2_FD_188042 | JGI IMG/M metagenome (GOLD analysis project Ga0210059, IMG submission 188042) | Ecteinascidia turbinata endosymbiont from Florida, USA - Sample 2 (SPAdes) (version 2) | ecosystem: Host-associated > Tunicates > Ascidians > Unclassified | place: Key West, Florida...
CACAACGCTTTCGCATGTTACCTAGACTAGTCCAATTTAAGAATGAGCGCCCTACTCCGCAGTAGTGCTGTAACAAGTGTTACGTGTTAGCTAACAATAGTGTTAAGAATGTGTCTGTAACCCTATGATTCTGTCTTCAATGCAGTTGCAAAAAGTGTCTGTAACCCTGTGATTTCGCCGGCTTCAATGTCTTGTACTCCGTTCTGTATTGTCTGTTTTTTCAACCTGCGTTCTGCAGAGTGTGTGTGTTCATACTATGGACTTCGTGTCTGCTATAAACAAACAAATAAATAAATAAAAATATGGAATATCTTTGAAAAACAGGGAAACTTTTGTAGACAAGCACACAATGTTAGTTTTCGCAATGTGAATAAAATTAGCGCCATCTGTTAAAGGGTTCTAAACACTGCTGTGAAACGACTGCTCGTTGGCTAAACTAACTTTACTATCATGAAAGATACAGTGCTGTTGGTTAAATAACTGGATTTCTCATTGTTGCAGTGTGTTGAGTTTTCATTGAACAACTCTGATACGATACACGATACACCGGATATTGCAGGCGAGGGCTACGAATACGGTTTTACATGATTGTATATCTTGGAAACTTGCTATTCTATTCTTGTGCAGCTAAAGGATACAACGCGGGTCTACGCCAGTGGCGTAACTGACGGGAGAGCAAGGGTGCGAACCTTCCCACCAGGCAAACCACATGTAAAAACCGGTCTCCCACTTAGCTTATATTTCGGTATTCAGTATTCTTTTCGTTTTCAATAGGTTGTTGTTGCTTTGCGTTTTTCGGAAAATTTTAGACTACTTTCCGAAGATTTAGGTTTTTAGTAAAGAAATCCACATCCGGATACCTTTTTATTTCTCAACTTTTTTCTGAATGTTGGCAAGTGGGCCCCCTGCGGTGGCCAGTACGCGTCCTTCAGCTACGTTTCCCACCCAGGCTGAGACCTCTAGTTACGCCACTGGTGTACAACGTAATTTTCCTGAATAAGTTCTCACCAGACTAAACTAAAAATGCTGACAATCAACGTGAATTCACCAACGTTATCTACACAAATGCCAGCTTACGAAGGCAAATGCTGATAACTATGCTATCCACAATGCACTTCACAATGGTTGGCTTAGATAATAGGAAGCTATGGGTCGTGGGAAGATCAATTTCTTTGACGTATTCGATAAATACTAAATATGAATGTTGAAAGGGGAAATGCTTGAAATCAGTTCTTGGGAGTTCAATTCTGGTCTGTCTATATGCCGTAACAAAGGTCCTCAGTCAGATTTGGGGGCCCCCTTTTACCAGGGGCCCTCCCGACCGGGAGGTACCGGGGGGCCCTTCCTTCGGCTCTGCGCATGGCTGCTCAAAGTCTTAACAACGTCGCCATTCTGTGCGTTGAACTGCAGCAGAGAGCTAACTACATGAGTAAGGAATCATTTACTAACGAACTCGGAGCGATACATAGCAGAGTTGTAAGTCGGGCCGGATTCGGGCTAAGTTCGTCAAAATGTTTCAGGTTTGCATTCAAAATTTAAATTGTTTTGCAACGACAGACACTTTACTCCCCATTTACTGTTTAAGCAATCAAGTTTATCAAACCTTCAATAAAAAATGATTAAATTTAGTCATGCTTACTTTACTACGCCACCAATACTCTACAGTTGCGTATATCGTGACTCACTTAGTACATTTGGCTTTCTGGCCTACATCGGGCATCACAAAAAAATGTAGGGATCTGGTCGGGTTCGAGCTTCAAAACAGAACCGTCGCCAGAAAGTTTTCAATAGAGGGACTCTACGTTTGTTTAGGGGGGATTGGCATTCTGAAATTTGATAAAAGCTCTACCGATTTATAATGCTTCATAATTCAATTTGGTGGAACTTGAAGCTTTGTTTGGGGGGGCTAAGCCCCCAGACTGTTTCAAAATGAGGCTCGTTTACAACTCTGGTCTATGGAAACAGAAAGATAAAAAAGCCATTTAGAGAACTTTAAAAATGAACTATTTTGAATATGTTCATTATTTTCAGTTTCAAGAGAGAAGCACTTTGGAATTGTGTATTGTACATGCAAATAATGTGGAGAGTGGTGTCATGTGTCCGCAAATAAAAGTAACATGTCACCAACAACGGATTGGAATCCGAAAAAGATCATAAAATGTTTTTCAAAAACCAAGAAGTGTTGCTTTTATGTAACATTATGCTACGTAGGTAGACGTAATGAGTTCAAAATCTCTTTTGAAAGTTCAGTTTGTATTGTTGGCAGATCCCCTTGCGAAATGTTGGTTCCCCAGCAGCCTCCCAAATCAAAAGTTCCGACTTTGCCCCTGCATGACATTGTTTCCAGTTTCCAGCAAAATACTAAAATGGTCGTCACTAGGGTCGATTATCAGATTGAGCCAACTTCAAAGGATTTTCGAAAACTTTTGCATTAAATCCCGAAATTTTGTTTTACCCTACTACATCAACCATCCAGTAGGGCAACCAAATTATGGACGGTGGCACCCGGAGCCGAAGGCAACAGCTTCCACTTTCGACGAACCTCAACACGTCATATTGTAAGTTTAACAGACGTAATGTCTGATAGAAAACAAATACATTTCTGAACATATGCCCGTACAGGGTAGAATGCTGAACTGAGAAAACGTATCAAGCGTGTTTGATATTGCTCAAGTTTTTACTTGTAGACCTATTCATTTACATTAGAAGCACGTTTTGAACAGCTACCGACATCTACTCCGTGCTTCATACTGTGTGGCAGAAGCTTTAATTTTATGTGTCGTAAGTCATAGGTTACATTATAATTTCCGATCTGAATCGATTGTTGTTTTTATGAACCCTCATAAATAATTCTTGTTAAATACGATTACAATACAACTCTGTTCCTCCTTCTTATCGTGGAAACCTGAAATTACACCTTTTTTTATCATGTTCCGGACACTGTTCAATGGTATTGTGTACAGCACAATTGCGAAGGATATTTGGAACAAAATAGCTTTGTCCAAGCGAACGGAGCCTTTACTTTCGCACCACAGTTCCGTGTACGGTTTTGAGTCATCAGAATAAAAATATTTTTGCAACATTATTTACCAATGAAGGATAGTAGCAACACAGAAGTTTTGTTTGAACTTTACCATCAAATAAAATCCTAATATTTAAAGCAATATTTATAAATATCGGATTTCTGCAAATTTGATCGGCTTCGACAAACACTGGAAAAGCTTTGGGTATTTGCTAAGAGTCTACTTTGTTTGGAAGATGACTATATGAAAAATAATCAGAAAACTGAGCAGCAGTTTTGTAGTACTTTCAGTATTGACTTTAATATATAGCTCAATACGAAACACATAATATCTTTTGCATATTTTTGTGTTAGCCTGCTTATTTATAGAAACAAAGCTTGGTGTAAACAGGCTGGACTAGATGACAGTCAGGAAACATGAAGTCAAGCTTCAAATTAACGAGACTTTATATTTCATTCCTTGTTTTCCATCTTCTCAAAATAAAGTTGGTATACTCCGTAGACACTGTATCTTCAGGGTAAGTTTGTTTTCTTCACAAGCAGATTATGTTTTCAAACGGAACTACAAAGAGCAAACAGCGGCCGCAGTACATTTAAAAAATGAACTGTTGATCATGACATCAAACATTTATGAATATGTTCGGCATGTACATCGTGGAGTGTCATCAGCAGAGTCTTCATATTTAAGCGATTTGCTAATATTGTTTATATATCATAAATTGTATTGAATTTTATGCAACATTACATCGTGGGGTGCCATCAGCAGAGTCTTTAAGCGATGTGCTAATATTGTTTATATATCATAAATTGTATTGAACGTTCCACTGGTTTTTCTATGGTTAGTTCACAATAGTTGTTTTCATCTTCAATATTTGAGGTATTTTTCCTCCAGCTGTTCATATCGTACCCTGCTAGTTGTTACAGTGACAAAGCGAAGACTTAAAAACCTTACTTGAGGCCTTTTTAGCGTAGGTCTGAGCCCAGCAATAGGTGCACAGCAAAGCTTCGCGTGTGAACTTATTGATAAAACAGTTGCAGTCATACTAAGTTTGGGCAATGACTAACTCATCCAACCAATAAAGCAAATTTTAGAACTTTGGTTATAACACAGTAGGCATACAATAGTCATCCACCAGTACCTTGCAGATAGCATGCTTTGTAGCAAACTACAAAATCGCAGTGAGTAGAGTTTTGGTTACTAATCCAGATGCGTCAAGCAAAACATCATAGCCTGATTTAAAAAGCAAAATGCACATCTTCACAAAACAAAAAAACTTTCCCGTGAAAATGTGCAAAGCAGGAAATTGAAGACGCTTTAGTTTTGTTTTAAAACACCAAAAACTATGTTGTGAAAAATTGAAAGTCTGATGTTGCTTACATTCCAGAAGAGCAAGTTTTGCAAACAAAGCGTTAATGTACTTCCGCATAAAATCAATCGCTTTCTTTTAAATCGAAATCCAAGTCACAGGTTTATCTCTCCACACAGCGGTAATGCTTTTCTTATACTAATGCAGTTTTTTTAAGGAAAATGTTAAGAACCCGGTATGGATCTGTAGGGACCCGCTTTCTCTGTTTCTAGGGACCCGATTTTCTCTGATTTTAGGGACCCGATTTGAAATTCTAGGGACCCGAATCGGGTCCCTAAAACGCCTTAAAAAAACCTGTACTAATGTACTTTTGCAAAAATGTTTACTCTCATCAATTTCGGACACTCTTGCATCATCAAAATGTGCATGACTTTGATTCTAAGGTGGAAGGCTGCTGAATGCCAAACCGAGCCTCTCAGTATTGTACAGCTTCCCGACAACGAATACTTTAATGGCGGAACTTTGGAACTTTTAGACGTCGATCTATTTGGTCCTGCTTTGTATTGGAGGTAAAATGGAAAGATGCTTTATTGATTCTTTAGCTACAAACTTGCTTTGAGTCAACCTGGGCAGTTTAATCTAACATAATTGCTTTTGCATAGGTGTAAAATTTTCTGTGGATGATAACTAAATGTTGGTTAGTATTGTTAAAACTGACGTGCCTGCATAATTCATATCTTTTCAATTGCAAATAAACACAAGAGAGTTTAGTTGTTTTTCGCGTAAATGGCATTATACTTGCTCCAGGAAAGAGTTGCGTGACGTTTTCTTTTCAAATAAATAAAGTTAAGAAAATAATTTTGCCAACAGCGACAATATACCCTCTGCACGTGAATGCGCTTTTCAAAATGTAGTGAAGCATGTTCATCAGTTTATTTTAGTATCAATACCATTACTGTGTTTGATTTTTGTAGTTTAAAGTGACTGAAAATAAGATGGCCTGAACGAAGACAAGTTTCATATCAGTTTATGCGTCATGTCAGAGTTTTCTAATCAATTCATTAATATCAATTTTTTCAGAGAAAGTTTGGAAACCTGTTCCCATTCATTTGCGATTCCTTTGCCGTTCAGTGCCAGATCACTTGCTTATACGTCGCAGCACTTCTATCTGGTTCGAGATGATTCTGTTGCAGGAGATCCAAACCTTTACAGCATCTCGGATCATAACTTAATAGGCGGTTATTTATACTGGTTAGAGATATCAGCAGAACAAAGTAGAAACTGCTCTGAAAACGAACTCCCGATTTCCTTTCCTCTCTACAAGCAAGTGCAAAACCTCCATGGAAGGTTGGTTGCATCTATTTGTTTCTCGACAACGTAGTCTGTCGCAAGCGCTTTTTTTTACGAGAGGAGAGTTTCTTTGAAACACATGGTAATGTCGAAGAAGATATTTCTCGTTAAGAACGATGTTGTTTTGCTTCGACTCCTGAAAAGCTCAACACAGTTTGGATATTACTTTGATATAGAAGTTAGGAAGAATTGTTATTCCATTCCTAACACTGTTGCAAGCTATTAAATCATGTAGCAATTACTAGAATTTGCATAGAAAAATACCTTATTAGCTCCACTTCTCTTGCAAAGGCCTCCTTCAAATGTATTTACTGCGTCTAAGAGTATAAGGAGATGATAGAGAAACTGGTTTTCTTCTAATAACCGATGCCTTCGTAGTGATGAAGTTTCATACATGTTCTTCAGTACAGGACTCAAACATCTTGTCTTTAGCGTGAAAAAAATATTAGAATTTGTTGTAAAAACCCAGGATACCTCCTTCAACTCCTTTCTGCTCTCTTGACTTTGATCGCTCATTCGCAATAGAGAGGATATCCTTAGATTTGGAAACGATGCAGGACTTCGGTTTAAGAAAGTTTGAAAAACTTCACAGAAAATTTCTGTTGGTTAACTCAATTTACAATGCTTCTGAAAAAGCTTGGCAATGGAAGTCTTGGGTGCAGGTGAGCTGAAATCAACTTGTGTTTTCTACGCACGTAATTTTACCCGCACTTCTTGTGACCAATTTTCAAACTTTGTAGCAACTCCGGAGGTTGACCTACTACCTATCTTACTATTTAGATTTCTTTTAATTTCTTAAAATAAAAATTCAAACAGAACCGTCATGTGAGTTTGTTTATTTACAAGGTCTGGTCCAACATGATCTTTTACTTGAGCCCAGATTTAATGAATTGGAACTTAGACTCTGAATTGGACTGGCCCCAGATACTCCCACTGGTTCCTTTCAAGCTATTTAGCTAAGAAAGTGGCTTCAGTCTCATAGGCAAAGACTCGAAACTGGGCTTGGACGAGTCACTTTGCTTTCATGGTTTTATGTTCTACAGACTGGGAAACGATGCACCTTTTCTCTAGATACAATCTCATCTATACCGAGTACAAACGACGGTAATACCAGGGGTTTAGCGGCAATTGTATAGGTGCTGGAGCTCTGCTCTGGCCATTTTCGCTTATATTTTTGAGCAAAGACCCATCATTCACTGGTCGAGGTGGCGGAGCAAGGTCCGGCAGCACTACATCATTGTAAATACTATTCTCTAACTCAGGGGTCTCGAAACTACGGCCCCCGGGCCAAATGCGGCCCGCGAAGCCATTTCATCTGGCCCGCGCAGCTGTTTTGCCAATGATGAAAAAATATAATTACAAAAAATTTGTTGATTTGGTAGAATATAACATATCCCGAAACAACCACATTACGTAAGATGTCCGGCCCTCGACATGTTCTGTTGCCCTCGGACAAAAAAGGTTGGAGACCCCTGCTCTAACCGTATTTTGGCCCGTTGTTCATACGTAATGTCATGAATCGTATGTAAAATATTTATTTGGTTCGAGCCAGTGCTCGAGATTAACCTCTCATTGTTCTTGCGAAATCTTAAAAGCGTGTTGCTGCTTTTACTTGAACAAGTTGCTTAAACCAAAATATTCTTCCTCACAGTTAAGCAAATGTGCCACCATCCAAGTTACAACCACAGTTTGAAAAGCAACCTCATTTGCTAGCACTCTCAAAGCGTAGATTGTCCTGCAGCAATTGTGAAATCAAAACTACATTCATGGTCGTGCTTGCGCATTGCAAACACGTCTTCTGTAGTACGTAGTTGAAACCACGTACACAACAAGTTTTTCATCGGATAAAAAACGAACAATTGAAATCGAGTTGTTATAGCAAAGGATTCAAGCCAATTTCTTGATAAAGTTGAGTTTTGACCGGTCAGCCATTTTGTTTGGTATATTTGGAAATTTCGGGGAACTTTGTACGGATCGCCTAGTTTGCGAGCAAAATGTGAATGTTTTGATGTAGGATTTTATTGTTATTTGAAGTGCGACTATATGCACAAGAGCAAATCATTTTATTGAAAACCACATTTTTAAAAAGCTATCTTTTACAGTTCCAAGGCTGGCCAAAACGTTTCGTAAGCATACAATCAATATCATTAATCGAAGAAGTTTTGATTGGAATTCAACTCAACTTTCGGGCTAGTCTTGTATCAGTCGGCCAACGAACACATCACGTCAACGTCAGTAACGATCAATTCCAAAAGACTCGGTTTATTTCTGTCGTTGCTTTCTTCCACCTCAATGCTTTGGTTTATCTTGGAATCGGTCTTGATGAGCAACTTCACATAATGCACCATTCGCGCAACATACACATTGAGGTTTGTTTGTTTCACTATGTCAATTTTTTCATTTAAAATATATTGTTTTACCTTTGAAAGAGATCACAAATTGGTTCTTTGTTCTTGCTGAGCTTTAAATATTTCAAATGCGATAACGCAGTGGTAGGCCGCTGCAGTTGAATTTCTCCAACTTCTGCCTTTCTGCAAATGGGGAGAAACCCGACATCTCACATACATAGTATTCAAAACACTTTGCAATAGTTTTAAAAAATGCGATAACGCAGTGTCAAGTCACTGCAGGTCCTCTTGGACCTCGCTCTTTTTTTCTGGAGATATCAGAGACGAAAAGGAAGATCGGCAGTTTCTGGCAGAAGTGAAAAGATAATTAAGTTTTTTCAAATTCTTGCAAAGTGTTTTGAATACTATGTATGTGAGATGCCGGCCTTCTCCCCACTATAGTCCGTCTCCAGTCAAGAGATTCGGGAGTAGTTGCCGAAGACCCAGACCCCCGGTATTGTGATTGCTTCTTAATCGAAAAACTGGTTGATCGATGGCGGTTAATGTACGAATTCTGTGGCGAAGATTGGCCGAGAAAAGTCAGATTGGCCGAGAAAAAGTATCTTCTAAGCCAGCATTTCTCAAACGTTTTTGGGTCACGCACTCCTAGTACATCCTAGTAAAGGTTGGGGACCCTCAAAAAGAAACGTTGCAATGAATATTTGAAATCAGGTCTTAATCCTCGTAGTAGTATTATAAATGTCTGCAAAGCCTAGTAACCCTTTCAAAATGTCAGAGAAAAGCCTATTAACCTTATAAATAACATTCATTGACCCCTTAAATCTCCTTTACGGACCCCTTCGGGTTTCACGGACTCCAGTTAAGAACCGTGTTCTAAGCTGAACCTGGCACCTATCGCCTTCCCACGAAAAAAACAAAACAGAAATTTGAACTAAATGTAGAACTGCCGGAGAGAATATGCTCCACTTTATGAGAAAGTGAAGACGTTTTCAGGCTGTTTTATTGCGTGAGAAAAAAATTTATAACAGCTCAATGCTCATATACTTTTTTTTAAGCGGAGTGAGGACCAACAACGTCAGGCTCTGCCTCCTCTACGCAAAAGAAGCAAATGTATCACTGCTTGTTTAAGTCGAAGCCACACAGCATTAGCTGTTCACCCTTGAACCAGGAGTAGTAAAGCGCCTGGCATCCGTGACATTCATAGCCGAGTTATCCAATGATATCAAGGACTAAAAAAAACTAACGTATAAATCATTCACTGAAAAAAAACTTTCTTTAGACAACTGGAATGATGCCAAGAATATTTAGAAAATCGATATAGTTTAAACTGACAAAAAAATTTCATTTAATGGTATAGTGGAGAGTGCTGATCAATCATCTCTTAGTGTTTGTAGTGAAGTTTCACGAGCATGTCTTTGTTGCATAGAAGTCAACAAGTGTTTGCATGATGGCGAAATGCTTTGTTATGCTGCTATCCTTGCCAGATGTCATAAAGTACTCTCTCATCTAATTAAAGCTTAAATTCACTTGTGATTTTCCATTTCATTAATTATATTTATCGTGATTATTCTGTGTTAAGCAAAGTTTGGTTTTAAATACCTTGCAGGTAGACGGCATTCCAAACGGCATGAAACAAATGTTCATATTATCCAATTCCACTGTTTTGGGGACGAACTATTCAAGAAGTTTATTTTATTCCCACACTTTCTTGTCGGGTAACTGCACCCTCATTTTCTTGTTTTCTTTTACTGGCTTGATCGCTACTGTGCAGTTCTCGTCTGTATGCGTGACGTAGTTTTAACTTGAACTGAATCAGGAACAGTTTCAAAGAAACTTTGAAATAAGAAACACAGGTAAGTAATTGCATGCATTGAAAACAATAGTAACAGGGGCCAGTTTTGGCAATACCATTAAAATTCTAAAGTAACAACATTTTTGGTTGTGTTTACATTTTTATCTGTCGCAAACTCGTAGCCTACTTCAGCACTCAAGTTATGCAGATAACTGTGGCGGCCTGAAGATGGCGCCACATGTAAATAAATGGTCACCGCTAGATGGTGCCCATGAGTAACAAGTCACTGTGATAGTCACCACAAGCGAATTATCGTAATTCTCTTATCCCTATATAATGATAGTGCAACCTAGT
>Ga0210059_1017572_pt1 | contig 10173 bp, 7 predicted proteins | sample Ectturendosymbi2_FD_188042 | JGI IMG/M metagenome (GOLD analysis project Ga0210059, IMG submission 188042) | Ecteinascidia turbinata endosymbiont from Florida, USA - Sample 2 (SPAdes) (version 2) | ecosystem: Host-associated > Tunicates > Ascidians > Unclassified | place: Key West, Florida...
ATGTTTCAAGCTATGAAAATGACTTCTTCGAAATTTTCAAAAATGAAAATGATTCTGTCGACTCAGTCATATCTAATGTTTTAGCAGTTTCACTTTCAATACATATCATTGACAGATTTGTTAGCCTTTCATCAGTCATAGTTGATCAGTGAAACGTTTTGATTAGCCTGAACTTGCTGAAGCTCCGTTCAGCAGTATTGTGCATAGCAGTGATCGGCAAACTTTCGTTAGATTGGCTCCAAGCCGCCTTTCCATGGGCGTCCGCAGAAAGTTTTCCATGGGGGACAACGTCAAAATTTTGCTTATATTTTTCAGGTTGCTGACGATGCAATGTAAACGGAAGTTCACGAAGCGATTGCTCCATTTTGCGGCAATAGTAACAAAAAATGCACTTCGTTGGCAGCAATAGCCAAGTATATTGCGATAAGTTACAAAATAGACTATCTGCAGATTCTTCAAACAAGGTACTTTTTTACAAAGAAGCGGTTTCCACGGTCTTTCACAAAACCACAATTATGTCTTTATTTTACCTAGGAAGACTTGCCACCATCACAAACACCATTTCAATAAATCCCTGCTGGCCTTTACTGACTTTTCACGGTGAACGCCCATCCACATAAACCGGACAAAGGTTCAGTCTCACACCAACACTGGATTTTTCAAACTCATCATGCTTCTTTTCACACACTACGCTATGAAAGCACCTGGCTATCCGCTATCAGAACCCATTGTCTCCCTGCATTACATGCGTTCAACCCTGGCATGCGGCAAAACACCTACCACTGTAATTTCAACTTCAAGCGAACACGTGAAGATTCGCTACCATTTTATTGTTACGCAATAAAGTGAAACAGCAGAACAATCTGCACGCAAGTTTCGCAACTTACCTCTGCAGACAGGCAAAGCAGCGGACATGGGTGAATTGCAAACCCATCACTGCATGTCACCAGGACAGTGAAACTGGTTATTGTACACTGTGGGTGTCATACCGGCAAATAAACTGTCAATGCAAGAACTAAATCAGCTTAATCGGAATTAAGCTCCTGACTTCAGGTTTGCTAGAAAATTTTGGTTCTTAGTCCCAATTTCCAAGAGGGAGGCGAATGACCCTTTTTTCCCTCATGCGGACGCCCATGCCGTTTCAAGGGTGCAGTAATTAAAAGTCCGTGCTTTTTCTTGAAGGCCAAATTTCAAGCTTATGTTGTATTCAGTTACGTGTAACATAGCAATGGTATGTTAATGTCATAAGCCCTACTGATAATGACAACGTCAATGCCGTGTTCAGGTCAGTAATCAATGTTTCTACACAATTGTTACAGGAGGCCTATGTTTGATCCCACGCAACCAGCGCAGCAAGCACGGCTGACAACATCAAGTGTTGCACGGCCCAACAAAAAGTGTTGAACGGCCCACAACTAGGCACAGTGTTATTGCTATAACTGGATTTCTCTTTGTTACAAAGTTTCGTGTTTTCATTGGACAACCCTGATGCAAGATACACTGGATGTTACAGGCGTGGGCCATGAATCCAATTTTATATGATTGTATACCGGTTATTCCATTGTTGTACAGTGAAAGAATTCAACACAGGTATGCAACAGTGGTGCGACTGACGGAGGTTCAAGGGTGCGAACCTCCCCCCTCACAAGTAAATGAAAACTGAACCCCATTTTGCTGATATTTCGGTATTCAGCTTTTTTTGGTTTTCAGTAAGTTGTTTTTCGCGTTTTTCGGAAGTTTCTGGACTGTTGTTTTCCGGTGATTTCGGGTTTAAGTATATAGAAATGCACATCCCGATACACTTTCATTTCTAAACTTTTTTCTGAATGTTGGCGAGGGGCCCCTACGGTGGCCAGTGGGCCCCTTTCAACTACGTTTCACACCCTGGCTAATACCTCTAGCTGCGTAACCGGTCTACAACTTAATTTTCCTGAAAAATTTTTTACTTGGCTATACTAAAAATGCTTACAATCAGCGTTGATTCAGCAAACGTTTCCTGCACAACAGTCAGCTTACCAAGGCAAATGCTGACAACGAAACTGTTCACAATGCATTTAGCAATGGTTGGCTTTAGGAAGGTATAGGTCGTGTGAAAATTAATTTTTTTACGTATTAGATAAATACGAATATTGAAAGGGGAAATGTGCGAAATCAGTTCTTCGTGTGTTCAGATCTGGTGTCTCTATATGCCGCAACAAAGGTACTCAGTCAGATTTGGGAACCCCTTTTTGCTCGCCCCCCCCCCCGGCCGGGGGGTACGGGGGGGCCCTTCCTCCGGCTCTGCCTCAAACTAGCTTTTCGCTTTGAAGAAGGCTTCTAAAATCTTGCGTCAGTTATAAGTTTTCTATATTTACTGCAGTTCTGTTTTTACTACTGCTTTTCCTTTCAAGGCTGCCATCAGGCAACCTTGAATGAAATTGTAGCAAAACAAATGAAATTGTAGCAAATGAAATTGTAGCAAAAACAGACCAAACTTGCGCAGCTCAGCGCAGTGATGCCACGTTATTTTGCAAAAACAAGCAAGAAGATATGAAAAACAAGCCAAAAATAGGTAATTTGACGGAAAAACAAAACCAACATGCGTTGGCAGGAAAATGCAACACAACGAAATATCAGCAAGTAAATTAAATAAGAAAGCATAGTGGCAAATCCGAAAAAACAAGCCCAAAATAACCAAAATTTCATAAAAACACGCCCAATATGCCTTTAGGAGCAAATTGAAACAGAAAATTGCCACAAAATTTGAAGAAAAAGCAATCAGAAAAACAGAATTTTGCAAGAAACAAGCCCAAAAAACAAGCAAATTTCAATTAAAACAAGCCCCAAAACAAGCAACCCGCAAGCCTTGAAAAAAACCGCAACTCCACAAAAAAATAAGCCCAAATTCGCGGGAAAACCGCAAGGTTGGCAACACTGGCTCAGCGGAAAGTCCAGAACTGTGCTAGAGAAAGCGATCGCGTTTGTGACTGCCGCCGCTGGGCAGTTCTCAGTTCTCACGCGGAAAAGAAATAAGGGACCGCAGTATTATTACGAAAGAATGGCATTGTTGACTTGGGTCAAAGTCCGACACGTCAATCCTTAAGTTTAATGTAATTTAAAGCGTTGCTTAGTTTAGTATTTTTTATCTCTGTTTCTACTTCGACAGGCACCAAAAAGGGGCGAATTTATATCAGAGGGGCGCCACAGATCTTTGGGGAGGCAGTTGCCCCAAACTTAACCCCCACTGGATCCGCCACTGGGTTGATCTCCATGTCCCAAAAGCATTTCTAAGACCTATTAACTGCCTGGAAAACTTGCAAGTGCAAATGTTGCATGTTCGCTCAGGTTGTGGTAAGGTTGATTTCTACTATGCCAATGCGGACTAAAAGATATTTTTAGAAACCAAGAAAAAATACGATTGAAGCCGAAATTGAAAGATAATAATAAAAAGCATTCTGCAAGTCAATTTTGAGGCAAAAACAATGTAAAAATTATAAAGAAGATATTGGAGACCGAATTTAGGTTCAAACTGAATACATTTACGAACTTTTAAAAGTTGCCTGCGTGCAGTACACTGTATACTGACCGAACATGTAAATGCCAAGGCGACTGGCACTAGTTTTGGCACTTCAATCAAGGCAAAAGCAAAAACTTTACTCACGTCTAACGGCCAGAGCTGAAAATAACATGCGTATCCGTACTCATCTTCTTACTGTGAGCTGTGATCACTTGCGTTTTGGAACGATTTCAAATATATGTAAGTGAAGCCATCGTATAATTCTTAAGTCATGTATACTCAAAGTATGATCCGTGGACCCCCAGGGGGTGAAACATTTGGTGTTTGGGGGTGGTTCAAGTGCGATGAACAACTTGAAAATATGTTCGCAATAAAGCAATAATATTAAGCCCCTCCTTAATTATTTGCTGTTTTTGTGTTCTTGGGTAGTCCAACTTATTTGGACTTTTTGAGCATACGCGTCACGGTCCCATCAAATGCCATTGTTGCACCACTGAAGTTGGTTGCTAATCGTTAATTTACTTCACAACTTGAAAAGTCAGCGGAGCAATAGAAAGACAAATCAGGCATCTCTTTCAGTATAAGCACATGCTTTCAGTAAATTAGGAGAAAAGAAAAAACAAACCATCAAATATGAACCTAGTCCAAAATATCTGGGAATCAATCTGGATCGCAGCCTAACATTCAAACACCACATCGAACAGCTGAAGAGCAAAGTCTCAGCTAGAGTGTCCCTGGTTAAACGACTGGCTGGCGCAAAATCGGGAGCGCCCTACAAAGCTCTTTGAATATCTGCTCTAGCCCGGGCATATGCTCCAGCTGAATACTGCGCACCAGTCTGATATCGTAGCTAACTGTATGTGCATTTGAGTAAGCACATTCTCGACTACCGGAAAAACAAACGGGAACCTTGCGAATCAGCGAAAACATAACTTTTACAAACGATGGCGTCATGAATTAGGGGCCGTCCAGTAAAAATTGCTCCAGGCCCCCCTACCCTTTAATCCGGCTCTGACGAGAAGTAAACACCAGAGTGTATTTTTACTAAGAAAAAATATTTCACAGGCTAGAGAGTGACTCGGCAAGAAGCAACATTCACCCGAACAATAAGCAGAAACCTCAGATTACAAGCAAAAACACCGGAAAGAGAACATGTCAATATGGCCGGCCAGGCTGAGCGTGAAAGTTGTTTCCAAGATAATGTCTTGATTTTCGCCTTAATTTTCAGGTGGTGTGCTCTGGTTAACGCCACTGCTTTAATGTTGCTTCTTGAAAGTTTTGCTAGAAAAAGTGATTCAGTCGCGGCGTTTTAACTGACACTGCCAGATCCTTGCGCTTTTTCTCCTTAAAAACTTTGCGCCTTTCATAGCTCCTGATGGCATTGCAGATTTCGGTGTCGCTCAAGCTGCAATCTCGTTTTCTTCTCTTTCGTTCTACGAATCGACTAATTAAAACCTTTTCTGACGGACCACGCAATAACATGTGGTGTAAATGGCTTGAATAGATTCGTATGTTTTTGTTGTAACACAACATTAGTAACCATTGGAAGAGAAGTGCGTTTCCACCACAAATTACCCTTTATGACGAAATAAAGGTGCAGTTCGGCTGCGGCTACCTCGAGACTGCACTAGATGTTTGGGATCAATGAAACCAGTGTTACCACTTCTGATATTTTAACATGACCACAGATGTGTTGTTCTCAGATGAATTTCTGATGTTTAGTCGACAAATCTGATGTTGACTGGGTTATTGTTTTTGTTTCCCACATTTAGATTCAAGATTTTTAAATTCCTTTCATCAATTTTTCACCCTAGTGTGTGTGTGGTTATCGTTTCAAACTAAAGAAGCTCTCTTCGCTGCGTTGAGACTAACATTTTACGTAAATTATAAATGACTTCTCCATTTAAATAGGCGTGATGCGCGATTAGAGAATCATACCCATGCCAAAAGAACGATTAATAGGAAAAAGTTACCAGCGAAATCAAATATATTTGCATTGAACAAAACCGAAAATACTTATGCTGTTCAGTAGCGATTACTAAAACTGGCAGATAGTCAAACGTGTAGAGAAATCAGTTGTTGTTGGGGTCCCCTGATACTTAAATCAACATTAGGAATATAATATAGAGTTTTATTCTTGCACTGCTTCTGAATCACAAAATTTTTTCAAACGAGTATTTTATTGGAAACAAATAAATTCCATCACTGGGACCCCTAGCAGCGGGGAGCCCGCAACAATTTCCCCCGTTGCCCCCCCTAATCCGGCCCAATCCCTCATCCCTGAAACTATACATCAGTGAACTGACACCAAAACCAGATGGGTATCAGTACCCCAGAAAAGCTTGGGTACAACTAAACCGGCTCCGTACTGGAGTCGGCCACTTTAAAGCGAACATGGCAAAGATGGACCTGGCAAGATCTAACCAATGTGAGTCTGAGTGTGGCTCTGTCCAGACCGCAGAACACATATTGCAAGAATGCCCTATGCTGAGATCTCTGTGCACCATCTCCGACATTAACAGGGAAGACCTACTGCAATATCTCCTGAACATTGGTTTTTGACGACTACTCGTCAATCGTTCTGCATTGTGAAAAAAATCGCTCTGTATTGTGTACACGAAAGAAGGAGAACAGAACAGGCAGTGTGATCGGTTATTTTGATGTTGCTGAGTTGCACGCACTTCTGCTCTTTCCCTGCGCTTAGAACGAAATGTTTTCTCTACAGAACAAAATACTGTCCCAGTCTTAGCGATCTAAGACACAAACGAAAACTGATGTCTCAGCAGAACGATTTCTACTTACGGTGTAGACAAGCATAGTTATCACGATTCATAACAAACATGTCTAAGACGAAGAGCTGAGCACTCGTCGCAATGTTGGAACGAAATTGTTTGACAAAGCGATCCTTGTCGAACAATGGTCATGCGACCTGGACAAATGGTTTTTGGCAACCTGTGTTGCCAGATGCTGGTTAAAAAAACAGACCAATGTCCTCATAAAACAAGCCCAAAACCAGCCCAAATTACTCCAAACTAGCCCAAATTACAGCCCAAAATTTGCGATAAAACTAGCAGTTTGCAGTGATAGTAAACACCATTATCTTATTGCAGTTGCAACCTTTGTGCAAAACACTACTGATCTGTCTTACAAAGCAACCTCAAAGATACAAAATAACAACAGGTAGTAGCATCGTAACGACAATCAAACTGTCATTAATACCACCACACATTGCAGTCGAAATAAAATGCCAACAGCAAACCCAGATGCCTACTATAGTACGACGAGTGCTCAGTTCGTATTGCGCCCAGGAGTTGCCGTGCCGAGCGGTGCACGAGCGCAAATTTGCCCGACGCAGCAAAACAAACAAAGAATCGTGCGCGGCTACTTTTGGCAACTCCTCAGTGTAGATTGGCCTTGATGATTGAAGGTTCCTTCAGCACAGAAACTGAATGATACACGGTACGAATCGGACGTGTTTTAGTTAAACAATAGTAAATTTACACTTTTAATTGAATCACTCGCAATAAAAATAACAGTGAACTTTGTATGATAAAGGCGATTTTTAGTCAAATTAAAGTGAAAACGTTAGTACACCATAATTCAACGCGAACCATAGCCGCGCTCAGTACGTATTTGTGATAGCAACGGATGTAACTGTGCGGGTTGAATGCTCACTGCGCTTGCGTATGAGAGAATGTTTGCAAGTTGCGCATGCGTATGTTTGTTACTAACGCAACGCGACGCTCAGTTCGTGATAGAACACACGGTATGCTTTGCTTGTTACGAAACCAAGACTTTTTATTTCTTTCTTCTACATGCATTTTTACAACGACTCTTTCTCTTTCGCTGCATGAAACTTCTTGCATGAAAAACCTTTTGTTTAATGCCTTGTACACTATTACTGTACAATATAACTATTATATACAAATAACTTGTGTTATAACTAACAATAGCAACATGGCAGAAAAAAGAAACAAATCTTTTAAGGGCAAGCTACGCTGCCACCTTTCAGTGTGTACAGCTAAAGCTTCTGCTTGTTGGCTGAGTCATATGAAACAATAAGCCATTACCACTACTTTGGAGAATTAGTTTTAGCGCGAACCAGACACGAGTTGGATAAAAACCGGACCTAGTTCTCCTAAAAGGCATCTTGTGTTGGACATAATATTTTGGCAAGTTCGAGATGTTATGATAGACACGGATCTTTATATCAAGCAGTGGTAGTGGCAATATATCAAGCAGTAGCAGTTCCATGAAAGGGAAGTGGAACGATAGCTACGTGGTATTCGGTTTGACGCTAAAGAAGAACACGGCCGGTGTTGATCAAGCGACATGCCTTCCCTGCAGCAAAACACTCTGCAACTGAAGTTTTAGCGATCAAAGTTGAACGAGCCTCAGATCATTCACCGTTAAATACAGTCACTTGACGATATGAAAAGGAAACGTGCTCGATTTGATCAACGCGGAACCTCACTGCTAAACATGGTCTTCTTTCTACGCAGTTCCTCACTGCTTCTTTCAATATTGCATATCCTGTTGCGGAAAAGGAATTACCTCATACAGTTCCAGAAAGCGTGATCAAACCGGCTGCTGTTCGAATGGCACATTTGGTAGTGGAATCTTTTAAGAGCCGAGAAGATAAAGCAAATTCGTTGAATACTGTGCAAGACGTACTTGCAGTATGAAACTGTGACGTTCTCACTCAATTAGTGACTGAGATTGACACCAAGCGCCGAATTTTTCTCCTTCACCTGGATGAATCGACAGACGTGGCGAATTTTTGTCATCTGCTCTTTTTGTGAGATATATTTAAGGAAGTGAGATTAACGATGTATTATTACTTAGCCACACTTACAAAACGACGGCCAAAGCAATTGACGTTTCGAATTGTGTGGATGAGTTTTTCACTGTTAGCGGTCTAATATGGAATATTGATGATTCCATTTGCAATGATGCATGGCGGTTCAGCAGTGATTGGTCACAAATGTGGATTTGCAGCACTCGTAAAGCAACGTGAACCATATATGTATTAACAATTCACTGGTCACTGCACTATTCATCGATATGTCCTTGCATTTATAACACTGCCATCCTGCTTGCAAGAGGTTTTATCAAAGAATGTGCAAGTCTTAAATTTTATTCGACGTAGGGCTTCAAATCATGGCTTGCTTGTTTAAGACTCTTTTGGGATGAGTTAGGATTGACATGCAACATTGTGCTCTGCCACACTGAAGTGTCATGGCTTTGGAAAGGTCGAGTTTGCAACAGGGTATATAAAGTTATTAAAGAAGTTTCTGAATTTGCTAGTGAGTCCAATAATGAACTAGCGAACAATTTTGATGATCCCACTTTTGTTATCCAGCTGGTACACATTGCAAATAGTTTTTCATTTTTTTAATCACGTAAAGCTGTCTTTACAAGAAGAAAGCATGAAGCGCTAGCCAGCCGAAGACAAGATTGAAGATTCTGTTTGAAAACTTGCATTTTGGAAACGTATAAGGTGTTACTGGGAAATTTTTCTGCGTTTTCAGATTTTGCTACTGAAGCTGTTACATTTGTGGAATTTCCAGAGACATTAATTTCAAACACTGTAGAGCATTTAGATAAACATTAAAAAAATGTGCAATGGTACTTTCTTGAAATATCAAAAGTGTGGTGTATGAGAGATCCATTTCTTGCGGACCTTATCTTACTTGATTACGAAGAAGATGATCACAGAGGAGCTCCTAGACTTGCGTACTGATAATGGACCCAAAATAAAAGTCTCTTCACTTTCGTTGTCTTGTTTCTGGGCTTCTCAGCTACAAACGTACAGTACTGTGGCTAGTGGCATTGAAAGAAGTCCTTCCTTTCACTAATACAGGTCAGTGTGACGGCGGTTGTTCCATGCTTGATGAAAATCCAATCAAAATGTGGAAACAGAATGAATGGGAGACAAGATATTTTTCTATAGCTTTGTCCAAAATCAAGCCTAGAATATCAAAGTTGGCAGGAAAGTGTTGTCAGGAGCACAAATCTCACTGAACGTCAGAGACTCAGAAGAGTGTGTTTAGGAGACAACTCCCTTAAATGACTTAGCGTCTCCCGGTCAAATGGGTGCTGGTTGGCTGGACAGACTTGTGGAAATCGCTTGATGGTCGCTGCTCATATGAAAGGAGACAATTGTGCAATTATTGACATGAATAAAGTTTCTTGGGATGTTTCGTTCATATATATGCCGCCTGTTGTTCTGTTCACTGTTGACGGTATTCGAGAGCTGTAAACAATTAATAAATGGCTTAGGGTTTCGCGATGAAAAAGTTTGAGAAACGTTAACTTAGTGGAAGCCAGGTTACACAAAACGTTATGCCAAGGTGAAAGGTTTATGTTTTGTAATACTTGCTTGCACTGAACGAGCTGCATTGACGTGGCATAGTCAATAAAAATGGCTTGTTGACTTTCCCTGGATCGATCATGCTGCAGACACTGGCTGTTTCCGCTGCATTGCGCGATACCGTCACGAACAGGAAAAACGTGATTAGCTGGAAGTCAGAACACTTTTCGCTTGAATTGGCGTGACGCAATCGCAGCGTAATTTTTCTGCTAGCTTGTGCCGTGCGGAGAAAACCAGCACAAAACTTGTAAGTTACGGTAATGCAACGTGGCTCTGATGAATAACCCGGATTTTGGTGTTCGAC
>Ga0210059_1017573_pt1 | contig 10172 bp, 10 predicted proteins | sample Ectturendosymbi2_FD_188042 | JGI IMG/M metagenome (GOLD analysis project Ga0210059, IMG submission 188042) | Ecteinascidia turbinata endosymbiont from Florida, USA - Sample 2 (SPAdes) (version 2) | ecosystem: Host-associated > Tunicates > Ascidians > Unclassified | place: Key West, Florida...
CGACTCCACAGCCCTGGGTGAGGGTGAAGCTGCGATTGCCAACCATCTCCACGATCAAGCAGACCATGTGTCTATCAGGCAGCAATTGCAGCAGCTTGCAGGTGAGGCCGCGGTGCCATACAGTGTCATAGGCTGCTGTGAGGTCTACAAGCACAGCTACGGCCTTCTTTTTAGCCGAAAAGCTATATTCAATGTCCTGTGTCAGCAGGGTGACCTGGTCTACAGTCGACCTCCCGTGCCGAAAGTGCGCCTGCTCCCTAGGGAGCAATGGGTCAATGATTGGGTAGACATGAGCGTAGATGAGTCTCTTGAAGATTTTAAAGGGGACACACAGCAGAGATATGAGACGGTAACTCTTCGGGTCCCCCAATGGCTATTCTGGCTCAGGGATCACAACTGTTAGTGCTCTTCTCCATATCTTTGGAATTTTGAGTTGGTGCATGCAGGAACTGAGGAAGTCGCAAAACCAAGATTTGAGAGCCGACCTGGCGTGGAGTATGAACTCCGGGAAGATGGAGTCCAATCCTGGAGACCTTCTGGATTCAGGCGTCTTGAGGGCAGCAGCAAGTTCCTCCGGCCTAAAGGGTTCAGAGATACTGTGACCCTCAGGTGTTGGAATCTTCCATAGGCCAGACAGGTCCGTGTTGACCAGTCTGGTGGACCCGCAATCCTGTGTGCCCCGTTCTTCACGAGTTGCAAGGTGATGGAGTTTGCCAAGATGGGGCACTGGTGAAACGAGCGTCCAGACCTGCCAGGAAGTTTGTTGATGGTTCTCCACGCCTTGCGGCTAGAGTGCGAGGAGTCGATGGAATTGACAGCTTCCTCCCATCAATCCTGCTTCTTCTGCCCGAGCCAATATAGTAGGGACGAAGTGGCTCTATCAGAGTCAGTCCCCACCGGGGCTCGTGTGAAGGAGCGATAAAGGGTCTCGCACTCTTTGTCCCAGCACGGCACATAGTTCTTCCGACGGCCACATGGGATACATTGTTTGGCTGCAGATAGTAGGCTTTCGTAAATATCCTGGTATGCCTTCTCAATGTTTGATGTGTCCAGAGGTGGCAATCTCTCAACGGATTCATCTGTGAGAAGGCAAAAGCACCTTGCAAAAGTTCCACCACTTCACCGGATCGCTGTGGTCAGGAACCCTGAGCTTCGGTGGCCGATGTTGTGAACTCGGGAACTTTCCTAGAACACGTCTGTCCGACTGTTGGTTGTCCTGGCCGAAACTCGCAAAGGCCAGGTCTGGGTTGGTGCTGATGTTCCATCGGTGAGAGAAGTTGGCTGTTTTGTTTGGGTTATACAACAGTCCAAGGTTGTTGGATGTTGCCCAGGAGTCCAGGTTCTCACCGTCAGGAGGTGTTTTGTTGTAACCTCAGTTGATGTTGGCAGTTGAAGTCGCCAACACACAGACTGGGGTGTGGGAACGTCGGTATGGCCGTTGGTGTAAATCGCGAGCGTGGAGGTTTGTAGACGTTAATGATCTTGTATCCTGCAACGTCTATGCACAACCACTCAGGCACTCAGTCTCTGATTGTTCTGGAGACCGATCGACCAGTGACCATTCCAACCGCTCATGGACAAACGTGGCAAGGCCGTGGTTTCTGCTCAGAACTGACCCAGCTGGTCAAAAGTTGGGAATCACTAGCTTGTCCGCAGTTGTGCAGTGGGTCTTCTGTAGGACGATGAAAGCCTTGTTCTTATAGGCTAGTTGCTCAATGACAGAGATCTTGTCTGCAGTAAGCCCCTCTGTGTTCAGCTGGAGTATGTTGGGTCATCAGTCTTCAGCAGCATTTCTGCTGCTTTATGAACCAACCCATGCCGAACACATCCAGCGCAGGTAGCAGCGGTTGCTCTCATACTGATAGGTTTTGTTGACATTTGTAGCGAATGTCGTACAGGAGGGCCACGTGAAGGCACCTGTCATCCTCCCATACCCCAGGTACGCCACTGGACACTCACACTGCACAAGAGCCATGTTTACTGTTTTGGTATCACGCAGTGATGAGCATGCAGTTCGTGTATATCCACTCCTTTGCATGCAGAGGTAAGTTGCGAAACTTGGGAACGGATTGTTCTACTATTTGTCTTTATTGCGTAACTTTCAAAGGTTTACTTCAGGTTATGATAGTTCGCGTTTTGCCGCATGTGACTGTTGAACGCAGACAATTCAATGGTGCCATTCAGGCTCATAACCAGCTTGGGACACCAGGGGGTGAAGAGTTTTCTGAGTGGGGCCCAATTTTTTTTAAATATGCCCAATAGTTTTATGTCCAGCACATTTTTTCAGGGGGGCAAGCCCTCGCATTAAAAAGTGTCTCCGATCGACCATTACTGAACGTAGGTTGAATTGTTGTGTGCTAAATATTAATTCCACGGTGACAGACGAACTTATTCTTAAAAGATTGATGGATGTTTGGATTGACAGGGCTGCAGTTCGCACAAATACTTTTAGGTGTTTATGTATTTTAACTTTTCATGATTCCAGTTTATCTATTGAGAACCTGTTCTAAGAGTTTTGAAAAAATTATGAATGATCAAATCAGTGGTGCAGGAGGCGGGGGTGCAGGCAAACCCACAAGTTTCGATTTGGTGAAAATCCAGGCAAAATGTGTGAAATCCATGAAAATATAAGCAAAAATGGTGCTTGTTGTGGATTTGCTTTGAAAAAAATGGCGCGCAAAATTACATGAAGACGTTTTTTGTTTTTTTTGGAGGTCATATTTTAGTTTTTTTCGGGAAAGTTTTGGGAAATTCAGGCAAAAATCCCTCACACTCTCAAAAATTTGCCTGCTCCTACACCTACCATGGATCAAATAATTGTGAGTAATCTGTAAAATTGACATTATCGTGAGAGCCGCTTTGGGATATTTCAACCAATATTATTTCACCAATTTTTGCAGGTTCTGACGTCATGGATTTTGCATGCCTGTGAGTTCCGGGGCACATCCATGAATTGGATGAATAATTGTTTTTCATACTGTCATTTTAGTAAAAAGACTACGCATGCGGTGTAGTGCACACAATAACCTTTCACCACGAAAAAAAGCTTTTACTTTCAAAACTGGAAAACAAGCAACCATGTCACACGAACCATAAAACTAGGGCAATGCAGACAAAAAGCGTTCCTCAGCATCACACGGAAATGAGCATGCAGTTGACCGTTATTTCATCAGATGAAAAAGTAAGCACCAATTATGTCTAAAAACTTTGGGCGTCTCTGTGCTAAGCTAGCCTGGTTTGTCATGATACACTACGTTGTCCGAGTAGTTAGTAATCAGAAGTACTTTGCAAAAGCGAAAGGTATTGACTAAACAAATTGCTTATTTTTCTCAAAGTTCCTTTTCAGCTTCAAAATATCAAAGTAACTTTTGTAACCCTATTGTGCGCGTCAATCAAATAACAACGCATAAATATGCAATACTTTGGTGTTCTTTGATCCAGAAAAACAGTGGAATTCAGGTAAAACCTGCTTGGGATTTAAATGATGCCATTACTCCCTTCCGAAGAATCCAGATAGCATGAATTGACCTGCCTTACGTCCGTTCCGCATTTGAACTACCACATCTCTTCAGGATGTGCGAAACCACTTCTAGTTTGTCCAGCATCATTTTCTTCTGGCTCATCAAGGCTACAAAACATTTAAACCACCACCGTGCTCATTAACAAGTACTCTCTAGTTTTCATTCAAACTATGGCATTCTAAGGTAGAGAAAGTGCTTAGAATTTAGCAAGGATGAACTCTTTGTAGTTTTCAACGTCAAGACCACACTCAACGTATCACGTCCATGACCACAAATATTTCCAAGGGTCGAAGGGAATCTGGGGATCGCTATCTACTACAACGGAATGCAACTCTCGAAAACTTTGTTTGAAACACTTAGTTCTTTCTGATCTTAATTTACACAAAATGGAATTTCCAGCTTGACGATAAGTGACTGGGCACAAAATTTGAGGTCAAGACAAAGAGCGCAAAACGTCAGATAACTTGGTTAAGATTAAGACAGCGCAAACACCACGCCTGCAACACGGGGAAGATGCAAGGTGGTTTCATTCCTTACAAAAGGCGTGTTTAATACCGAGGTCGCAGTGCTGAGAACTCCATTACTACAAGCAACTAAAACATTTGAAGAATAACTGAATTTTTTGTTCAGAAAATTAGTTGACAAGATATGACGAACATTATACCCACTGGTCGTCATGCGTGTGACCAAGGATCGCTTATGGGATTTTGGCAGATGAGTCCGTTCTCAAAGCTTGCAGCACTCTCCGACATCAGTTATCCTACAGTGGAGCCCATTATAAGCTCACTCCGCATGGGCCCACCTCCCCAGTGGTTTACTGTAGATTTCAAAGTCATGTGTAAACCGGAATCTTGTAGCAACATATTGCATTCACAGGAAAAGAACACAAACTGATTGAAGAACCCAAACGACACTCCCTGGGTGTTGTTGGCATTTTTTCGACTATGTGTTGGGGCTTTAACACTATCGAGCTGGCCGTTTGGTGAAATCTCCGGCGTGGAGTCAATACAGTCTTCCCAAGCTGGAATGGCGATACTTGTAAGCCCTCAGCTGTCAGGCTGTGTTGATGAATGGATTCCACTGAAAGGGTGTACATGTTAACGTTTGAAGTTGATAAGCTCCTCCCTGCGTTTGATATTGGTATACAGCCCAAACTCAAATGCACATTACCAACAAATTATGGAGGAAACTAGCGATCTCCTGCGAAACCTTAAAGCAACTGAATCCAAGATCCTTTTAGAAGAATTCAATGCACATGTTGAAAACGACACTGGGGTATGAAAGGTTGTGATTGGTTAACGTGGTGATGCTAACTTAAATAAATAACAATGTAAGATTCCTGCTGCAACAACATACTTTGCATCATGAACATTTTCTTTCAGATTTATACAAATACACCAGGTGCAGAGATTCGTTGGTTCAACCGTCACTAATTGATTTCTGCATCGTTTGAGCTGTTCTGACCAGTGTCGAATGCCATGCAGAACTGTCGACCGCAACTCATTTCTGGAAAAACAACCGGGCTGACATGAAAGTGCAGGACCAAAGAGTCTTACTGAATAGAGCTAGAAATCCTGGTAGCCAAGGCTGTTCGAGCAAAGTAGCCGATAAGGCCTGCTTCCAAAACAAAGCACAGCCTTCTTTACATACGCAGTATGCTGAGGCAAGAAAGTCTGCAGGCCACTTGGTAAAAAAGTCAAAAATGCAAAGAGATCAAATACCGCCAGATCCTCAAGACCAAAACAGTGTCGTACTCAATAATATGATCGAAACATCCTTCTAGAATCTAGATGGAGAGAATTTCAAAGATTTTTTAACCCAGTCACTGTCATATGGTACCATCAAATACACAAGTGAATTTTGGGGAAAAAGTAACATCGCTGTGACCTAAGTCTTTCTAGTTGTCAAAAAATGAAAACTGGCATGACTGCAGGTTGTGATGAAATTCGACCTGAAACTGTTAAAACCTTGAAGAGAGTTCTTTGGTTAATTCATGTGTCAAGTGGCATGGTATTCTTGAAGGATACTGAAAGATTAGATTAACAAACTGGGGTGACAACGCCCACACACAAGGAAGAAATGCACTAACTACAGTCTCTCCTTAGCCTTCCTGGAAAAGCGTATGCCAATTGCCATGGAAAAAATGCCGCACAAGAGTTGAACCTCAGCTGGAGTATAAACATTGCGGTTTTCGTCCCAACCGTAGCACTACAGACCAAATCTTCACACTTCAACAAATTTTCAGGAAATCTGGGGAGTATGCCAAAGATCTCTACACATGTTCTGTCGACCTTGAGAAAGCATATGACCGGCTTCCTCGTGAAATGCTTTGGGAAGTGTTGCGGGAGTACGGTGCTGACAGTCGTCTCTTTCTGTGACTGTCATTATGCTACTGGCCATCAGGTCATTGTATTCCTGCTGAGAAGTTTGTTTTCAGTTTGGTAATGTTTGTAAACATCTGTTCCCCGTGGGTTTTGCACTCCGATAAGCATGTGTTTTGTCACTACTCCTCTTCATACAGTAGTTTATCAATTGAATAAACAGTGACAGCCTAGTTGAAGGTGTCACTCCTGGAAGCTGTGCAATCACCCCTTTGCAATTTGATGACGATTTGGTGTTGCTTGCACCTACTGAAACTTCCAACGTGCACTTGATCCATTCGCAGCTGCATGTAATCATGCTGGAATGAAAATCAGCACTAAAATGACTGTGGTATTACGTCTCCTGAGAAATGTAAGTCAGAGTATCTTACAAGTAAGCAGCAATACATTGCAGCAGGTCGAGAAGTTCAAGTACCTTCGAGACGAAAATGTCTTGAAGGAATACCAAGCTAAGAAGCTTTTGTGACAGACAATTCTTCAAATATGAAGATGTTGGAATAAATGAATGCAAAGACAGGTAATTGAGAATGACTGAAAACGATACGAATGGTTTACAAATAGATTTTGAACTTGAGCTGATTGATGAAAACAATTGAAGACCTTCGAACAAAAATTGCTTACGTCACATTTTTGGGTGAACGGAGTTAGACAGTGGAAATTTTTCCCCAAGCCCTCCTTAACTTACTCTCCAAAAATCTAGCATTGAAAAAGTGTCTGAAGTGCAAATCTGCACAACCACATTCTGCCTCATCTCATCGTTTTCAGTCCGAGAAGTCCTTAGGTCCGCTGCTTATGAATTCATCCAATCAGAAACTCTCATTTCAGTGACGTGTGAGCCTGCTCATGCGTTGCTGCACAGGTTGCTGATATAACCAGGCTGGACGAGAAGGTAGGCCTTGCAGGAAAGAGTGACTGTGAAAGGTTATTTATTGTAGGATGAAGGTGAGTTTGATGCGTAATTAGGTGTTAGCTATTTTGAAATTTACTGCACGCCAAAAGTATCTGAGCATTTTACCTCTCTATAGTACAGGAGACCCACTATTATTAATGAAACAAAGTGAACAACGGATGTGTTCTAAAGGACACCCCTTGTTATTTTACTGAAAATATGATTGGTTGTTAAATCGTCTGGTTTAACTCTGCTTCATATAAAGTTGTTTCATTGCGGAATTTTGATCTGTCAAAAGCAAAACAAGTTCAACAATCAGCATGCATTTAAAGTGTGGAAGTTCTAGTGTAACCACTATTTTTTTATCTGTGGCAACAGGCTGCATGACTTCAATGTCCAGAGATATCTAGCGGTTCATATTCATTTGCAGATCTATTTTTGCTGTCTTAGTAATGTATTCCAGTAAACCTATTGAATCATGTGATACTGTTGGTCACGAACAAGATTTTAGTCCAAAGAAAAGGAAATTGAATCCACAAGCGCGGAAGGCCAACAACATAAAAAAGCCAAGGCCCAAGGTGAGCTTTTGTGTAGGCCTATGAGGTTTTCTTGTAGCATTTAGTTTATGCAAATAAGAAGTCTGTGTGTTTTCTGGCTTTACAATAATATATCAATCATACATGTGATGTAGGCTATGTGCTTTTGAAGCTGTTAAGTTGTGCAAATGACTAACTACAACATGCATTGGATGGCAAAGTTTTTCAATTAAGATGGTAGATGCTATTTTTTGAGTAGTGTAAACTGGTGGTGGTCTGATGTCATCCAATGTCTGTTTCACTAAGCAAGTCAGTTGCTGAGCAAACACAACTACCAAGTAAGGAGTCTAGCCTAGTTTTGAAATCCCTTCAAGTTGAAGTTAGGTTACGCTTGGGTCAGATTAAGGTTAGGGGCTACACAGCTTGGATAGACAAGTAAATTGAACCTAGGCCAAAGAAAAAATTAATTCCACAAACCTGCAAGGCCAACAAAATAGGAAAAGCTTAGAGCCAAGGTAAACTTTTGTGAAGGCTACAGGCCTACAGTTGTCTTGTTGCATGTAGGGCTTTAAAATATTACATGTGATTGAATTGTACACATGTTTTGAAGCTTTTAAGTTGTGCAAATGACTAGTTGCACACATTTGATGGCAAGATTTTAAATAAAGATAATAGATGTTATTTTTTATTACGGTCAACTGGTGTTAGTTATCACTGATTAGATGTCATCCAATGTTTAATTTGCTAGGCAACTCAGTCGCCGAACAATCACAAAAACTACCAAGTCAGGAATCTAACCTAGTTTTTTCATCCCTTGAAGTTGGTGTTATGTTATGTTTGAGTAAGATTAAAGTTAGGGGAATAAACAACTGCGATAAACATGCAATTTGCAACACTTTTTGCAACCAAGTGAGAGGATGTCTCAACCAAAACTTGATATGTTGGGAAACAGATACTTTTTTGTAGTTTGCCAAAGTATACTGTTTATTTCCTTGGTCAAGATATTTACTGTTGTGCATTTCTCTTCCACTTTTATATTTTGTTTCAGATACACCTCACAAAACTTATTCTGAGAATGAAGTTTATTTCTGAAACCAACCAATTCACAAAACTTATTCTGAACCACCCAATTTTGTCATGTCGTTGTAACTGCTATGCTGCGTTTAGTGAAGAGGAACGTCATCATATATTCCAGTCATTCTGTGGTTTACAAGATCATGTGACCCAAAACACGTATTTACGTGGCTGCATAGCAGAAATACCTGCATCAAATACCTATAGAGGAATGAAAATAAAATCCCTGGTCAGTGCCAATGATCCGGCACTGCTAAGAGATGCATATCCAACGTTTCTTTCTGTAAAAGAGGCAAAGCTCTCTGATGTCAATTATCTGCTTGCACATGTGTTTTTTCCTGAACATGTAACGTTTTATTCGGTGCTTACTTCTGCAACCAAAGATGCTGACTCAGATGAAGAGGACGTGGAGTAGCTTATGAACGCATGGACACAGTTTCATAAACAATAAGGTGTTTTGGTGCAGAAACACCATCAGCGTTGCCAGCAGGGAGACCCATTGACTCAGACCCCTCATTTAAAATAATCATATCTGCCACTTTGCGTTTAGCAGATCTTAATACAGGCATAAGGTTTGACTCCTTTCGATGTTTTCTTCCTCTCTGGAATTATTCACTGGCACCGCACCCGTGAAAATGTTTTGTGTGATGCTGTCTTGTAAATACAAGTTTTGTGAATGTGTGTGTGAAATGTGTTGAGGGTGACTGCAAAGCTGTACTGCAGGCAGGAGGCATGTTGTTAGCCACGGGGGGAATTCAGGAGCAATGCCCCCCAAATTTTTTGCCCACAATTTTTCTTCCCCTCCTAAATATGTATTTGCCCCCAAACTTTAAACCTGGCTACAGGCATGGGCGCCAGAAGAATTTTTTGAAGGGAGGGGGGAATAGTGAGCGTTTCTGAAGGTAGTCAAAAAGATTTTTCCAGGAGGCCAGAAGTGGGAAATTTCATTTTTTCTCTCTCAAAAGTTAGAAATCAACCATTTTTTGCCAAAAATGTAATAGAAAATGTCACGTTTCCAACTCCAGGAGGAGCAAAGACCCCAAGACTGTCAATTTCGGTGTAAAGTACTCAAGTCCATTTCTTTGTTAATTATATTGTCGATGGTAACAGGAAAAATTTTTTTCTGTGATGCAAAGAAACACAACACTATCCCACTACTGCAGACCTAATATGATCTGGAAATTCGAACGTTTAGGTGTTTTATTTGCAAATTGAAAACTTTAACAGCTGTTTTCTCAAAACTGGTATTTTGTGACTTAAGCACTTTTCGTTAGAGGGTCTTCAATTAACTGCGGGATGCCACTGCCAGAGAGGTTGTTGTGTTTTGTAAGTTACAACATATGATATGTACTTTACATACATCACAGTTGGCAATAACGAACAGGCTGAAAGATAACTGTATTTTGACTTAGTTGAAACAGTTCAGACAAGCAGCCTCTGCTGTTTTTGCATTATGAAAAAACAATCAGGAATGTGTGCTATTTTGGATCAAGACAAACGATGGGGTATCACCTGCTTAATGATCAAATGTTTGCTTGATCTGAAACCATACCTGGAAGAAATGGCTAACTCAAGTGTATCACTTACTGATGAAGAATGGGAACAACTGCAACAGCTGGAAGCGATTTTTGTTACCCTTTCTAAACTGAAAAGACTCCACGCCCAGGTCCTTGCGGATCTGAGCAACCCATCCACCGAGAGAGACCGGTTGCGACCCAGCACCCCCTGCACAACTGTGTTGATCATCTAGCAGCTCCTTCCCACATATATG
>Ga0210059_1017574_pt1 | contig 10171 bp, 4 predicted proteins | sample Ectturendosymbi2_FD_188042 | JGI IMG/M metagenome (GOLD analysis project Ga0210059, IMG submission 188042) | Ecteinascidia turbinata endosymbiont from Florida, USA - Sample 2 (SPAdes) (version 2) | ecosystem: Host-associated > Tunicates > Ascidians > Unclassified | place: Key West, Florida...
CCCTGTACAAACCCAAAGCCCCCCCGCAGAAACGCAAAGCCCCCTAGTGAAAACTTTCTGGCGACGGTTCTGGGCAGCATAGATGCGAAGAATGAGTTGGGGGTTAAGGGGCGTCGAAAGCTGACTCGGACCCTGCAATCGCCTGCATATAATTGTTTCTAGACCCGTGTGAAAACTTCCTGTGATTGTGACGTCACAGAATTGACGTCAGGACTTTTGAATCTTGGAAATCGTTAACTACCGTTGAGTTAAGAATCTAGTTTCGCGTGAAGCTATATTCCCTCTGAAATTTTGGTCATTATTGAACATTCAAACTGTTTTATTACGACACTCCAGATTGCGATAATACATTCTCGGCATCTTCAAAAGGCTCTGACAAACATGTGGTTTAGAAAACATGGTGCAACTCTGGCCAATTTTATCCTGTGTTATCAGAAGATTTTTGTGCCCAAAAATTTGTTATTAAAAGTCATGCATATTTATATAGATGATCATGAAACTTTTTGATTAGTTTTTGCATTTTATTTCACTAGTTGCTACAATTCGAGAATGTATTATCGCAATCTTGTAATTATTATCATCACTGACATTGACATTTCGTAATTAGTACGTAACATTCCAACCTCAGTTTGGCGCCCCCAAAGTTCTGCTCCCGGGGGCAGATGTCCCCCCTTGCCCCCCCCTCGTTACGCCACTGAGTGATAGTGTCAGTCATCTCATCTATTGTGTTTTTCGATGATACATCTTGATGTTCTGCTGACTGCTGGTTAAACTAGGTCTATTTTCATGGTTACGTAGATCTACTGCAAGTCTGTCACAACATGTTCTTCGATTTTCTGTCCTCTTACAGGTTCCGCAGAAATGTCTCCGCAGGACCTAATTGCCACGGTAAAATAGTCACTTGAATGTTTCTTGTCTTGGCTACAACTTCCTCTCTCATTTTTGCTTCTTTTGCTTTTCTACGTCGTTAAGAACCACTCAGATAAGCTCTACACTTGTTAAATGACGATCCCCCTTCTGTCCATGATTATTTATTAACAAGTTCAATAAAGCTGCAATATTTTTATCGCAAAAAGGGAGGACAACGTACGACTGTTACTTACTTGAGTGTATACTAGTAATTAGGCCTATTGATACGTTTCAAGCATTGGAGTAAGACGTCCAGCGTGGACGACGTTTCAGTCAAAACGAAATCCTTATTTACTTGTCCTATTTAGCTCATAAATATTTGTCAGTTTCCTTAAATTTCTGTAAAATGTGAAGTCGCCTTTAACAATATTATAAAAATAATTGCATGAAAGATGTTTTAAATTTCACACCAGCTTTATTGGAGTAGAATCTGGTTCAATTAGAAAGATTTCTCTTTCCTTTAGGTTTGTGGCTGCATCAAGGAAAAAATCGTTCCACATTAGCATTCAACGGTATTGCAAGTTGCAAGATATTTTGTCCATCTTTCATGTTCCACCATTTTACAATAAATTGCATTTGGTTGACGCTGGTTTTGCACGAACTCAAACAAGATTTGGTATTGGTCAAAAAGTTTAGCTTCATCAATAGAAACGTTTCTCTCAAGCAGATACTACTCACATATTTCAACATTTTCCCATTCAGTTGTTTGCAAACGGAGGATTCTCATCAAAGCATTTAAATTCAGCAAATAACATTGTCCATTTAGCCAGATGTACAACACAAGGCTTGTACAATACAGATACATCTGTCATGAATATTACACAGTCGCGATCCTTGCCTTTTCTCAGCCCTGAGTTTTCTTAGGGCTGATTTAACTTGACTTGATATGTACATCTGCTTTTCTCTTGAATCCTTGCCTTCACAGTGGCGAAACGTGATACAACCTCAATAAATGATGCTTTGAACTTCTCAGTATTCCGAACTTGCTCATTAAAAGCAACAAGAAATGATTGCAAATGTCTTAATGTCTTAAACAGAAATTTCAAAAAAAACGTTTCAGAACAACAGTTGGCTTGTCGATGGACATGAAGTATGAATGTGAAGCTGGGTACATTTGAAGCATTCTTGGCAAAATAGGATAAAGTTATTGCCACCTGGTTACGCTGTGAGAAATAAATGTGTGGTAGTCAATATCCACAAAGTCACAATAGTTTTTTCACTCTCTTTTGCGAACTTAGTAAATGTAACCACACGTACAGGTTCAATCAGCTTCAAATCCACATCTCAGCATCAATCATCTTCAAAATCATTTAGTCCTTTTCAGAAAAAGGGATGCTTCTGACGAATTTCTTCATTTTTTTAGCAATACTGATTGGCTATAGTTACTAGAAATTACTACACTAAGCTATGTACAATACACTGATCATATCGTATCACGGTTCATCAGCAAAAACTAGATCATATCGTATCACGGTTCATCAGCAAAACAGTACCTAGTGGAGTCAGAAGTTCACGCTGTAATGCCAAAGCAATTGAGACATTGAAAAAAGATTTACCACTGTCCACTGCTATGTAACGATTAGTGTTAAAGCATTCCCGCCTTTCCAGCCGAGAATTAACTCAACCAAAACAAAGATTAATTAGACAACTTGTGACTAAAATGACTAAGTGGCACGCACATGTCGTACATATGGTTAAACACATGAACATGGTAGGGGCCCCTGTTTGGTAGGGGGCCCTGGGCCCGAGTTCCCTCCCCCCCCTAAATCCGGCGCTGTTGAGTGTATAAACAACATTCGCGATATAAAGCCATTTAGTCGTCCATCGTTTCGTCACAGCAGTCTTGTGAAGTATGCTTCATCTCTCTTACAGTAGTGAAGCTGTTATGAGACTTGACTACCAAATAGTCGATGGCGAGTTATCAAGAAATTTTCTAGTCGATCCGAGTCGATGACAAGTTGGCCACCCCTGCCTTAGATGACCTCTCTGGGCCGCTTTCCCGTAGGTTTAGCCAGCAGGAATTGCATCATCAATCTTTCGTGGGACATTCTAGACACATGGCGGAACCATCGTAGGTGGGATCTCTACATTCGGATGAGAAGCAACTCGACATTCAGTGCTTTGCGAATTTCACAACTGCACACTTTGTCACGAAGTGTCATATCGTGAACTCTTCACAAGATTCCCACCTCTGTCGCTTGCACTTGAGATAGAGATAGTATTCTTTCAGTCGTTATCCAAGACTGATGACCGTAGCGTACAGTCGTGCACTGACTTAGGTTTCTCGAGGGGCATCACATCTTCGTCATTTTAGTGCTAATTTTTTATTACAAAATTTCTAATAAAATAACGAAAAATATATATTTTTCATCATAACTTTCTAACCGAAAAGGTTAGATGATCAATCAAGGACTCCAAAGATGCAGATTTTCTCGTTGTTTGTTTCAAAAGAACAACAAGTAAATTGCCACTTGAACTTTTTCTCAGGGCCCGATGATGCAACGAGGAGCACCCCATGACTTCTGGCTGCCCCACAAATCTTCAAAACCCAAACTGCCTAATTAAAAAACATCAAACCCAGAAAACGTTCTGCATCTTCAGACGGTTCGATTAGCTCTCTAGCTTTATCGGTTGGCGAATTATTACTGAATATGCCCGAGACAGCACTTTGGCGACTAAGTGGCTCACGCAGGCGTTTGAAGTGATCATCTGAGCACAGTATAAAAGTAAAGAAATTACGCTAGCGACAAGCCTAGTTGTCTTTAAGTTTTATTGCAGTGTTGCTATCTATTCTGCAGATTGTTGGGAATTGTATCAAATGGGCTACCGAGTGTCCGGCGTATACACACTACGGCCTTGGCAAGCAAGCGAACCATTCCAAGTATTTTGTGAGCAAAACTACTACGGTGGAGGATGGACAATGATTCAAAGACGACGAGATGGAAGCGAAAATTTCGACCGTCCTTGGGATGACTATGCTCAAGGTAGCCAGGGACGATTTCATAACTTACATCAGCTCTCGGAAAAAGCGCTGTAGTCTGTTTCCTACAAAACGCTGTATAAAGAACACATTACAGAGTTGGATAAAGTTTGTCATAAAACGTCTGTAGCTTGAGATTAACATAGGGTTAGCGCTTTTCCTTCAGTGATTTCAATTATAAAATTTGTTGTCATTTCGAAGAATGTAGTTTCTTTTGTTGTTTAGAAGAATGTAGTAAAACAAACATGAAGTTTAAACTTTGGTTAGCAACACAAATACACGGAGTTGCTGTAGATTCTTTTTGCTAATAATTTCGATAAGTGTGCCTATATACTATTCGCAATAAACTTTGGTTACAGTTGTTTTTTATTAACTTAATGGTGAGGTTTTTAAAACCGCTGAAAACCTGTGGTCTCTAAGACCACTATTTACATTTCAAGAAGTAGCAGCGACGTGGTGTACATTTTCAGCTATTCAATAGAATGTCCAAGATACGAGTCGATTCTATCACCATCTATGGCAAAGATCATCTGATGTAATACATCGCTTTCAAAAGTCGAAACACTTAAAACAAAACATCAGAAATTATCTGTAGCCAATCAGTTCAGGCAAATATCCTGCCGAAAAACTAACGCAACCATAAAAAGTAGGACATATCAGACCTACTTTTTATTGAATCAAAAAGTTTCATTTTTGTTGTTAAAAAAACAGAAAAACAGACAAAGATTATTTTTTTCAACACACCTTTTTACAGAAAATGTTTTTCGTACAAAAATAATTTAATTTGTTTTCTTTTCGTTTTCTTATCTATAGTGGTGATCTGGTCCGTAAATTGCAAATGTAGCGATAGTATTTCAAACGTCCATTTGCTTTTTATTGATCTGACTGAATTTGACAAAAGTTTTATCATTAAACTCATTCTAGGCTGGCCGTTTTACTAGTCTAAATCAGGGGTAGCCAACCCGCGGCTCACGCGCCGCATGCGGCTCTTTGACCCGTTTCATGCGACTGGCTTTTACCATAATTACCAGAAGTCTCACTAAGTAACATGCATAACAACAAACGGCTTTTAAAGTTCTGTCATTGTCATGTTGGTGTGTGATATTTTCAATAAATTTAGCTGAGCTAAGGTATGTGTGTGAATGAGGAAAAGATGGTTGATGTTCATGTGTGCCCGTGTGTATGATGTGGCTCTTTGCGGTAACACAGTAAGAAATGTGGCTCTTGGTATTTGACTGGTTTGCCACCCCTGGTCTAAACGTTGGTTACAGTGGAATAGCGCGATGGATGTAGTGCTGACTAGCAAGTTACTGATGCCTGTTTCGCAGGGTCGTCTAGGCGCTATTGTTTCAAAACGAGGGCGGCTGGCTTTCAACAGACGATTGGCAGCATGTTGAGTTTAGATTAGATGGATGTAGTAATGCAAGTTGAAGCTTTCAGACAACTCCTTGGTTTGTAAAAATACTTAAAACGTGCTAGAGGTTTGTGTAGCAAAAGATAAAATTTGTAATATCATACGATAACAACATTTATAAAGTGACAGAGAGAAATGCCACATCAGTAAGGAGGCAATCACCAGTCGCGGCACTAGTGGTATTTTTGGTGGTTCAAACCTCCCCCAACATGACTCGTGGGAGATTCACAATGACGTAGTGATTCAAAATCAAAGATATTTGCAGGGTACCTCTCATGGTTTGGTTAATTTTTTGCTAATCTTTAAAAAACCATTTCCAGTATTGGCATTAACGTCTTTAGCAACGTAACAGGAGCATGAATTTAAAGCGAATAACTTCTTGCACCCAACGCAGGACTACACGTTGTCTCCGGCTCTGCCGTTGTTCTACCGTTTCCATAGTGACGGCAGCAGTGATTCGAGGCTTGTTGACGACGATGCACTAATGCTCAAGTTGTATGAGCAAAACTTTCACATATGAAAGAAACTCTCTGCGCAAGTAAAGAAAGCAGAAAGAGACAAGAGATAATTGTGGGTGGCCATTTGTCCAGTTTTACGCCGGTTGTCCGGCATTCGAGCGTTCGCCCTCTGTCCGACCGGACGTTTATTCGACCTTCTGTTTCAAATCTTGCCACATTTTTTATAGGATGAGCCACGGCCTATTTAAGATGTCTTAAGTAGGCCGTGGATGAACTATATTCGTTAATTTCTCATTCAAGAAAAAACAAGTGACCTTTGAATATGCAATGTTGCTTAGCGCTAGTGGAACCATATACACTGAAAGTGTTTATGTGTAACAATGCTGATTCGTTTGCAATGGTTTACCTTGTTTGTGTTCTGAAAAACGGAAGGTCATGTCATGCCTCAGACTTAAATTTTGTCACGTGATGAATTGAACGGGCATTTGCACCCCCTGGAAATTGGGACTAAGAACCAAAAATTTTTAGAAACCTGAAGTAAGCAGCCTAATTCCGATTAAATGATTTAATGCCTGCAATAACACCTATTTGTCGGCACTCAAATTGCACAAGAGCCAGGATGAGTTTGCATTTCACTCATGTCTACTCCTTCGTCCGCAGACTCACGTTGTGAAACTTGCGAGCGCATTGTTCTACTGTTGCTCTTTTGTTGCGTAACAATAACATGGCAACAAATCTTCAAAGGTTCACTTCAAGTTACGATAGTTAATGCGTTTTCCACCACGTGAGTGTTCCTTCAGACATCTCTGGCAGGTGATGCAGGAAGACAGTGACTGCTGATAACGGTAAGACATGTTGCTTTATATTGTGTGAAAAGAAGCAGGGTTGAATCTGTGGTAATGCTTCCGCTTCTACAAGTTTGAAAAATCCTTCATAGTGGGATATTGTGGGTGTGACCAATGTGCCTTAGTGAATAGCTTAATCAAGCTACGCTTATGCAGGTTTCTTTTCACACAGTATAAAACTACGTGGATTGCAGGGATATCTAGAACTCCGGGATAGGAAACTCCGGAAACGGGTGGACAATCGAAGGGTTACTGCAGCTTGTCATGAATGTCAGGTCCTTTTAACTTTAGGAATTCAACAGGCGTGTCAGGCACTGAAAAAGGCTTAGTGTGTGTCAACCATACATTCAGGGCTACAACAAGGGACGGAAGACCAATTTTAGGGTTGGGGGATCAAATCTGCTTACTTTGTAATTTTGCTTGGACGATTTTAAGAGGAGAGTTGCTGCTTACACCGGCGGTGGAAATCGAAGAATTGACCTTTTGTTATTAGTTGCGATTTACGAATCAAAATCTCGTAACACTAACGATGCAACGCTATACAACAATGACTGCAGGGACATGACATGGACAGGCATATAAAATTCGAATTTACGTACTCAGTAGAAAAAATCACAGCACTTGAAGATTGTACAGAGATCTGAGTTTCACAATCTCGTAACACTAACGATGCATGCAACGGAGTTCTAGATATCCCTGGTGGATTGTTAGAAATACCTATATGAAAGGCTTGTGGGAATACGCCTTAACCGTTAAAGCTGATTTCTGAGCGAGTACTAGTGCAAAGCTATATTTTCTGTGGCGAGTTTCATAATTCATCTGCTCAGTTTTCACACCTGCGTGGTGTTCTAATTTTAGTAAATTCTTTGTCCAATAGTCGTGTTAAGATGCAAGTCTATTTCTCATTGTTTGAAACAGTTTTTCGAGAGTGTCTAACTTTCTTGCTTTTTCACTGCTAATGTTGATCTGGTCGTTGATTGTTCTTAAATTATGACTTATTTGTATCTAGAAAGTGCTCGCAAAATGGATATTAGGTAGTTTATGAACAAAAAAAGCATTTCCGATAGCCCAAGCGTAGAAAATAATTCGGAATAAAGATTTCAGAAGTGAGTTCTGCTCAACCAGTACAGGCTAATGAGAGAGCCTCAAACGTAGTTGTTGATAGTTCAAGTCCAATTCAGACTCAGTTGTGTGGAAGTCACAATGATAACGACATTTATGTTCCAATTCAGCAAAGTCTGTAACGGATGACAGAAAGTACATCTTTGTGGCAAACTCGTATACAGCTCCACTTGAAAAAGATTTCAAAGTAGATGCGCATGGAACGCGTGCTTTCATGGGGCATTTTCATTGTGGTGTAGAAAGAGTAAATAGTTTTGTGAACGTCCATCTGCATTGCAACGTCAGCAACCTGAAAAAGATCAGCAAAATGTCGACGTTGCGACCCCAGGAAAAGTTTCTGCGGACGCCCATGGTCAGCACGATCAGCTTCTATTTCATGTCAAGCATTATAAAGCTTGTAAAAACGAATTTTAGTGGAAAGTGTCAAACAGGCTAACGTGTTGAGCTGCACCAGTTGTTGCGAAGGTAACTGACTTATACTAATTAGCATTATTATACCTATCTCTCAAAAGTGGTTCGGCTTAGTTAGCTGAAAAGTGTTACTTAATCTGTTGAAAAGGTTTATTTAAGCCCAAAAAAGCAAGTCAAGCCCGGTCTCTAAGATTTTAAACTGTTAAGTTGATTTCTAAACTTTTTCAACTGATCTCGGGATTGTTTCTATATAGGTGCAGATCTCATTGGTTAATGTCATAAATGAGTTGAAATCAAAGCGGCAGTCATGCACTGTAAATATTTTCACAACGATACATAAACTGGCATCATGAAAACAACTCTTCAACTTCAATCAAACTGAATTTTGTTGACGTAACCTTCGGCCTGCCGCCAATTGCCGTTGCCCAAGGCAGATTAAAAAACATATTACAGTAAATTTTGTAAAATTATACGATTTACATTTTTTAATTAATTTTTTAGACTTTTTTCTTAATTTTGGTTGATTATCATTTATAAAAAGAGTCTAACACTATAAGTAATCTTGTACTGAACTATAATCGAACTGCATAACTTTTCGCAGTCATCTGTATTTAATCTGGTTAACCGCAGGGGTGTAGTGGGGTGGGAATGCGTGGGAACGGCGTTCCCACACTTCTTTTTGGTGTGGGAACGCGTTGCCACACCTTTTTGCACTAGAAACGTTACTTGAAGATTTGGATTTTTCATTTCAATTTCTACACGTAGCGCCTGGAGCAGCATAAATGAATAAATAACAAGTTATCTCGTGTACAGCACCATAGCAGTAGCATGATTATGCAATTACTGTTTGTGACATCAACAATGGTATTTGGGTACTCGACAATTCGTCTGATTGTTTGCATTTATCGTTACTCTGCTGCAGGGCCGGATTTAGCTGATGCGAGGTCCTTAGACTAGGCTAATCCCTTTTTGAGGCCGCTCTCCCACTGTTACGAGGAAATAATGGAACAGCGTTAATCAGTTTGCGCAAAGCCGAAGATAACGATACTGACGCTCTAAAAGTACGGTCAACAAAAATTATAAATCATTACCAGAATGCCCCACGATCACTGCGCTTGTTGCTGCCTTCCATGCAAAAGCGTTCAGTGACACGGAATTGTTGAAATCGTACTTGGATGGCGGGAACGGGATTGCTAATTTTTGCAGGCAATTCAACCGAAAACGTCTTGGCTAAATATTTGACAAAACACATGGCCTACGTTTTTAATAAGTTTCACATCTGTTTTGTCTTATCTGTGCTCAAAAAACAAGCACATTCCACATACTTTTGTCGGCGTAAAGTCATTAAAACACAACGTGAGGACCACGTTGCGATTCAGTGGCGATTCTGGAATTTCAAAAGTGGGGGGCCACTGTGGGGTCAAAGAAAAAGTAGGGGGCCAACGTAAATGTCTATCTTGCATGGGCATATTGTATTTTAATCAAAAGAACTTGAACGTGAATTCGAGACACAACTGGGGGGCCAGCCAATGGTCCACTCAGGCCTCCCATAGAATCGCCACTGTTGCGACTCGCTTACCGCGGCTGTAAAAATCACACACACGAGCAAAACACGTCAAGTACAACGCACCCAAATGGTTGCAATTGCAAGGTTCACGATTCGCGTGTTAGTTACTTTTTCAGACTGCTATTATAATCGAACGCAACAAAACCGTCGCGCGAAAGGATATGAGATTTAATCCAGAACGATCGCCAGACCATGTTTCAAAGGGGCTTTACATTTGCGCAGTGTCTTGACATTCTGAAAATTTGTTAAAATCTCCACTGATTTATAGTGCTTCATATTTAAATTTGGAGGGGCTGAGCCCACCAATGCTCCCCGCGGCGACGGGACTGGTTTAAACCTCCCTTATGCTGTCATTATTAAAATACGTACAAAAAGCTACAATAATCGAATCTATTAAGGCTGAACAGAGCACAGTAAACGATTTAAAAAGGTTTTGTCCTGGCCTTCTTCATAACAAGATCATCC
>Ga0210059_1017576_pt1 | contig 10171 bp, 9 predicted proteins | sample Ectturendosymbi2_FD_188042 | JGI IMG/M metagenome (GOLD analysis project Ga0210059, IMG submission 188042) | Ecteinascidia turbinata endosymbiont from Florida, USA - Sample 2 (SPAdes) (version 2) | ecosystem: Host-associated > Tunicates > Ascidians > Unclassified | place: Key West, Florida...
TGGTCCGGCGTTGCTTCTCTAACATTGTGCAACATCCAGAGAATGCAAACAGACGCGGTAGGAATCAGTGTGCAATATTTCATTGAAATCATTTTTATATGCATTCACCTCAGTCGATTGGACAGCAAATGACTGAAATTGATACAACTTGTAACCTAGCTGTTTCTAGGAGATTTGCTACTGTGACGCAATAACGCATTTATTACGGGTATTGCTGATAGAAGACTACTACTGCCATAGACTGGATCAGGATAAACTTGTTTTTAAATTGAAGACTCGGAGACTGTAGTGCTCTATCCAAGGGCATACGCAAGGGGGGTTGGGGTTTAAACCCCCCTTGAACTTGATATTTTACAAAAACTTTTATTATAAGGGGAGTGTGCAGGGCTTGATTTTTTACAAAAATAAGAGGAGTGCATGTAGAAGAATATGCCTATTATGTCAACAAACTTTGCTTGAAAACATGAATATGACGTCGCAAACAGCGCACACCAAACGCAAATGACCGCCATATGCCACTGAATGAAAACCCCTCCCATGAAAATTTTCTGCGTACGCCACTGGCTCTATCAGCCCTGGAAATTGCAATGGTACATCAATGAAACGTAATTGTTATTGGAAAGATCTGTCTTATCTGCCTGGTGTTGTCAGATAGAAGATGCTACTGAGAATTTAGATGGTGCAGATAGACAAGGTGAACACAAGGCCATTCGCTCTGTCATTGCTGAGAAAATGGACATTTCACAACCGTTTCACATGTTTTGAATGTTTCTGGTTTGGCCATGAAATCGTCATGTAGCTGCAAATCTATGCAATCCAGTCAGTGTCTTATTAAGGTTCTATGAGGCTCCTGGCTGAAACTTCGAAAGGACCCTTTCGAACGACTAGGCATAACACTTTTCATCGACTTAGGGTTTGGGGCTCCCTAAATGGTGGGGGGCCCTGGCTGTAACCCGGTCAGCATCCTTAATCCGCTACTGAATACAGTTTATTGCCCAATTTCCTGCACCTTCACAGCATTCCTTAACCCTGTCATTTGTAGAACATTCCTAGACTAGGGTTACCACATCTGAAAAAGCAAAATTCCCGTCAGTCCCTGTGGTTACATTTCACGGAAACAAACCAGCGCAATGCGACATTTTGCAGTAACTTTTTGCAAGTACAACTACTAATCCACCGCAAAATAGCATCACTATCACAGAAAAAATATCGCAAAATGGTTATACAAAAAGCTACAAGAGATAATACGCAAAATATGCACGCTTTTCTCTCTCAGTCATGACTATATTCATGTTTTTTTATATTTTTGAGTTCCAGTTTAACTGAAATATAACCATGTGGACTTTAGGCAATGTTATGCAATAAATTCTAAATTGCATGCTGAATCATATTTAAAAATTCAAAACAAACAAATCTTTTTCAAACCCAATCAATTTTTGATGCTGAAAGGTTTCATTTTGACCTTAAGCCCTCTTCATTGTCACCAGTGGTGTGTTTAAGGGGAGGCGAGCGAGGAACTTGCTTCGGGCCCCCTTTCTAAGGGACTCCTCGAGGTGCTTCGCACGTAAATATTTCTCAGATTTAGTGAAAAACTTATTATCCACTCATATAATCTACTCCGAAGCAGATCGCTAGTATGTACTCTGCTTTCAAAGGGGCCCCCAATGGCATCTGCAAAGTGTGATCTGCTTTCAAAGGGGCCCCCAATGGCATCTGCAAAGTGTGATCTGCTTTCAAAGGGGCCTCCAACAGCCATTGTAATGTGTAGGTACTCTTCTTTCAAAAATGCCACCAAACAAAAATTGCAATGTGTAAGTATTCTACTTTCCAAGGAGTTCCCAGTGGCAACTGTAATGTGTAAGTATTCTGCTTTCAAAAGGCCCCCCAACAGCAACTCTGATAATGTGTAAGTGCTCTACTTTCAAAAGGGGCCCCCAACAGCAACCGCAATTTGTAAGAACTCTACTTTCAAAAGGACCTCCAACAGCAACTGCAATGTGTAAGTACTCTGCTTTCAAATGTGCCCCGAACAGCAACTGTAATGTGTAAGTGCCTTGCTTTCACTGGGTCCCCAACAGCAACTGTAATTAGTAAGTACTCTACTCTGCTTTCAAAAGGGTCCTAACAGCAACCAATGTGCAGGTAGCCTACTCTACTTTCAAAGGGCCCCCACTAGCATCTCTAATGTGTAAATAAGGAAAAGCTTAAAACCAACTTCAATACCTTAAAAAACTGTGGATTAAAATTTGTTCCAAAAAGTTGTGAAAAGACCCTAGTAAGTAAGAGCAAAAATTAGTTTTATTTCACTGTCAGAGAATCAAGCTTCTCATAATACAGTGTAGCATGTTTGCAAAAAGGTATATGATGCATTAGTTGCTACTTTTTCACATTTTTCAAACAGCAAGTGTCAATGCAAGATGAGGGCAGTTTTTACTCATCCAGCCTCAAAGCTTTTCAAAATGAGTCTCAGGTTGGATGCTTTTGTATGCAGAACAGGACTTTTCGGTCTGGCCGTTTCGTTCACGGGACTTTCCAGTCTTGGTCGTTTCGGTCTCGAGACATTTCGGTCAGACTATGACATCTTGCAGAAATCATGCACATGTTAACTTTTTAATGCAAACGTACTTATACCAGTGAAAGGTTATATTAAAAAAAACTGCAAACATGATCCAAGATCCGACAGTTAATCAGCATCAACATATGACTTTCATGTTATATAATCGTTTAAATTTGCCTGCCTATAATCATTTAAATAAACAAATTTTAATTACTTTTTCGCCTGCGCTTATAACCATTCAAAGAAAAAAATGTAATCAGTTGTTTATGCACAGAAATGTTGCGGCCGAAATTACCCAGGCCGAAACGGCCAGACCGAAATGTCCCGTGATCGAAACGGCTCGACTGAAATGGCCAGACATAATCGGCCTGACCGAATCGGCCAGGCCGAAAAGTCGCGTACCCTCTGTATGTATGCCATGTTCTTGAATGTAGTAAAAAGGAAGAAATTTAAAACAAATTAAGTGTTTCAAATCTGCTTGTTTTTTGCATGTGGTTTCATGGAGTCCCTTAAGCATTTTTCAGGGGAAAGTGTCATATAAACTTTCTAGTTTATTGATGGTGAATGCAGAGAAATGGGACGTAAATCTAAAGAAGTGGGGGTTGAGGAAAATTTGCTATCGCTTAACTGTTATGTGTTGTTAGCTTTGTCTTTCTAACTTTCAGTGTTTTTGAAGTTGTGCATCATGAATGCCCTTGTGCGTTTTCTGTTGAGTCAGTCATGCCGTAATTTCAAGAACGTATCAATGGGTGGCCCGCATATCATCTTCCTAAGCTTGATTAAACGGTCTTACTACGGTTGACTGAGTAGGATGACGTCGTCAGAGGGCCCTTTTCAGCTTTGCCTCGGGCCCCCAAACCCTAAGTCCACCACTGAATGTCACTCACGCTTTTATAAGGAGTGTCGCACGGGCAGTAGTCGTAGGAAGAATCGAAATACCTCACGGTTTTCAGCAATCTCTATCAGTTCTTTTGGTTTCACTCCAAGACTGGAGCAAGGTCGGAGATGTAATTATGCCGCCTGGTCCTTGTTCAACCACTGGGCCGCTTTCCTTTGGGTGTTGCCAGCACGACCTGCTTCACCAATCGTTCCTGGGGCCTTCTGCTGGTCATGTGGCCGAACGATTGTAACTGAGATCTCTCTATTAGGAGGAGAAATGTCATGATATTCACGGCTTTAAGGATTTCACAGCCTTGCACTTTGTCAGGTAATGTCACACGGTGGACACTTCGCAAAAGTCCCATCTATGCCGCTTGCATTGGGGAAAGTATTTTTCAGTCATTACCCAAGATCCACGACCATTGGTTAGGATCGGAATAAAGACCGATTTAAAAACTGACATCTTTGCGGTTTTTGAAAGCTCTCGTTTTGTGACCACAGAGCGAGAAAACTCACGCAGAACTGCGTTTGCTTTACCAATCCGTGTATCAATCCCCATTGTTTCTCCTTTGGTCACACGTGAATACCACCACAAGGCCAAGATACTTGAACTTCTCGAGTGTATTGCCGCTCACTTGCAGCGTAACTGGCTTGATTTTATGGCAAGACATAGTGTAATATCTCGGGTATTTAATTCCCGCTTGGTCGCACACAGCAGAAAACCGATCAAGTAGATGTTTATGACCCTGTTTGGAGTATGCAAATAGTAGCAAATCGTCCGCAATATGTAAACAGTGGATCTTGCATTTTCCAAATGTGGCACCTTTGTCGACTCGGCTGCGATTATTTATACAATTCCTATAGACCAGTGGTCTTCAACGTGGGCGAAATCACCCCCTTGGGAACGATTTTATGTGATAAGGGTGCGATTTTGCGATTTACCAGATTTGAGGGGCGATTTCAGATTCCAGGAGGGCGATTCCGCAGGTTAGAATATACTAAAATTCTAAATTGATTCCAAGAATAAAAACTACATTTGCCACTTTGGAACAAAATTATTCGATGTACTTTCGACTCCATGGTTCCTGACAAATATCATAAAGCACAATATAAAGGACTGGAGATGTAACCATCAAGCCATCATTGTTCTGTGTAACGCTTCACTGCACTAACTATGCAAGGTCATGTGGAGAGTGTTAATGGTTTGGAGCCAAGCACTGCGGTTCTGACGAAGTTCCAGGTGTATTGTTAAGCCTAATATTTAAAGTATGATAACATAGTGGTGAAACTGCGTTGCAAGAAGTAGTTTGGTAGTTTTTTGACCCAGTCTTTGCATGAGCAGACTAAAATACCTGGATATCATGCAATAACATTTGGAAGCTTGTATGTATATCATCATGAACGGACTTTTGGATTTTTCTCTTATACAGTAGCATGCACTAGTTCGTTTTATGATACTTATGTTGGTTGAAAGCGACCAATACTGATATACCTATCGGAAAATATCTAATCGGCCGAACTCCACGTTTTAAAGAGGAAAACTTCAGTTTCTTTAAAGTTACTAAAAATGCCGATTAAATACCTGTCGCAAAATATCTATTCGGCCGAACTCCATTTTTTAAAGAGGAAAACTTCAGTTTCTTTTAAGTTACTAAAAATGGTCCACGTACGATAATAAAATTGCTAGCACTAAATCATCGCATCGAGTACCGCAGCAATCGGGAAAATTAACCAAAATAAGTTGCCAGCCTAATTATTTTTTGCCATGAACTGTCACAAACCCCTCCAACTGTATTTCTCATCATTAGCAAAATTGCCCTGAAGCAAGACATGTGGTCTTCAGTGAAGCACTGCCAAACCCAGCGCCGGTCTTCCAATGTCCAATCCATCGACCTCCCCACGGACTGCACGGCCTGACGGTTCTGGACGATGAAACAACCGAATGGCTGCTCAACACCTGCCCCGAAATCTAGCGCGGACAAGCAGCGGATAAAAGAACTCGCTCAAACGAAAGAAGATCGCGTCAGCTACCTCATCTACCGTGTTTTACGATGATACATCTTGACGTTCTTCTGCTACTGCACTGCTGATCAAACTGGGTGTATTTTCATCGTTACGTAGATCTAAGTCTGTCACAACATGTTCTTCGATTTTCTGTCCGCTTAGAAGTTCCGCAGAAATATGTCCGCTAGACTTCACTGCCACTGTAAAATAGTCACTTGAATGTTTCTTGTTTTGGCTGGAACTTCTTTCTCTCTCAGTTTTGCTTCTTTTGCTTTTTACGTCTTTTAGAACCACTTGGATAAGCTCTACACTTGGAAGGTGACGATCCCCTTTCTTCTGTACATGTTTATTTATTAATAAGCTCAATAAGGCTGCCACATTTTCATCGTAAAAAGATGGACAACTTACAACTCTCACTTACTTGAGTGTATTATCTACACTTAACAAGTCAAATAACAGTTTGGCCTGATAAGTTTTAAGCATTGAAGTAAGACGTCCAGTGTGGACGATGTTTCAGTCAAAACACACAAAACAAAATCCTTAGTTGCTTGTCCTATTTAGCTCATGAATATTTTGCAGTTTCCTTAAATTTCTTTAAAATGTAAAGTCGCCTTTAACAATATTATGAAACTAATTGCATGAAAGATGTTTCAAATTGCACACCAGTTTTGACAGAGTAGAAACTGGTTCAATTAGAAATATTTCTTTCTTTTAGGTTTGTGGCTGCATCAAGGAAAAATTCGTTCCATATTAGCGTAATGAGCCATAACGCTGAAGTAAAACTGTGCAATCTTTACCAGCTCGCTGAAGCATTCAACGGTATTGGAGGCTGCAAAATATTTTGCCCATCTTTCATGTTCCATCATTCTGCAATAAATTGCATTTGGGTTGATGCTCTTTTTGCACGAACTCAAACAAGTTTTAGTATTGGTCACACAGTTTAACTTCATCAACAGAAATGTTTCTCTCAAGCAGATACTACTCACATGGTTTAACATTTCCCCATTCAATTGTTTGCACAAGGAGGAATCTAGTCAAAGCATTAAAATTCAGCAAATAAAGTGGTCCCTTTAGACAGATGTACAACGCAATACTTGTACAATACAGATACATCTGACATGAATAATACACAGTCATAATCCTTGCCTTCTCTCAGTCCCTGAGTATTCTTAGTGCTGATTTAACTTGTCTTGATATGAACCTCTGCTTGTCTCTACTGAAGCCTTGCCTTCACAGTGGCGAAACACGATACAACCTCAACAAACGATGCTCTTGTCTTCTCAATATTCCGAACTATTACGTTATTACGCCCGGGATCCGCAACGCTCCTCTCGTATGAGCTATCACGATACAACATATCGATAGCCGGGCTATGCGAATCCAGATAGCTCGGAAGCGGAGAATGCTCTGCAGCAGACCACACCTTTATTTGGAGCGGTCCTACTGATGGTCGCGGCCTATATGGTGTCGCTCTTGTTATGCCTCACCACATCCGTAATTCGCTTGTCAGCTGGAGCCCTGTGAGTGACCCGATACTGACTGCCCGTTTTCTCCACCGCCATGGCAAGATGACCATCATCGTTGCCTACGCGCCTACTGATGTCACGGACGACCCCGCCAAAGATGCTTTTTTTGACAAGCTTCATCAAGTTGTACAAAATGCCCCACCGCACGACATAACCGTCATCCTGCGAATGCAACAGTTTCATGCTCCTCCCGCAGCGATGAAACCAAGTCAGCAATTGGAACATCAGTTGTGGACTCATGTACTAACGAGACGACAACGGCAGACGTATCCCTAATCTATGCGGCCTCAACGACCTTTCTATCGTTAACACCTGGTTTCCCAGGAAGAAAGTTCATCAGTGGACGTGGTACAGCCCAGACAGAAGAACTCGCAAGGTCCTGGACCATATCATTGTAACCCGACGCTGGAGGTCATTTGCTACCAACGCCCGTGTCTACCGCGGCGCGCAGTTGGGCAATACGGACCACCGTATGTTAGTGGGGACCTTCAAATTGAAATTAAAACTCTCCCGAACAGCACAGAATTCACGGCCTCTTGACTCATGCCGGCTTAAGGATTCTACAATTTTTATGGCCACCTTGCCAGCCGATTACGTGGCCTAATGTTCTTCATGGGCGAAATATTCCCCATTTTATAATAATCTTAAGCCGATCAATCGTAGACCCGCTGTGTTTGAGCATAGCCCAGTCACATACATTCGTACTTAACTTACAACATCTCAACCCCGTGGCTAGATGTTGGAGTCAAGCATTGAATATTGATTTTAGTTGAACATTGGTTTATTCAAAAAAACACGAGAGAGACATCGATCAACACGGTTAATCAGCCAAGCAGTATGTTACAGCGCTTCTATAGCAATTTTGCTATAATATCGGAAGCGTGACATCCATCCAGCAGCAGTGATTCAATCATGAATGAATAATCATCGCAAATGCAACGCTGTTTATAACCGAAATGAAAAAGGCGAAAACAGGTGCGAGCTGTGCTGAACTCCGAAAGTACACTTGCATCTAGCTTACTTGGTCTCCGCATTATTGCCGTGCGTGGAGCTGCTACCTTGTGGTAAGTTTTAGTTTGTTTTTTGTCAGTAGAGGTGCTACAAGCACGATGATGCGAGATACTAAAGCGTATGCATGCACACAGACGACAGAGACGCCGTTGACGCTTTTGTGCCGCGAGCGAGCGTTGCAGCTGTATTGTGGTTTTCAACCGATGAGTTCTTCGAGATCGAACATTGGCTCGCTCTTTCTCGGTCCAGGTTCCAACAGCTTCTCGTCGGGCCATGTGATGCCTTCTTCTTCTCTCTCGTTTCTCCTGTCTGCCTCGTGCTCACCGCTTCCTTCTGACACGCACCCGTTTCTGCTCCGCTTACGCGGCGAAGTTGCTTTTCTGGGAGTTCGCTTCTCTTCATCAGGAAGGTAGTTTTCGTAGAAAGCCTCGGTCGCATTTGGTACGCAGCGACTCAAATCCCAAGGCAGATCACTAGCACCGCTTATTGCGGCTTTATCTTGATTTCCGTCGTCCGCGGCAGTTAGATCTTCGTAGCGTACGGCGACTCGGTGCGGCGGTGCTACAATCCGAAGGTTAATGTCGTCGGCTCGCAGCAGCGCTTGTCGTATCGCTTCCAAGTTAAGATCCTTGACTTGTAAGGCTTCGGGCCACATATACGCGACCAGAGGTTGAGGCATAGGAGCAGAATGGATATATGATACGCAGATGTTCTCGTACCTTCGGTTTACGCCCACGTAATATCTTTTTTATTTTCATAGTCATCTATCCGTAGTTGCACGCAGAAGGTCTTGCTTTTAACACGAACCAAGATATTCATAAGAACCCCGTTCACTTCTGCATTGGATAGCTCCGCAACCACTGTGTGATTAGGTTTATAATATCTCGGGTGCCTGAAGACGCTGCGTGTTCGTGCCATTCCTTTATAGCACCAATATAAATTCTCTACAATATTCATGTCGCCTAATGCCTCTGAAAAACACAAAAACGGTTTGTTAACATATCAACACATCATCATTTCTTTACATGGGCACAGCTCACTTTGTGCTATCTAGTGTTCACCTCTTTCTGATCATCGTACTATTAAACGCGGCCATTACAACTTTGTTTCAGCAAACTTATCATTCTCTTCTTCGTACTCAGAACGATTACGTGACGATTCGGTGTTACATATTTGCAATAAATTGCCATTTGGCACGGAGCGAAAGAGCCTCGGCGCGTCTGATTTCCACTCAGCGCTTTCCTTTCGGATATGGCTACTGAGCAGAGCGAAAACATCGAGGTCGCGTGTACGATCAAGTCGACTGGTGGAAAAACGCATGAGACTTGTTTCTGGAGAGTTTACATAAAACGGGCTAAACGACACATGTTGTGAGCAACTTGGCGCTTCAATCTTGGCCACAACACAATCGCATCCGCTTACAAATGCTCCATCTCTAACAAGTTCAACGCACTGGCAGATGCAGCCCGATCTGACTGGAAACACTTCGTAGAAGAAGTCACTCAGTCGATCGCGTACACGGCTGGACCAATTAGACACCGACCCAAGAAACCCCAGATATCCAGTAACACCCTGAAGATTATTGATCAGAGTCGATCCGCTCGCCTCTCTGGAACTTGGCCGAGTATCGCAGGCTGAACCGAGAGTGAAACGCCGCCACCCGCAGTGATCGACGGAAATTCTGGAATGATCAGGCGGAAAGTCTAGAAATGGCGGCCCAAACCAACAACTTCTCCCAGGTTTTTAAAATTGTTCGGAGAGCAAGAGCTGGACACTCAATAAAGACGTCCCTAGTAAACGATAGGGAAGACCATATCATCAATAGTGAGAGCGGCTGCATCTCTCGATGGATGGAACATTTCAGTAATCTGCTCCACCACCCTCCAGTAAGTCTTGATCGGGATCTGGAAGCTTCTTCACACGCCGCTGAGCCATCTCTGGAGTGCTCCACCGATCCAGTAACTGTGGATGAGGTAAACAAGGCTGTGCAACTACTGAAAAATAACCCAGTCCCGGGCATCTGCAAGATTACGTCTGAAATGCTTAAAGCCGGTGGCGATAATATCATTCGGTGGCTGACGCACATCATCAATGAGGTCTGGCACTCTGAAAATCTCTCCGAGGACTGGACACGCGAATCATATTGTCATTCTGGAAGAGAAAAGGTGACAAGCTGGTCTGCAGCAATCTCCGA
>Ga0210059_1017577_pt1 | contig 10170 bp, 5 predicted proteins | sample Ectturendosymbi2_FD_188042 | JGI IMG/M metagenome (GOLD analysis project Ga0210059, IMG submission 188042) | Ecteinascidia turbinata endosymbiont from Florida, USA - Sample 2 (SPAdes) (version 2) | ecosystem: Host-associated > Tunicates > Ascidians > Unclassified | place: Key West, Florida...
TCTGGATCGCAAAATATGATAGTCCGCTCATCTTTGGCCCGCAGATCGTTGCTCGGCAACACCAAAAATCAATCTTCACTTTATATTTACTGCCGTGCAGCACTGTCGCTTCGCGGCATGGTAGGGAAGTCCTCACGGCTCGGTACCGTGCCGCGGCACGGGGTTTGGGAATCACTGGTTTAGACAATGCTGGAGAAAACAGACACCAATAAATTGCACCATCTACTATTGCAATTGATCACCATCACACAGGAGGGTTAAATAATGGCGGAAAAATGAAGATTTGTTGTACTTTTGAAGTGACTGAATAACACAATTTGATGTAGGCTCACATCATTGGCAAACGTATAGTTTCTAAACAAGGCATCAAAGGTCCTGACATAATGGTTAACCTGGTGTGGGCAAACATAATTCTGGGTGTGTAATGCATAATTCAGTAGGCATTTTTTAAGCAATTCATAAGTGCTTCATACTATCTGCGTGTATTTGCTCCACAATTGGCAAGCATACATTGGCATTGCAGTAAGCATGAAGTAGTATTTTTACTGCAGTTCAGCACTGAGCAAAGGTGCCTATTAGTTTATATGCTGCACAGTACAGGAATTTAACTTGCCTATGGATGTCATTGTGATCCTTCAGTTAGGCATGTAATAATCCACAAAAGATATCCGACTTGGTCCGAAAATTGTACACATACACCATTGAGGAAAATATTCAAATGAAGCAGGTTGTGTATACTTTTTCAGGCAAAAAAATACACCAAAAGTTTTGTAGCAGTTAAAAGCGATGTTGTGCTCAGCAGCATTATCATCACAAATATTCTGAAGATGGTGAAGTCCACTAAGGCTAATGCTAGGGGCAAACATTTCTGGGTTGAAAACAATTGATGATTGAGGTAAGAATTCATAATCATGCTTGACAACACTTGTTCTAAAAAATGCTTTTCTGGTTCACTGATGATTTTGAGCATCAATCAAAATTTTTATTTGACCAAAAACACTGAGGAGGAACAGATTAGTCTTGTACCAAGATGTATGTACTTTCAAAAGCATGGTACCTTTAAATGCTTTCTGCAAGAAATATTCAGCAGATAAACAAATAAAAGTCAACGTGCAAATTGAAAGCCAGCAATAAGGTACCAATCAATGCAAAGTGCCAATATATCTACATTTTGTTTAACTGCACAAGTCTGTCTATTTTTTGTATGTTTTTATTATGAAACTTCCAAACTTTTCAAATTATATAACCATCTTTCACCTTTATAAATTTGAAATATTACAATGCAATAGTCCTAACAGATTCATACTATAGACAAGGCTTTAAGCTGCATCCTAAACAATTTCATGAAATGCATACAATTTTTGTGTTTTCAATAATTGTAATTAGTGCTATCCAAAAATCGGTTCAATGATTTCATGCATGTTTGCAACACAAGTAAGCCTCAAAAGCCAGTAGAAATAAACATAATATTTTTCTGGCGATACTGATGGCTAAACCAATGTTGGTTTAGCTTAGCATATCTGAAAGACTCAATAAATATGGATTTCAAAAGGCCTTAAGATCAAGTCTACAGCAGCCTTGATTCAAACCAACTGAGAACAATGTTATATATGGTGGCTTTCAGCAAGAAACAATTACCAGTTTCCATCGTTGTTCACAAGATGAAGCAAGAGGTGTATTCAGACAAAATTGACATCACCAACAGCCCATGGATGAAAAATGTGGAATGTGGGCATGTTAATCCTCAGGGGAAACCTGACCTGCTTGCGGGAAATGTTTTGCAGCAACACTACAACTTTTCACTGCTTACCCTTTGTCTGCATTTAACCATAATAGATTGCAGGTCATCAGGACTCTCACAAATGCAACTCCCAAAATTCCAATAACAGTAATAAAAAATCCCTAAATCTGTGGTGCTGCAGCATAAAATCAGAGCGCTTTGATAAGCCTTAAATATAGAAGCAAACATTTTTTTATTTATGGCCTTTGGAATTTCAAACATGATTTGCAAAATAAAGTGAAATCATTAATTTTACACATTTTCAAACTTTTCTAAAATTCATAAAAAGGGTCAATAGTTCCAATCTAGGAACAATATCCCTAAAAGTGAGCACTGCAGGGCATTTCAGACGTTGGCGCTGGTAACAAAAGAGCTTCAAATAAAAAACGAGAGAGATGGATAAGAGCTTTACGACGGCTGATGTATCAAGTCTCAAATGTTAATAATGTTTCTTCAGAAAGACAGCAACTTGAAAGGTGTAGCTCATATGCAAAACTTTTGCAATAGTGGAAAGTAAGTTTAACAAAAGTTCATGACAGCTTGCGGGATATCAAAGTTTGATTACCAGGAAATTTGCTTTTTTGGCACTGATCACCAAACTGCACAAAAGAAGAATAGAAAAGAAATTTTATAGCATACTAGTACAAAGTAGAAGACAAATCATAAAACAGTTGTATGTTATTGAGGTGGTAGGTGTAAACACCATACAAATACGACACATGAAAACACATAATTAAGCAAACAAAATAGAAATAAAAAACAAACCCAAAAAATCAAATCACAAATGGAACAACAGTCACTCACATGAACAGAGGTGGAGGGTAAGCAATACATAAAGAATTGAGAAATACGCACATGAAGTGAGTCACAAATATACATTAGGCAAGAAAAATAAGTGAAAATGGAGATGATCTACAGGAGCAGAAAAAGTCATGCAGCAAGCATGATGACTGACATCATGTAAGAAATTCCAAGTTTAGAAGTGCATAAGAGAAGCAAAAAGCAGTTTTCCACAACACAGACCAGACCACACAGAAGCAACACAGTTAAGCACTGAAGAACACGATGAAAACAATTGTTGCCGTTTCACAGCAGACCTGAACAAGTTGAGTGGAAATGTCAGCCAGTCAGAAATTTAAAATATTGCAACAGATTGCAAGTCTGATAATAAAAAATAGAAAATGACTACGGATATGCCTGGTCTGTCGCAATTCAAATAAAAGGGTCAGTTTGTCAATCAAACGTCGTGGATCTCGTAGCCTAAGGGTTATGAATTACGTTTGTTGTGCCAATGGTTTTCGGTTCAACTCTCACCTTGCCGACTTTAGTTTTTTTCTTTGCTTTTTTTCAGGCTTACGTGTTACCTTTAGGGGTTAGTGTTAGCTCAGGGTTAAGTTAGCTATTGTAAGGTTAGGTTTAGGTTAGGTTACGCTAGCGTTAGCTTAGGTTTAGCTTAGGGTTTATCTTTTACATTTGGTTCGTTTCTACCAAGCCTACTGCACTCCTGTCGTGCACTACTTACTGTTACGTCGCAGGTGGCGTATGAATAACAAGTTTTCGAATTTCAAGATCCACAAGCATATCTAAAGCCACTGCCTAAAAAATAATCAGTAAATGAGACGGGTAGCCCACATGAAAAACGTTATGGCTATTAGGTTCGTTAAGTAATTACTGTCAGGAAGATCTGAAAATTTAAAAACATAACAAATTATCATTCATATATCATGACATACATCCCACATGCACTGACTGTATGTACTACTGCATTTAGTCCTAAATTACATAATATTCACAGCAATCAGCATACTCACTGTATGAAACAGTATGGAATGGTTTGTAATTGCACATGATTTGCTGAACAACTATAATTTAGGTTACTACAACTTTCCTGGGTCACTTGCTTAAACAATAGGCAATGATACAATTATACCAGTTTTATCATAAAACTTAAACTCTACCCTTTATCATAACCCACTGCATCCGATCTTAGCCATTGGCATACAGACAACAGAGTAAAATGAAGTAATTACTTTGGTCGATTTGAGTCCTATTTCCGTATAAGCTGTATACAGATGTCATACCACAGTGACATACAGCATACAATTTGTAGTGACATCGCCCTGCCCTGCGCCTAACTGCATACGTATCGGGACCTGACACCAACAGCCCACATCAGCAGAGCAAAGCCACAATCCATTGTGGCTTTTAATTTCTGGACCACCTCGCCACCAGGGCCACTCAAAGCCACAATCTCAAGCGTGACTCAGCAAATGAAAAGCCACGATCGACCAAAAACCACAATTTGGCCTCATTGAAATGCGCCATGTAAACAGGCTAATTGACCCACAGCTCCCACAGGAGCAGGCGTGCTTCCGACTCGGGAGGTCCGCCGTAGACCAGGTCACTCTGTTAACACAGGACATCGAGGATAGCTTCTCAGCAAAAAAGAAGCCCGAAATGTGTTCGTCGACCTCATAGCAGCCTATGACGCCGTATGGCACCGTGGACTCACCTGCAAGTTGCTGCGATTGCTGCCTGATAGACACATGGTCCACACGATCATGGAGATGGTTGGCAACTGCAGCTTTACCCTTACCACCGGAAATGGCCAAAGGAGCAGGTTACAACTCCTCAAGAACGGCGTCCCACAGGGATCTGTCCTGGCGCCCTTACTGTTCAACATCTACATCTCCGACCTGCCAACCACCATCTCCAGAAAGTATGCATGTGCTGACGACCTTGCAATCATGCATGCTGATGGAGATTGGCAGACAGTGGAAGGGGCGCTGAGCAAGGACATGGCAACGCAAGGTGAATACCTCCAGACTTGGAAGCTAAAGCTCAGCACCACGAAAACGGTGTCGGCAGTCTTCCATCTCAACAACAAGGAAGCTAAGCGTGAGCTGAAAGTCAACTTCAACAACGAAACCCTGCCCTCCTGCTCCGAGCCCAAATGCCTCGGAGTAACGTTGGACAGGTCGCTCACGTACCGCGGACAACTTGAGTCACTTCGCAAGAAACTGACAACACGCGTCGCACTCCTGAGGAGGGTTGCTGACTCCAGTTGGGGCGCTGGAGCAACAACATTGCGAACGGTCACCCTAGCCCTGGTCCATTCGACTGCAGAATACCGTGCTCCTGTTTGGTGCCACAGTGCTCATACCCGCCTCATTGATCCCACCATCAACGACACCTTGCGAATTGTGACTGGATGCCTGCGTCCTACACCAGCGGACAACCTTCCAATCTTCGCAGGCATCCAACCTGCTGAGCTTAGTCGCAGTGGAGCCACTATCTCTAGGACGCCATGCAATGGAGCCTGGACATCTGCTCCACTCAGCACTCACCCGTCCATCGAGTGCTGTTGCACGGCACCTCAAATCGAGACACCCATTTGTACTTGCCGCACAGCAACTCATCAGTTTATCTGACAACATACGTGCAGCGCAGGGGGTGGATCATCAGTAGAACGCAGAGTGGGCGGACAACCCCACCAGTCTCCACACATTAATTCCAGACACTGGTGCACACACACCCGGAATGACCCTCCCAAGAAGAGCCTGGGTCCGGGTTAACCGTCTCCGCACCAGTGGCAGACGTTTCCGCTCCTGCTTGTACAAATGAGGTATGGCCTCCTCGGCGGCCTGTGAGTGTGGTGCAGAAGAATAAACCATCGACCATGTCGTCCTCCAATGTCCAATTCATCAACCTCCCCACGGACTGACGGTTCTGGACGATGAAACAACCTCATGGCTGCTCAACCCCTGCCCCAAAATCTAGCACGGCCAAGCAGTGGATAAAAGAATAACTCGCTCAAACGAAAGAACAGGCCCGTAACCAGCTTGAAACATCAGGTGGGGCAAGCAGTTTTCCGAGAGGGGCCAACATTTTTTAAACTATGTCCAATATTTTTTAACTATGCCCAACATATTTTTCTAGGGGTAGCGAAAAATTTTGTATGGGCGGCTTCACCCCACCCTGGTACGGGCCTACGAAAGAAGTTGCGTCACTGCCTAGGATAATGTGTTTTACACATTACATACAAGCTATCAAATTCAACTTCGTATATCGCGTTGCGGCATGTGTACATTGTGTAGCGGTTCTCGCAGCACACTGAAGACCTCTGTGTGTCCGTATCATTGCTTCAGCATTGTAGTGATGTGCCTGAGTCATTTTTGTCAAGTCCGAGTCATCTAAAATTTGTTTGAGTCCAATCAGAGTCGAGTCATGACTTAGTCGAGTCAGAGTTGAGTCACAACCACAAGCACTGTCGAATCACTTCGAGTCATTCGTTTGCACGTTCGAGGCAAATATGAAAGTTCACATTTTTCATGTTTTTTTTTGTTATGAAATGTCGTCCAACGAGCTGCAAGTTGCATCCATTGAGCTAAAATATGGTGCCCAAAGTTGTTTTAACAATTTTGAATTCAGGTTATTTAGATCTAAGTTTTTTGTGGAAGCAATTTCCATTTTACTGCTCGCCTTCACTCTCAGTCATATCGCCCAAACTTGCTGCAAGAATATACCTCGTTATCTTTCACATGCCCCAAAAATGACCAGAGATAAACATGGACTTGGATTGAAATCTTGCCGCATTGTGATATTTTGTTGAATTTGAGTTTTATAATTTCTGCTTAACCAGGTTTAGATTGGATTTGATAATATTGTTTTGAACTGCTTCGGAACTTTCGGTTCAGTTTTGGAACTGGAGATTACTGCATTGAAAAGTTTCGTTGTGTCAAGTTTCTCAAATCCGTCGCGATTATACAGTAAACCTCGGTGGACCCGGATCTTCGCCAAAACCGGATAAAACTGGTGGTCCGAATGATTTCTAACGTTTTTCTTTATAAAAATAGTTTGTTCATCCGGATTTTTTAACCGGATCTTCATCAATACCAGATAAAATCTGCTTTTTACACTTCTTGTAAATCGGGTTTTTGCTGCACTTCCACGCTGTTGTATTTTTTAAATGCACTGACTCTGGTCTCTAGGAAAGATTCAGCAGCTTTCAGACGCAACACAAGAGTGTTCGCCAGTGATGTAGTCGAGACCGTAACCTTCGAGACCGAGACCTGGTTAAAATTCCGAGACGAGACCGAGACTTCATCAAAAACTCCGAGACCGAGACTTCAAAATTTGTGCATTTTGTCGAAACTTTTTTATATGTCGTCATCACTTCTGACTTGAAAATTTTTCGAATTTCTGGCATTTTTTCGACGTATTTTGGTTGCTTCTTACCTGCAAATACAACAAACAAAAAATCGTTAAATTATAGAAATTTTAATGAACCATTTCTTAGCAATATTCAAAGTCTCGAGACCTGAACCTTCGAGACCGAGACGTGACCTGAAACCTTCGAGACCGCGTCCGAGACTCGCAAAAATGGGTCTCGAGACAAGTCTCGAGACTCGATCACTGGGGTTCACAATCACCAACGAGGTTTAGAATTATGATAACAACGCCCGCAACTGAGCGCAACATCCGACTACTTGTAGAGACGATGATTACGTCACACGTAATAGAATATCACCTTGAACATAACGCTGAAGGCACGCCGCCGCATCACGGTTTCAGTCTATTGATCAGTGTTGAGTGTGCGTATGTAGAGCATTATCCCTGTGTGTTTTGGACTCGGTAAGACGTCTGGAGGGTATTACCTTCCAAATAGAATGACCGCTTATGGACCGGTCGCAGAAATCCCTGTGTCAGTAGTCAGTACAAAATCCCAGATTTCTTCGCAGTCAAGCAATCTAAAATTATGAACTTAAGATTGATCAAAACTGTCGGGATATGGCAGTTACTAGTCTGATGTACCATTGTAAATACATTAATAAATTTGCTTTGCTTCTGCGAAAGTCTGCTGTTGGGTCGTAAATTTGTTAAATTTAAGTGATTTTTACCGATAACTCAGTACAAAGATGACGTCAGACTTGAAACAACGATTTTCGGTTAATCCGGATCTTCGCCTAAACTGGATGAAATCGTCGGTCAAACCGAATCTGGATTAATAGAGCTTTACTGTATATCGTGTTTGTTTAAATCAGTGGTGCCCAACCTTGTTGTCCAGAGATCTACTTTTCAAGTATATCCGTCCCTTCCGAGATCTACCAGTCCAGTGTCAACACCGCATACTCATACACATCGTTTCCAGCCTGCAGTAACTTGTCACACTTTTTCTTGTTGTGATACAACCACTAGACCTCACATGCCACATCGCAAACTCTTCCTCTCTCAAACACACACGCACCAATATGTTTGATAAGCACTGGCCTTGATACGAACCAAATGAACCAGATACAAAACAGGTGGATCTCTGAGTTTATAAAAATGAAATTGCCCCCAAGCACACCGGGAGACCGGGCACTGGAATGAGTATGCTTCTCGTAGTCAGGAGTGTAGCAGCTGTTCGCAAGGCGTAGGCAAGCCGCAAGATGGTTATCAGTCATTCTTGATCTGTAGGCCTACTTGGACTTAATGATTTTCATGTGCGAAAAAGCAGACTCGCACAAATAAGTTGATCCAAAAATAGCTGTCAAGTTCAAGGCTCATCTGCTGAGATTGGGATACTTCTCCACCACCAATATTTTCCAGAGCACTGCATGCTCTCTAGTATGGGGGGATATTGATCTCGATCTGATCTCAATGTAATTTTGCAATGTCAGAATCCAGTCCTCAAGAGCGGAGCTTTCCAAGTTGAAAAGTGACTTGACTTTGATGGCAGTGTCACCAACATCAATAGAACAGCGGCAGTTTTCCTACGAAAGCATTAAAAATATCTCCATCTATGGTTTGTCTTTTTAATTATAAAATGGTGAATAGCTCTTCCTTGGAGTTCATGTCTCAAAAACAATCCTGATGAAAACACAAAATTGTGCCACATTCACCAAGTCAATCAACTTGTCAAATGGGAGGGAAAAGCACTCACACGCATTTATAAACTTCTTCAGTTGCTCCTTCACAGCCATTCCCTCACATTGCATTGCAGAAGTATTGTGGGAGAGTTGCACTTTTATGGCCTTCAGGCAGGGCCTGATTAAATAAACGCGAAGCTCCCTAAACGCTTAGCGCGACTGCGTAGCGTTTTACATGCTTTCGTTTCAATTTTGCAGAAGCACCGGTCAAAAAGGTCAAAACTTCTATGATTTGGCAGCGTATACACTTCAGAGACAACTGGGGAAGACCATGTAATGCGGTCCGTGTGTTTTTTGAAACAGACAATTGTATGACAAAAAACGATCGTTTTGCTACCGTGACACTACACAACAATCTTTTTTGTCAAAGTCTCTCTGACCATCTTCACTGCACAAATCGTTAATTCACATATGTATTGAGGAAAAATGTGTACATACTCTCTCGCAGATCAAAAATATCACACAAAAGCACTAAGGGCAAAGCTATTTTCTGTGGCGAGTTTTCGTAATTCATCTGCTCAGCTTTTGTCAAGCGTGAGCGTCTTACTTTCTTGTTTTTTCACCGTTCATGTTGTTCTGGCCATTGATTATTCTGAAATTATGACTTATTTTTAGAAAGTGCTCGAAAAAATAAATATTAGGCAGTTTATCGAAAGAAAAAGCATTTCTGATAGCCGAAGTGTAGAAAAGATTTCAGACAAAAGATTGAGAACTGAGGTTCCAGTTCAACCAGCACAGACTAGTTAGACTAGTGGGGTAGTGCAGCGTTTTGGGAAGGTCCATTTGCATTGCATTTTCAGACGCCAGCAACCTGCAAAGGATAAGCAAAATTTCGACGTTTCCCCCCTGGAAGAATTTCTGCGGACGTCCATCAATGCACTGATTTTGATATAATGTTTGGGCATAAAGCGTGATGCTGTTTGGTACCATTCTTTTGAAGTCACTCAAAAACGATAAATGCCAAAGTTGTCAGTTTCCTAAACCTCCTATCCTAAAGGCAATAATCGAAAACTCTACAATTTTGACGCGTTGTACAGCCTCAGAACATGAAAAACCAGTAGAGTGTTTTAATATTCAGGCGCGAGGCCCCAGGCATTTGTCCGGTTTGCCCAATGTTTAATCCGGCTCTGCCTTCAGGATCTGTGTTTCATTGATGAAGTTTGCTAAAAGGCTATATGCTGCTTCGAGAAAGGCTTCCTTCACAATATCGCCATCTACGAATGGCTTCTTGTGTTTAGCAAGGACGTGTAGCAGTCATGCTAGCGCAACCACTACATGTGAGCAAAGTCGGCCAAAGCAAGCAGAAGGGAAAGACCAAGCAAGTGACACTTATAAGTGACCTCCATGCACATGGTCTTGCAAATTGCTTGTTGATAAACCAACTAGAATAACCAAACATTCAAATACTCTCATTGATCATATTTACACTAATGATGTTAAATCCAGCATTGTTTCTGGTATAATAATAGATGATCTTTC
>Ga0210059_1017578_pt1 | contig 10170 bp, 2 predicted proteins | sample Ectturendosymbi2_FD_188042 | JGI IMG/M metagenome (GOLD analysis project Ga0210059, IMG submission 188042) | Ecteinascidia turbinata endosymbiont from Florida, USA - Sample 2 (SPAdes) (version 2) | ecosystem: Host-associated > Tunicates > Ascidians > Unclassified | place: Key West, Florida...
CGAACTTTTGCATGCGGCGCTTTGAGCTTTAGAAAAAATTATATATTTGTTCTTTATTTTTTATTTCTATTGCAAAGTGTACAAATATTGTAAAATGGTGCTGTGGTAGCTACTAGCTAGTGCGACGTACAGTATTACTTTTGCAAGTCGTTCCAAAAAGAACTATAATGTTACAGAAGCGTAGATTGCAAACAGATTCGTGTTTTCAGATTTTTCAGTTGCGGCTCTTTGTAACTTGGGTTTTACGATATGCGGCTCATACATAGAGCAGGTTTGGCCACCCCTGGTATGGCCATAGTTTATGATTATCGATGATTTGTGGTAGTCTTGCTAATCAATTTTAAATGTGCCAGAAAAATATTTTGTGAGAAACTTGCTGCTGCTGGGCCTTTACCATTAAATATAATTAAATCTACCCTAAATGAAAACTATATCCGATGTAGCAGCTACATGTTACAAAACTTACAAGACCAACACCCACGATAAAGCTGAGAAATGCAGGCAAAATGCTTCGAATGGATGTGCTGAATTACCTTTGCGCCTATGCAAATTGATTTTAACCTATAGAAATTGCCCCATTATGAGAAAATATCTGGTTCCAGAAACAATTTACGCAAGCCTACGAGGTCCCAGGATTCAAAAAAACATTTCATATGTCTCATTGTCTTTTCCATTTTGAGACAAATACTCGTATATCAACTAATATTTTTGAGAAATCTTTTTGTTTAAAATTCGAGAACTACCACAAAGAGAAAACGGTTTGATTTTCTCATTTTCAACTGTATGTATTTACTATAAACGTTTTTCTGTTTGGTTTTAGGTAGTAGCGTAAGCATGCAGATTGGCACGATGGGAAACAACGGAATAGTTGCTGGAGGAGATGTGAATGTGAATGGTATGCGTTAGTTCCTATGATGTTCTGCAAAATCAATGCACCAACTTCACAATTGAAGAAATTTCCTAATTTGTTCTTTGTTTCAAACCTGCAAAAGTAATTGGGTCGAAATAAATGAAAAATGTGATGCTAGTTGCACAACTTAAGTAACAACAACTTCATTTATTCGCATTGCAAGGTGAGCTTCATCACGCCAGAAGTGGTGCTGTAAGTGCATATTTGTTTTGTGACAGCGCATGGTACCGGATTTGTTGCAAGAAAGCCTTATTGTTGGACGTGGGGGTAAACGATAGAAGTCGAGATGGAAATCCCTTAGGGATTCAAATCATGGGAATGAAACTAACATTTGTGAAACTTCCAGGAATAAAAAAGTACATTTCAAGGCAAAAAAACAAGGAATGACAGGGTAGGGATCAGGGCGACTCCAGGGCAACTGGGCTACCCGTGCTCATCACGAGATTTATTCTGACTGAATGCAATCTCCGAGGCTTGCGTCACTGAAATTTTCATTTGCTCTCATTTTAGCTGGCACTACTGGTAGTCTGTGGTGTTAGTTACGTGACAATAAATGAGAAGTTTTCATGTGAATACGTCGGATTGCTGCGTAATGCACGTCGTCACAAAGCAATGACAACGCCAGTTAGTCCTCCTGCGCGTTAGGCTCATTCATATTTGACCGAGGTACTGGACAATGTATTGTTCGTTCAAAATGAATCTCGAATGGGCACCGTCCATTGGATTAGAATTAAAATCCAGTGTTCCAGGCAAATGCATTGCTTCAAAAAACACATTCAATCTGATATGAAATATATTACATTAAAAATACTTAATTGCAGAGGGCAACTTGGGCTTTAACGGATGTGGCCAAAAATATATCTCTGCGTACTAATATCATTCACATTAGCCCGAGTTACCGGACAATTTATCGTTCGTTGAAATTCTCTAATAGGAACTGTCCGCTGGATAGGAATTCAAATCCATCGCTTTGTGCAAATCCATTACTTCAAAAAAACATTCAGTCTGATATGAATTACAATATATTAAATACTTAATTGCAGGTGGCAGCTCAGCTTTAAGTGATGAGCCCGAGCAAAGCGCGAGCAAACGAAGTCGATAAAACGACAACTGCGAATGATATTTTTTGATTCAGGTCATCTGCAAATGAACGCGAAAGGCCAGACATGGAACGAAAATATATGAACAGTGACAAACAGTAGCGCAGCCAGTGGCGTAGCTAGCCCAAAAATTTTGGGGAGTAAGCAATTTAGGGGGCCAAATGTTTGACTTTAGGCGAGCAACAGTAGTTTTGTTTCATACGCAGCTTCTCGAAGCATAAAATGACTAGATATGCAAAACATTTGGGGGGTGTTGCACCCTTAGCCCCTCCATAGCTACGCCTATGAGAGCAGCCAACAATTTTATTCGGTAGGGGCCAGTCAGTGACGTTGTCAGTCACTGATATTTTTATAGCAGTTGAAAAATGATAAAAAGCACCAGTAAAAATCTTAGCAAGTTTGTTTCGGGAAGGGCATGGCCTCTTCGGTCTCATTCTGGGTGCGCATCTGGTGACAAATCACAGTGAAAACAACCCGAGTTAACGACCGCAATCACTGGAGTGGGTGGCGGCACAAACCTAAACAGCAAGCAAGCTGACGTTTTACAATATAAATCGTGATCGAAAACTCCGGCTAATCCGGGTGTCGGAGTCGCCACTAGTAGGGATAGAAAGGCTGCAGAACTGTCGCCAGGAAGTCTTCAATAGGGGGGCTTTGCATTTGTGCAGGGGGCTTGCAATTCTAAAATTTGACAAAACTGCACTGATTTATAATGTTAATATTTCAATTTGGGGGTGCTTGGAGCTTTGTTTGTGGGGTTAAAAGGACTGAATAGATATGAGGTTTAACATGGATTTTCGGAGGTAACTGATATGATACTTCAAAACGGTGACAAGATGTACTATTTTGGTAATATTGAATTGACGTGAAGGTTGTATTAGCAATGCAACGTGCCATTTGTTGAGATAGAACGATTTTAATTGGGCGTTTAATGGGCAAAGCGACATTTGTTTTACACCTGCAAGCCTCCGTGCATCTTGCAATTTTATTTAAATTACACATCACCTCCCCAGCTTGCAAGGAACTTTTCAAGGTCATCTTGATCAATTGTTGAATAACTTGCTATGTAGGTCTATAAATAGTGGATTTGTTGTCTTTTTCACAAAAAAAACTAAATACTTCCTCTTTCAATTTGATAAACTTATTTCAATGAAAAAATATATGTTTTCAACATTCCCACGGAATGTTACAGATTTGGAAGTTACTGAAATGGTTTCGCGTTCATAGAAGAAAGCAATTAGATTGAATGATCTTTTAAGTGGTTTCTACTGTACTACACTAAACCAGGATAATGTGTCCAAGTATGGTACGCTGCTGACCTCTCAGTGAAAAGTAAAATCTCAGCTCTACCTCAGTGTCAGGTGGAGGTCCTGCGCAAGAGCGTACGAAAAAGGGGGGTTTGGGGTTAAACTCCCCCTCTTGAGCTTGATATTTTATGAAGACTTTATTAACTGCGCAAAGGAAAATAATTGTTTTCGCATAGATTTTGCTTGTTAATTTGTAAAATTAATGGAAATGCCACGGAATTAATTTGCATGCAAATTTTATGGAACTTTGTAAATGGGTGAAAACGTAATAACTACGTTTTGGTGGGAATCAGGGTCATCGTCTGCATCCAGAGACCACCTCACCATTTTTTGCAGATCTTTCGTCCACTACGCATGTCTAAGAATGTGTTCCGCGATACTTCACTTTATCCGAAACAATTGTCTTTGTTTTGACTGCTATGGCTAAGCAGAGCACGTGCTGACCGCATTGGCTAGATTACCAAATTCTGTAGCATGATAAAACTGTTGCACAAGCTCAAAAACAGCAGTTGTTAAGAACGTAACATAGAAGCATTCAGGGATTGACAAAGTCTCAGCAGGGAAAAAGGAAAACTAAAATTTGCTGAAGTTCTATGCATAACGAAACATTGAAAGTTTACTTGCGTACTTGATGCGCATTCTCAATTGGTGTATTTAGCAAGATTTGATCTTGCTAACAGGGGTATGCGCCAGCCAGTGCAGCCGCACACTTTCTGTGCCCGACTGCTCGTATTTGGCAAGACATTAGCAAAGTCTCATTTTGCAGTTGTAAATTGCTCTAAGGCAGTGGTGAGTGTGTTTCACTCCCCTGTTTTAACACGCGCAGCAATGTCGTCGCCAGCGGGGGGAACAGTGTTGCCGTTCCCCTCATTTGAAATCTGTGTCCTTTCATTTCATGTTTGGCCCCCTGGTTGCTGCATACATCCAATACAGAATTTTAAAAATGTGGCCCCCCTTCTGGTTTTTGGCCCCTCCTTCTGTTTTTTGCCCCCCCTGCTGCTAAATGCTGGCGACGGGCCTGACGCGCAGCCTCATATTTTTGCAGTCATTAACTTCTGTGTCGCAGCGTTTTCCTCAGATATCGTAACATGGAGCGATGATTGTTCGTATTCAGTTCAGTGACACATAAATTAAGGTGAGTGCGTGTAGAAGAAATTGCATATTATGTCAAAAACTTCGCCAAAACGTTGGTTTGGAAACATGAACATAACGTCAAATTGTGACATCACAAATAGCGGACACCAAATACAAATGACCACCACATACCACTGAATGAAAAACTCCCCATCAGAGTTTTCTGCGTACGCCACTGGTCTTGCGTACTGAAAATCCGCTATAGCACCACAAGGAGACACAGACAATTGGCAGCAATATTAATCATGGGTCACTGAAGCAAAAAAAACTCATTTCTTCGCGTTCAAACCAAGTGGGCTTGTCAATTAGATGTTTAGAAATTTTGTGAAAAGAGCTATGACTCGGTCTCCAATCATTCCTTGTGATTCGAGTCGATTCATTCGGCAAAAATAGTGACTCGCGTCGATTCAAGTCGATTCACTGACGCGAGCAACGCTATCTGTGCGAAAGCCTTGGTAAAATCCAGGAATTACGGGCTGGCAGCCAATGTAATGGTGGTTGACTGGCTGCTGATTTCAGCGGAATTTCATCTATGTGGAATGTCGAGGAGTATTTGCGCGACTGAGTTAATAGTTTGAGGTTTATGTGGTGTCTTCCATAGTTCGGAGCGTTGGATTTGCGAATCTTTCTAATTCTCACGCAGCCAGGGGCGTAACGACGCAGTGGCGTACGCAGAAATTTTTTATGGGGTTTGATTGTTTCAGGGTTATATGGTGGTCATTTGTATTTGGTGTGCGCTGTTTGTGTCGTCACAATTTGACTTCATTTCCATTTTTCCAAACCAACGTTTTGACGAAGTTTGTTGACATAATATGCATATTTTTCTACATCCGCATCCCTCATTTTATGTGTGATTGCACAGAATATAAACTACCAGCGCTCCAAATTAGGCTATGGGAGAAAAACAAACTGAACGCTACTGAGCAGCAGTTCATAACTGCAAAAATATCAGGCTGCGCGTTAAAACAGGGGAGTGAAACCAACTCATCACTACGTCAGAGCAATTTACAACTGCAAAGGCAATTGTTTCAGATAAGGTGAAGTACCGCGGAGCACAATCTTAAACATGCGTAGTGCACGAAAGGTCTGCAGAAAGTGGTGAGATGGTTTCTGGACGCAGACGATAACGGAGATTCCCTCCGAAATCTAATTATTACTTTTTGGCCCATTTACAATGTTCCTTGAAATTTGCATGCAAATTCATTCCGTGGTATTTGCAATATGTCGACAAATTAACAAGCAAAAAGTATGCGAAAACAATTAATCCCCTTTGCGCAGGTAATAAAGTTTTGTAAAATATCACGCTCAAGGGGGAAGGTTTAACCTCAAATCCTTCCCTTGAGCACGCAATTGCTTAATATGAACTTTCAGCGCTCCCAGCTGGGATGTCGGAAAAAAATGCAATCAACGCTACGATACAGCAGTTCATAAGTACAAAAATATCAGACTGCGCGTTAAGACAGGGGAGTAAAAAAACTCATCACTGCGTCCTAGCAATTCACAGCTGCAAAATGAGACTGCGCTGATGTTATGTCGAATACGAGCAGTCGAGCATAGAAAGTGTGTCGCTGGACCGGATGGCGCACACCCCGGTTTGCAAGATCGAATCTTGCAAAACTACACAAGGATTGAGAATACGCATGAAGTACGCAAGAAAACTTTCGATTTTTTATTATGCATAGAAGTCCAGCAAACATTTAGTTTTCAATTTTACCTGCTGAGACATTATCAAATTCCTGAATGCTTCCATGTTAAAAAAAGCTCTTTTTGAACCCGTGCAACAGTTCTATCATGCTACAGAAATTGCTAATGTAGCCACTGCGGTCAGCACTTCCGTTGATCAGCCTTAGCAGTCAAAATAAAGACATATGTTTCGGATAAAGTGAACTATTGCGGAACACAATCTTAAACATGCGTAGTGGATGGAGGGTCTGCAAAAAGTAGTGATGTGATTTCTTGACGCAGACGAAAACGGAGATTCTCTCCGAAATCTAATTACTACTTTTTGCCCATTAACAATGTTCCTTGAAATTTGCTTGTAAATTTATTCCGTGGTATTTGCATTAAATCGACAAATTAACAAGCAAAAAGTGTGCGAAAGCAGTTAATCTCCTTTTCGCAGGAAATCAAGTTTTGTAAATATCATTCTCAAGGGGGGTAACCCCAACCCTTTGCGTACGCCCTCGGTAACGACGTGGGGGCAAAGGGGGCGCAATTGCCCGGGCGCCGAATCACTATGGGGTCGTCAAATCTTGCGGGGGATGCCGAAAACTCAAATCTTGCGGGGGACGCCGAAAACTCTAACAATGTCACAAGTACTTTCTTCAATACCGCACATTTGCTTCCGAAAGACCTCAGGTTCGAACATGGGGGCGCCAAACTTGCTTCTTGCCCCGGGTGCCATCTTACCTCTTTATGCCCTTGCACGCAGCACACCGTCGAAAAAGGGAGCAAACCGTATGAAAATGCAGTTGAACTCCACAATTAGACTGTGCAGAATTACCTTGGTGCGTACTTGAAAACATCTCACGAATCGTATAATACTGCATGAACATAACTAAGCTAGACTTGGTCAAAGGGCAAAAAGTGACGTTCAGGCCACAGTACTGCACCGATGAAACATTACTTACAACTTTTTTTTGAATAAACAACTGTTTGTTTTCAGTTAATCCACAAAATGCTGAAGCGAAGATCGACCTCTCGTCCGCAAGTATCGACAACATCAGGGCGGAGACCACGGGCTTCATTGCAACCACGTCCTACAAGCAATTAGACGAACTTGTTCGCCAACACAAAACTTTAATTTTGCACATTCATGGCTATCCTGGTTCTGGAAAATCAGAAATAGCCAGGAAACTGGCTTCAAATTTTCCTTTTTCTGACCCAGCGCCTGATACGCTCATCAAATGGCACATAGAATGCAGTGACAAAAGCCAGGATGTAGCATCTCAGTTAATTCTGATTTTGAAAGCATTGAAAGAGAGAAATTTTCTCTCGGAATCGCATTTCACCACCGAAAAAGACCTCCAAAATGGAAAGTCAAAGCCATTCGTTGAACTGATTCGCAAGGCAGAGGTTCCTACGTTGGTTTTAATAGAAGATCCGCAACCAAATGATTTCGACCTTTTGCGTGATTTTTTGCGGTGGATAGATCAACTGGGTGAACAAATGAGATTTCCATTGCATGTTTATGTTACTATGCGAAAAAATGAGTTCGCTACTACCAGGGATCATTTGAGGTGGTTAAAGTGTTACCGAAACCATCAAGTGGATGGTTTTACAACAGACGAAGCCCTCGAGATGCTTTTTGGCAAAAATGCTTCTGCCGACACAAACGAATTAAAGTCTGCTATAGAAGTGATAGAGGCAGTCAGTGGATCACCACAAGCTTTAATAGCTGTAAAAGCTTATTGTGCCAAAACTCTAGTGTCTTATTCCCAATACATAAAACATTTGATGAGCCCAGAATTGGAATCGGATGTGTTGAAAATTGAAATGTACCACCTGAAAGAAATTTATGGTCCAAATTTTAGACATGTTTTTAAATCAATTGAATTGCTTCTTAAGCCCAGCAGTGCAGATCAAGACGAAACGTCAATGATGACGTGGAACGTCATGACAACCCTCTGTTTTCTCCACCATGGCTACGTTCCGCAGCAGTTACTGGGCAGAATCGCACAAAAGATTTATGAAACTTCAGAGAGCACTACAGAAAAAAGGCATTTTGAAAACACTGTAAAATCAGGATCTGTTCTGTCTGAGTTGGAAGGCTATGGCATTTGTAAAGTTGAAGAAAAAAGCAATTATTTGAATTGCACGCTCACATTTCATGAACTTGTGTTTCGCGCTGTTAGAATGTCTCTCAAAACAGACCATGAGTCGTATGTCGAAAATTTGAAAAAAGCAATTTTTGCAATCAGCGGCATTGTGCACAAAGATCTCCGAAAATCAGCGGACAACATTTTCATGAATAAACTCGCTCCTCAAATTTCATCTGCAATAAATCACGCCAAAGAGACTTTCGAAATGGATAAAATTGAAAATATCTCCGAAGAGTTTTTACTCCACATGTGCCTCTGTCATTTGCTGGAAACAGTAGGCATTGTCAAAAGCCTCGGAGTACTTTCGCTCAAGAAGTTTGCCGAAGATGCACTGAGCGAGGCGGTTAACACCGTTCTTAAAACAATTTCCCGGTTCACTGGCACATCGTTTGATGCAAATTTTGTGCAGTACAATCCAAACAAAACTGTGGACGAAGTTGCATCAACCGCTGTGAGAGCTGCCACAGAAGCTGGACAGTCGATTCCACCAAATCTCCTCAACGAATACATGTCGTTGGTGCTGCAAATGAAAATTCCAGAACTGGAGTTTTTGGAAAAAAGAACTTCTAGTCCAAACGCCGTGAACCAGGTTAAGGAAGCCACGGAAAAACATGTTGGGTTGAACACCATGTTGATGACGCGTTTGAGAGAGACCAGTGACATATTTCTGAATGAACGGACGCATTGCGCCGTTTTCTTTGCTGAACGTTTGGCCTCTATTCTACACACCATGGGTCGAGTTTTACTCTATTACAACATTCAAATCACACCTGAAATGCGGAAAAAGTTCATGTGGTTTTCCAAGTTGTCTCATGCCATTTCCCAGAAGTGCTTTACGCAAACAAACATCAGGATCTTGTTCGAGAGACTCACCAGCATCAGCATGGTCCCCATCATGCTCAAGGGTTTGAATTTTTGCCCAATAGAAGAAAAAAAATCTACGCTTTTGGAAGCGCACAATATCCTTGAAAACCTCATCCAAAGCATTGAAGAAAGTGCAGCAGCGGATTTCTATGAACATGGCCACGTTAAGGAAGTTCAAGGTGTCTACGATCAAATGATTTTATATCGCTTCATGATCAGAGTGAAAACAAAACTTACGGCCATGCTTCCTGATAACGACAATAGGTTTCTGGCTGATTCTGAAGAGGTTTATCAAAAGTTGTACAGGCTAGCGACAGAAAACATCTCTTGGATCATGGCTCCGAAATGCCTTGTTTACTGTGGTAAGTACGATGCTTGTAAGCAAAGGTACGCTCAAGCAGTGCATTGCTTTACAAGTGCTATCGAGGCTGGAATAAAACAGTCCAACAATCTGTTTGCTTGGGCAAGCTACAATTACGCCAGAGCTGTTCTTGCTGGTAGCCTGATGGAGTATTATGGATCAGCTGCCGAAAAATGCAAAGAAGGGCTGGAAAGTAGTGACGACACTGATGAAGATTTAGTCAACTATCTGAACGAATGCTTGCAACAGCTGCAATCGTTAAAAGCTCAGTGATTTCTTAAAATCGATGCAAGCAATATCGTCTGCTAATCTTTCATGAAAACGTAAACTTCTGCCACAACTGCTTTTGGTAACAAACATGATGAATCCGTGTGGAATTGGACAATTCCTCTGAGTCGTGGCCTATTACAGTGAAAAGATGTGATGCATAAGGAATAAATTGCTTTAGATTTTTATTTTTTTGTTCTACACGTTTTCATTTGATTCTTAAGCAAAGAAATGGATAAGTCCACATAAATTCATGATGTTCCACGTTTTGTTAATGTTATGTTTAGTCTGTAGTTTATAGCATATGCTTTACACTCCAATACGCGCAATTGCCCTTTTCGAATATATTTGAACAACATTTCCCGGGCATTGCCAACATCGTAAACATATCAATACCGCCAACCCA
>Ga0210059_1017579_pt1 | contig 10169 bp, 3 predicted proteins | sample Ectturendosymbi2_FD_188042 | JGI IMG/M metagenome (GOLD analysis project Ga0210059, IMG submission 188042) | Ecteinascidia turbinata endosymbiont from Florida, USA - Sample 2 (SPAdes) (version 2) | ecosystem: Host-associated > Tunicates > Ascidians > Unclassified | place: Key West, Florida...
GCCAGGCTGCACAAGTTCTGGCCGTGCCATCTCTAGTGCAGGGAGCCAGGAAATAGCAGTGGACGTGAAAGTCTCATCATCCCGCAGACATGACCCACACTAGCTTGGCCACCACAAACATCTGCTCACTGCTTCACGCATGACCGAGCATGTGCACTCACCATCCAAGACCAGTAAGTGGGGTAGTAGTTTTAGCATCGACGCATGGTAGTCCTTCAGGTGGCACACAGGATTAGAAAGGTTGTTTAGCCTGTCTAAAAATCGGACTTTGCGCAGGTTAGGAAGTTTGCTCAGAGGTGTCATGCGCTCAATAGCACCAATCAGGTTTCCAGCTGCCAGGAACTCTTCCAAGCTCTCCAATCTGGACAAACAATCTGTTGATTAAAAAACAAGGTCAATGACTGTCACAAGCTCACGTCGCAATTAAACTGCCAAGTCTGTTAATTGCAAACCACATCATTGCTAAAATAACATACGATTCGCTGGTGAAACTACTCATAACAGAATTTATCCGAATTCAGAAAAATACTTTTTCTACCACTGGCATGAAATCAATTAATCAAATGAAAAACTAAATCTCTCTGTGGATGCGCTAGTGACCATCCCAATAATAAAGCAGGTTTGAAATCGGATGAATAAAGTCTTATCTATGTCCATGCTTCCCAAAAACAGCTAGATTCATTGAACGCCATAGCTGGCATGGCAATACTTCATGCTAGCATGGCGATACTTCATTTTGATTCCACATTTAATTTTGCTGAAAATTATCAAAACTTCTGGTTTAAAACATTCCAACAGAAAATTCCTGAATTCTTATTTAGGTACATGAATACTAAATACATTACCTATATTTGTTATTTGATTTGCAGTAACATTGAGAGAAACAATATTTGGTAAATGGGAGAGTGCTTCAAGCGTTGACAGCTTGTTGAATGACAGATCAGCATGAGTCAAATTTTTACATTCACTCAGAGCAAAGACATCACACAGTCGTTTGCGGGCAGCTGAGATAGTTTGAATACTCTCCATATCAAATTCACCAGCCATTGATAGAACTTGCACCTTTGTCAACACACCTTCAACGTCTGCAAACCATAAGGATTTTTGTGTTTGCAAACCATTTTGATTTAACCAAATATACGCAATGTTAACTTTGCTGGCAAATATAGTGTATCAACCAAAAACATGACTAAAAACACTTTTCAGGCCAAGTACCATGTGTTTCACAAACCTCACTTCAAGTAAAGAAATGTTGAGTCATAAAGCATCTGAACAGAGCATAAATCCTTTTCGAAAGGTGAATTTTTACCATTTGATTGACTGGTAAAATTTGACAAATGATATATTCCAAGTTGAAAATACTGAGGTCGAAGCCAATATTACCGTTTCAAAAATGATTTACCATTATAAAACAGTATTTTTAACTATGTTTATTTCTTTCCTTAATTACATTCAGTTATACAAGAAACGTGCAATATAATAAAAGGCGTGAACATTCAGAATAGCATACAGAGTAGGATTAACCAAAATGATCCAGCACAAAACAACACTGACTACAAATTGTCCAAAGAGTTAAGTGGAAACAGTTGGCCAACCAGGAAAGTGAGGTTAGCATGTTTAAGTCACCATAGCTCAGTCCAATAAAATACCATGGCATTAACTTTCAAATCAGGATGTAGATGCAAAACCTCAGAATTGTGTACAACATTTATTTTGTTTGGAATGCACAAGGCCATATGTCAAAATACTTTTGTAACCAAAATATGACGCAGCCAGGCTTTTTGAAAATTCTTCATTTTGCATTTTTTCTGGTCAATAAGCATTGATTTCACAGAGATAATGCAATCTCAATGACTTTCATGAGTGATAACATAAATATAAATTAACTAGATACTTACATATCAAACTATAATGCAAAACATCAAATTATGCAAATAGCTAACTAAGTTCTAAATATAAACATTGTTTAAATTTACTTTTCAGCCAAAAAATTACAAAAAGCATCACTGCAAGATAAAGTGGAAAAATAACCAATTTACTGTATGATTCTCCTACCTTTCTTGTCTTCATCCATTTGATGGTTATTTTATGTTTCAATTGCTAAAGGAGTTTACTTTTTGGTGGGATCAAGACGTGATGCAGTGACATTCTATGTTGAACGTATAGATTTATTTAAAATTCATGATAGAAGCTTTACTATGGCACCACACTAAACAACATGAAACAGTCAAACCTGGAAAACAAATGCCAAATACACATTAAAATAAGCAAAAGGGTAAAATTGACACCAACTGAAGTGTACATCACACATTCAATTAACAAATGTTACAACACCTTATATCATCAAAAGTGTAGTTGTATAATAAAAGATTGTAGTTATTTTTTACATGGTGATTTGCTGACGACATAGATGCGGTATTCAATTCATGTTACATTCAGATACTGACAACTTCATTCAGAAAAAACTTATCTATCTACATCCATACCAATTCTTTTGAAATAAGCTACAGTTTCAATTCCAAAAAGCTTTACCACCATTTAGCAGTTCAGTTATTATTAGAGTATAAACATACAGTGCAATGTACAAAATATCTACACAAAAAATGAGAATAGGACTTTGTTGCAAAAATCACTTGGTCAAAGAGATTTACAACAGTTTCTTTAAAAACATCATGATATAGCAAAAAATTGCCATGAAACTTACTGTTGCTTTATAGCCAACATCATAGACACCAGTTACAGAAATGTAATTTCACAAATTGAAAACACGTTTCTATAGTATTTGTTTTGAACTTGTAGTTTCAAGTCACCAACTCAAAAAATTAGGAATCCCACTTTGCTTATTATTAACAGTGTTCTGAATAATATTTGACATCAAAATAGCAGAGTTGGTCCTAAAAACCTAGAAAGCAAATGTAGTCCTATGGAAAAAACAGTGAGAGACCTTGAAAGAAAACTGAAAAATAATTGGCTTTTTACTTGCAGATGCAATGTTGCCATATTTCACTATCAACCAAAAAATGACAGGGAGCAGTGTTATCTCGTAAAACTCTCAATTAGTGTTCAAAGTAATTGCACTGAAATTTCTTCAGCAAAATCAATCATCAGAACAGAACAAGAATGGAAGTTTGTTATAAGATCTTGCAGATAAAGTTAAAACACACCGTATTTTTCAGACCATAAAGCGCACTTAAATTCCTTTAAATTTCTAAAAAATCGAAAGTGAGCCATATGATGCAGTGCACCTAATGTATGAATCTGGTTGTGCTTCCTCACCTAGGACCAATTTCATGTGGAATACGGTGCAATTTATTTAATTGCTAGTTACAATTTTTTTGTAAACAGACCACCGTGTTACACAATAGACCAACAACAATTGCAATGAGTAGCATCCTAGAGTAGATAGCACATTCAACATATCATATTACTCCTCAAGGTTCTGACTACATTGGCGCACATCAAATCAAACACGTGCACAACTTTTATTTTATTCTAATCATATCTAGTAGATTAGGCATGTGTGATAGATTTAACTGTTTCATATGTAATGACCAATTAAACTCTCAGTGTTGACTCAGGCACTTGGGAGTTATTGTGGAAGAGTTGAATTTAATACAGTTTGTCTTGTTCAAGCTTTGCTTCATTTAATGCGCCTAATAATCCAGTATGTCTTATATATGAAAAAAGAACAGCAAACAGTCAATTTTTGATACTGCGCCTTATGGTCTGAAAAATATGGTATTGCAAAGACAAGGTCATTTGTCACACTGTCAAAATTATAGAAAAACAATGTATATACAAAAGATAATTCAATACTTGGCACTGCACATTTTGAAATCTTTACTAAAGATTCACTGAATCTGCATTAAGGAGTAAAAGACATCGTCCTGTTATCAATACCAACTTCCTCTCCTATCAGCAAATTTGCAAATGGCTTATTTCATGGTTTAACTAAGAAGATTCACACCATTTGGTACATTTTTACAGCAATAGTTCGGGATTTCCTAGGCATGAACTACAAATTTGTGTAAAATGTGATTTTCATGCTTGCAATGTATCTTCACCTAGTAGCATTTGCTTTCCCAAAAAAATAATTTTTGATAAAATCATTGAAGCAACAACCACTTTCAGTACCAAATCCAAGTCTTTTTAGCAAGAAATACTCACTACAACTAGGCAGAGTGCATTTGTGAAGCCTAAGAAAGCACTGCTGGTCTTCAATAATTCCATCAACGTGGAACAAAACCTTGACGTGGTATTGCATGAAAAGGTTATTGGTCAAACAGAGTTTCTTGGTAGCCTCAAACATTTACGAGTTTTGTCTTTCAAAATGTTTACACTCATAAGTATTTACAATGTTTGCAGTTAGACCACAACTTGTGTGAGTATCGGAACACTTAGCAAACAAACACGTTTTGCACAATTTATATATGGTGCTTTGCTGTTGCACCTCAATTACTGTTTCCAGACAATCAATTCAATAAACCATTTGATACACCATCTCCACCACCATGTAACATATGAAAAACATAGAATTAGTAAGAAACTCATAGCTTGCTTCAAAAAAATTATTCAAGCACATGCAAAAAAATTTCAAAAGACGTGGTTACAAAAACTTTTTGCCACAACTTCAGCAGACTGTAATAATGCACTTAGGTTGACATACATGCGAAAACAATCTGCAAATACAACGAACCTAGAGCCATGAAAGTGCAACACAGTACATCTGTTTGAATGCAGAGATATTTAGGGAATTGGTCAGAAACATGGCATGTGATACAAATTAATCACCAAAAAATATTGTGATTTTTAAGTTACATGTGCCTTTCAACCTAAAGCTTGACCTCTCAAGCCGGCGAAGACATGACTGATGACTTCTCCACATCTTTGTCTGCTGACGAGAATTCCATACATGGCACATATGGCAGGGTGAAATGTACAGGAGCACATATCTGATTCTGAAAACTTAGACAGTACACTCAACTATAATGCTTTTAAGATGTAACCAGGGTTCCAATGCAATTTTGAATATAGATTTCCACTTCCAAAAATTTTCAGGATTTTTTCCTGACTTAACATTTCTGAATAACATATCCAGGTCAAAAAAGGCATTATAATAGTTAACACTTAATGAAAGCAAAATTATCAATCTTACCAAAAGTATCAGATTAAGTTTTATCAGAATACATGTCACAAGATCAAGATCAGTCTGGAAAATTATTTCCTTTTTCAATATTAACAGACCAAAAATGACTGTTTCTCTAGACCTTTCCAGGCTGGGAAATGATCAAACTTTTTTCCACAATTTTCCAGACACTGTAGCTGGGTAATTTTTTGCTGAGAGATTTTGGACATTTGTCTAAAATTTGCTGTATTGGTATTCACTACTCTACCTTTCCAGACATTATGTCTGAATTGACTCATTTTTTTTCAGATATTTCAAAAAAATTCAGTTTATGACTGAACAAAAACAACCCTATAGGAACCCTGTGTATTAATTTAGTAATTCAAAATTCACATGATTACAATATACACAATAGCAAACACATATTGTTTGCAACACATACAAATGCTCTTCATTTCTCTTAGTGTTTCAGTGCAATATCACAACATTAGAATGTGCTATGCAGTAAAAGAATGAGCTAGAAGTAACATATCTTTGCTTCACATGAAATTAAAATGAATAACATAGATCAAAATTCATTTGGTGAGTGTCCAGAAGTGAAAGGGGAATGAACAGAGCTAGCTGGAGTAGCTGGCGAGGACCATTCACCATCTGCTCTGTGACGGTGCTTATGCTTGTGTCTCTTATGCTTTTTCTTTTTTTCTTTGCCCATCATTAATGGCTGAGGCAGCTGCACATGTTGCTGCATTTCAGGTTTAGTTGCTGTGCATGCAGTTTCATCTCCAGGCACATTAACTACAGCAGACTGCCATGATGGAGTGAGATGTTGGTGTGAAACACCTGGTGTTGATGGGCAAGAAGAAGGATCAACATGTGATAAAGACAACAGGCTCTGAGCAGCAAGGACATCATCAGTGTTTAAAGCACTGTGACTTCTAGATGTAGCAGCAAATTTAATTTTCATTTTCAGATTCTTTGCTGCTTCATCTGATTGTGATGCAACAACAGGAACAGATGCAGAATGTTTGAGTTTAATTGTAGCCGATTGGTCAAGATCATCATATGGACGCTTTTCAGGTTTAATTGTGGGATTAATCTGTGTTTTTTTCTCCTTGAGATTGACCACAACTCCTAACTGTGGAGCTGGCAAACAGTGTGGTCGCTTTTTACCAAACAATTTGAAGTATAAATCAACTGCTTCACATCGTAACCGCGGATCATAGAACGATTCAATGTTAATAAAATTCCACAAATTTTCCACAAGCTCAATATTGTTCAGGGGAGATTTTGCATCCTGTTCGAAGGGAGGATTACGTACCAAAGCATTTAAAATGGCAAGTTTTATCTCTGGCACTAGATCATTAAAAGCCAGGTCAACCAACCACAATAACTCTTCAACACATGAGTTAGATTTAATCAGATCCACGAGGCATTCAACAGCGGCAAGCCTCACATCATGGAAGAAGCCATAAACAGCATAACTTTTAAAGAGCTTTGCATCAACTGGCAAATGCCCATTTCGCTGCAAAATTCTGATCGCTTGCAAACAGCTAACAGTAATTGTGTATCTGTATGACGGTAAATGCTTTTCCAGGTTTAAGAAGCGAGTCAACTCATCAACAATGACTCGAATATCAGAAGTCAAAGACTCTGATGTGAAACCCTGGTCTGTTGATACAGCTACTGCTGGTGAAACAGTGTTGCTTAATGAAGCAACAAGTGAGGAGCGATAGTAATTATCTGAATATTTGTTGCGAGAATTGTCATTATACTTCACCAAGTCCAACAAAAACTGCACCACTTCTTTTGGACACATGCCATGTGCATTCCTTAACAGTGACATTGCAATAGGCATGCTTTTCTGCATGAAATATTGTTGCAGATCACAGAAGTTGTTCAATTTCACAATAGGAGGTGATGTTTCACAACAGAAAAAACGTGTAAACAAATTAATCATAGCTGGTGGACCAGCCCAAGTATTCATCAATGCATTGGCTACTTTTGACAAACACATGCATGCCTGGGCACGTACTTTATAGTAAAAAAGTTTATTTTCAATGATATCTTCCAAAGCAAGTCTAGTAGCCTGAGATGGCAAATGTTCCAATGCCTTGATTGCCTCACTTTGACCAACTACATCTCGTTCATATCTAACCTGGTACTGCCACATATAATCTGGTTGCTCATGCTCAACAATGCGTGCCATCGTCACATCAGGATCAATACGAACCCAAAGAACAGGAGACTCAGGATCCATTGCATTCAGGTCAATGTCAGCTTCTTCCCCATTCAAAAGTGGAATCTTTTTCCTCTTGTTTCTTCGACTTTTAGAATGACATATTATATCATGCTTGGTAGTGTTGTCTTCTATTTGTATGGTGTGGTTGTAAGTTCCATCTAGTTCCTGCACCCGAACTGTCAGAGGTCCAACATACTTTTGAGTTCCTTCACTAGAAACATCTTGTTTAATATCCAGTTCAACCACATTGCGTTTTCGATTAAACAAAAAGTTACTTCGAAATGACACAACACCACTCCTCTTTACCCATTGATCAATAAGGTTGTTTATATCCTCACCAGACACAGCATAAGTTGATTTCAAAAAACCACTTGTTGATAACAACATAGTTGTCCACGATGAAGTTAGGACTTTCTGTTGAGCAGATGAGCTGGCCAATGAAAGAAGTTTATTAAATGCTTTAAGGAGAAGCTGAGGACCAATGCGATTTTCAATCTGCCGCATAACAACGTGAGCTTTACATCTCAAAATATTGTAATGTTGAATAGACATTGTGTGAGGATGCTGGTGAGGGAAGTGTCGTGAAAGGCTTTTTTCTTTTGAGTCACAATGTAGAACAACAGGACCACAATTAGTCTCATATTCACAAAGTTGGTCAATTTCAGCTGATACCCATTGGCGATACTCACTATTTCCAAATGTACTTCTCAACCACAGCCCATACAGATAACCAGATATTCCAACAGGAACCCAGTAATCATTCCAACTCTCGCGCGCCATGAAACATCCAAAAAACTGTTCAGCCAGTGCTCTTGCCATATGTTTCCTGGTCATCGGAGTCTGATCAAGTATAATTTTACTGAAAAGCAAATTTGTACTAAAGATACCAACAGAGGCAAAAGGCTGAACATCTTGGTAAGCTTCATCAATGAACACTTGCTTATAGCATGAGTAAGGAAGACGAAAACCCAAAATCTCTTCATAAAACTCTATTATTTCATGACAAGTGCTCGTAGTATGTTCCAGAAGTGGCATGAGTTCAGGCAGACAAAAATGTGTCACTTCATGCATGTGAGGGTCAACCAAAATCTGGAAATTTCCAACTGCTAAGCAAATGTTAGGAGCAGCAGTAGGAATACTTAGTATATAATGGAAAGTCTTTCGTTGTCGATCAGGTGTCAAGACTGTCTCCATCAGATCACCACATGAAACAGCAGTCATTGACTCATCCACAGTAAATTCCAGTTTCCATGTACATGGTTCAGAAAATGTGTCAATGCAGGGAAACCAAAGTCTTGATGTATTTTCATGGCCATATGTAAACAAGTGTGCTGCACAATCACTTACATCACCATTGTTTTTTGGAACAACAAACTGTATTCCTCCTTTGGGATTTTCAAGAGTAAAATCTATACTAACACAAATTGGTTTCTTATCTTTTACAGCTTTATGAACTTCTGATGGCAAGCAAATTGTTACTTCACCATGACAACCAATGTCAGGGTCAACACTTTCCACTGCACTCAAATGACACGCGCTCAGAAATTCAAGATTCCTTGATTTGGCATCACGCTGAGTCAAGTCAAGTGATGGGTCTTGATACTGAAAGGATGCCTCGTAAGAATTGACACAAACTTTATGAATCCGTAACTGTTTACAATTTACTCGCACAGTTTTTAAATCACCTTGGGGATGAAGCATAAGCTCAACATAGCCCATCAATGCTTTACGTTGAAAATTTATTGATGTTATGCAAAGCAGCTGGTGAGTCAGTTTGTAAGGACGACACAAATCAAACTTTGTACCTTTCTTATCCATTGCACAATCAGATTTTCACAACAAACTAGCCAAAATCTAAAACAATCAAAGAATAATAATGAAACTATGAACTACGTAATTCCAAAACGATATTATGATTTAATACAACTTCTGAACAAAATCAATGCAATCCCAAGAAGCTTGACGGTAATCTATACCTACCATCTCCACCAGAATACCAACTTGGTTCTGACATTTCTGCACAGTCTATACACACATACTTAGTAAGACACCAGGTTTTTTTGTCATTCTTCAGTCATAGACAAAAATTTTTTTGAAATGACTGAAAAAAAATTAGTCAATGAACACTGTTATAACTAGTTTTAATACAACTGCGATACAAACAACTGAAATGTCTCAGCAAAAAAAAACAGGTACGACACTTTGTGCACATTAGTCACATTGAGCCAACTACTCACAATTCAACAAGGCATCTTCAAAACAAATGCTGCAATTAACAATTGTGACAGAACCCTCATGTTGCTGTCAAAATTGAGCAGTGTTTAGCCTACTTGTCTATTCCTGCTGTTTCAGCATGATAAACTGTCCTTTGAGTTATGCCAAGCTGTATAATACTACACTAATTCATTCAGCTTCAGATGAAATACTCAAAAAAGTATGTGTGAAAGAAAGGTACTTCAGAAAGTCATGAAAATTTGAACAGCCTAGCATACTAATACTTAATTATGCTTGATCAAAAATTGACTTGATTTTCAAAAATGACATTATTATAAAAGATATAGCAATGCTGGAGTATACTGGCTATGGGTAAACTGCAATAGACCCAAGACTGTTGGCATACAAAGGAACATGGTTAAAACAAAAAAATATTTCAAATATTCACTGCAGCAATGCTGCAATAATGCTGAAATGCACAAGGCAAATGGCCTAGCAGCTGCATTACAGGCTGATAAAACCAAGAAGTCATTTTGGCAAAAGGTCAATAACAAAAACAGATCCTCATCACTACCAACATTGGTGGGAGGG
>Ga0210059_1017580_pt1 | contig 10169 bp, 5 predicted proteins | sample Ectturendosymbi2_FD_188042 | JGI IMG/M metagenome (GOLD analysis project Ga0210059, IMG submission 188042) | Ecteinascidia turbinata endosymbiont from Florida, USA - Sample 2 (SPAdes) (version 2) | ecosystem: Host-associated > Tunicates > Ascidians > Unclassified | place: Key West, Florida...
GAACCGAAGTACAAATATACACGCAAAGTGACTCTAATGTAGTTTCCAGTTGAAATGAACGAACGTGGTGGATCTTTTCCACAATGCCTGACGTTTCCCACCTACAAATGCAAATAATGCTTTACGAATTAGTAGCGAAGCAGCGGAAATGCAGATTTTGCATGTTCTTTTTCAGTAAAAGTGAAATATGTCTCTTGAATAAGGTTTTGGAACGATGTTAAAGTATTTGCAGCTGATAACGTTTTTGAATCTTTCTTGGTAGCAATATGATTTGATTGTAAAACTTCCATTCCAAAAACAGCTGCGCCCTTACTGTTCTCTCTTGCTTTTATCCATTTCAATATCACCCAGCAGTTATTTTCAGAGAAAAGCACTTAGCAATGCCTTTGTTACAGTTGTCGGTGGGACTGGTCAATTGTGCAATTGAAAGAAGTTAAAGCACACAGTTTTTCCATCGACGTGCGTCGTTTTCATTTTTTACTTGAGGTCACAATGAGTTGTATAATTTGCATGAAATACAATTGCTGTACAGTAAACTAAAAAACTTCTTATCGGACCAAATTAAAAAACTGAAGGTGAAAAAACAGCATACAAAAAAGCGCCAAGTTTACAGATCCTGTCATGAAAGCGGTAAGTTTACAGCACGCTTACTGTTTGCATTAAAACACAATGGGTATGGCATTTGCATAGAATGATGCATAGAAATTTTTCTTACCCATTGGTAGCTGTTGTAAACGTTTAGATTATAAAAACGGCATGGAAGATCGATAGCTTCAAACTGCACAGTAATCAGCTGTAACGCAAAATTTGTAAGGGTTTCATTGGTGTAACGGTTTAATAAGTAGAGTACGATGTATACACTTGTTAGGGACTGAACAAAGTGGTCATTAACACTTGCTGTGCATTAACTGTGACATTGTTTGTAAACAAAAAATACAAAAGTGTTTTACTGTAACATGCACGAACAGTTGATAAATTTTTTATCAAACAATTATAAGTATTCTCTTCGGCAAGTGTTTATCTGAACAGTGAGCAGATTTTAATACACTGTGAAACAGGTTAAGTGCCAAAATTCATTGCTTCATGCCTCACTGAAGCATGACAAATATATTCAAAGACAAAAATGACCATTCCGTTGAACAGGAAACGAAATAAAAGGCAGCTCACTTTGAGTTCACTACGGTAAAAAGTTGTGTTGCGTCCAATGCTTACGAACAAACGCTGGCAATTTTGGAATAGATACCTACAGTCTTCTATAAAACCACTGTGTTGATATTCAACAACAGTAACAGGTGAATTTGCTGTAATGCAGCAACCGCTTGTGCATGCTTTTTAGCATTTGTTCTCTTCCAGTACTGTCTGGTGTACGTATGTACCTGTGGTTCTTCTCCATACTGCTTGTGGTGTAATTTTTTAATTCATAATATTTTAATTTGCGCAAATATAAATCCTTTTCACATGCACAACGATTTTGAATAAAACAGCAAACGCAAAAGATAAATACGAAAAGTATACAAAGCACGACACTTGTTGAATGCATTAAAATTGTTTTGTCAAGCAAGTTCAGAACGAGCAAGTTCTACTGTAAATTAAAAATATTACATAACATACCATCATGTAATGATTCAATTTTGAAAAGTAAATCTCCTAATTGTTTGCAAAAGCTTGAAATCTTAAGGTGAATAATAATATTTCCAAATCAGAAACGAATTGTTTTCCTTAAATTTAGATTCGACGCAAATATACCTTATTGTCTTGAGCATATATATGCCATGAACAATAAAGACTGTAGTAATAGTTGGTGCCGATCTTTTCTTCAGATGCAATAAAGCTAATTTCGCCGTCAATGGAATTGTAAATATAAAATCCTCCGTTGCAAGCAGAAGATAGGTCTTCATCACGTTTCACATGAATCAAACAAATCAATGTTGTAGAGTATCAACATTGCTACAAGACAATTTTTTTAACTGTATTTTTCACAAAATTTTATTGGAACGTCTTTTAGAACAAAATCTACGTTTGTAAGGATTAGTTATTCCAGAGCGCATTTCATCAAGAATCTTGGATACTGGTCAGGATACCGGTCAGATGTGGAAAATGTCAAACCATATTCTGATGTTTTGGTGCTACCATGCGCTAATGAGAGCTGTAAAATTTATTTTTCACAGGAACTGTTAAATCAAAACCTAAAACTGCTTTAATTGGTACCACGAAATAATTATTTCCATTTTATAGGAACAAAACGACAATAATTCGCAAAAATTTTAAAAATCTGCAGTATTTAGTTAATTACACAATAAAAATTTAGATTGCCGATGGGCAAAGACCGCTTACTCTCTATTTGTTTGTAGCTGTTGAACTGAAACATGAGAACATCATGCACTGCAGTTTGAACTGCAACAAATTTTGTTTTGACTGAAGACTTCTGCTGTACTTTTAGCTGAAAAGCTCAAAAAACGACTTAAACCCTGTTTATTTCTGGAAGCTTTGACCCTGAGGTACTTGGAAAATTTAACAAAAGATGCGCTTCTTCTTTATATTTGTTCACGCAAACTAGCTCTAAATGTATTAATATTGCCAAAGAGTCTTATGCAGTACAGTTAGAGATCCACTGCAAAAATAGAAAGAAACGTGGTATGTAAATGACGTTGTTTGGTATTACAAATGTTTTTGTCGATGAACATGAATGCTTTCGCTAAAGAAGGATTAAACAAAAGTCAAATTTATTTCAAATCCTAACTTAACCCATTCATATTTAAAAAAATGAAAACAAAAAGCATACACTCGAGGTAACAACCAAGCAGAGCAAATGATAACAAGGAGCTCACTCGCGGCGACTGTTGTCAATTCTGTTTGTCCATAAGCCGACGTAACTCCTGCTGCAATCAACATCGTCAGCATATCAAATATCCTTACATTAGGAAAATTTAAAGCAAAACTAACTGCATTTAGTAAAATTATATCCATGCAAACTTGTAAACTTTAACATATGCTCCTGAAATACCAAATGTGCCAAATGCACGACGGGCAGCGAATAAATCAGCTGTGGATAAGTTCAAAATGCTTTTCTATTTTCTAATCTCCTTTATAAACATTAAAAGTAAAAATATTTCAATAATTTTCTTTTGTAAATGACCATGAATACCAGTGTTAAAGATTTTATTCAACAAAAGTCTTATTTATTTCAAATCCTAACTTAACCCACTCATAATTAAAAAATAAAGAAACTTGCACCCAAGTCAACCAGCGAGCAGAACATAAAAACAAGGAGCTCACTCGTGTCGACTGTTGACTCTTCCTTTTGCCCGTACGTTGACGTAACCCCTGTGACAAATATGCTCAAATCCATTGAATTTTAAGTACTTTTACATTAGGAAAACTTTCAAAGAAAACTAACAGCAATTTGTAAAAATACTTCCCCACAAATCTGTAAATGATACCACACGCTCATAAATAAAAACCGGTGGTGCCAGAAGCACCAAAGGCAGTGAATAAATCATTAGTGAACAAGTTAAAACAGCTTAATTATTTTCCAATCTCATTTACAAATATTAGCAGCAAAAACATTCTTCAATCAGGTCAACAGCAGAACACGACACATCGAGGTTAGAGCTCACCTGCGCTATCTGTCGTCACTTCCGTCTGTCCGCCGGTTGACGTCACTGCTACCACAAATATAATTAAAATCACCAACATTGTACAGAATATACGCTCGAAAAGCTTTCTGAAATCATCAATATATTTGCGAAAGGAATTCCACACAAATCTGTGAACTGTATTATACACTCTGAAGAAGTTAGTAGCATAAAAGATAGGAAGGATAGAGAAACACTCATGACTGAGCTCACTCAAGCTAACGAAAAGTAAATCAGTTCCATGAAGTTTCTCTTATGAGTCCAGAATTTGAAAAAAGACTAGGCATATTCACGTGATGCTTTATCTTGACAGCCTTATCAGTTGTCTGAACGCCTGTTTTTGGCTGGACGATGCAAGGGTGAATTCAAGTCACGTCTGCTGTATTAAAATGTTGCAACGATGTTAAATTGTAGTTTGTTTTGCAAGCCATATTGTTGTATTAACGATATTAAAACCCCTGTGCGGAGTGCATTTTAGCAGAATTAAGTTTGGTACATTTTTTAAACTTGTTACATTTGGATCAGATATTTTACAGTATAATTGCTCTACAACATCACTTTATGGAAATGGAGCAAAAGCGCCGTTATCGGAGAACTGTGGTTATAGCCGTCTATAACAAATCGTTCAAAAAACGGCTCTTGGTTTGATGCCAAAATCTGGCAAGTGTTAAGTGTCTTTTGATTTAGTTTACCGTTTACTGTATCGTGTCTTCGAGCATGGTTTAATAAGGAAAAGTGTGAAAATATTTTGTCTTATTTTTAACTTGTACGCAACGTTTTTCTCGGGATATCGAAATCTCTTGCAAGTTTTATCACTTTCGTGCCATTTTCGCCATTGAATGAAACAACGATGTTCTCTTTTAAAATGCTGTTCTTTTTGCTGCTCATGTTGTCATTTCGTAGCGTTGGAGAAACGAGAAAACGAAACGAAGCCTGAGTACTCGACTGAAAGAACACCATAGTGACACCTTACCTAGAAATATTCTTAAACCCAGAAAAAAACAGCGTTAGCAAAACATGCAGCCCAAAGTGGCCATGATTTCAATTGGGATTAAGCCCATGTTCTACATCACGTAAATAGTTATCATAAACGCATATTTTTAGAATCTTTGTATATTAATTTAAAAACTAACACTGTGAATGATAAAAGCGCAAACTTCCCAGCTATCTATAACAATGTTTTAAAACATGAGCGAAGCTTACCGGACTTCCTTGAGTATGTACTCTTATTGACCGCCTTCTTTGCCTGTAAATTTTGCCAACTATCACCACGCAAGTTTCACACTTTATGTTTACCCCACACTTTCACGCTATACAACCGTTTTTTGTGCATTTCTATGTAGGTTTTACTCTATTTATTGTGCCGTTATACTTAATTATCTCCTAGCGGTTTTCGTTATACACCTCTACGTTTTTTCTGTCACATACTGTCAACCATTTTCTTAACGTGATGATCGGTTGTACTTTTTTTTTTGTTTTTTTTGTCATCACGTAAATAATTATCATACACGCATCTTTTAGAATCTTTATATTTTAATTTAATTTAAAAACTAACACTGTGAACGATAAAAGCGCAAACTTCCTGGCCATCTATTGCAAGGTTTTAAAACATGAACGAAGCTTATCCGTTACCGAACCTCCTTGAGTTTGCTTTCCTTTTTTTAACCGCCTTTGTGCCTGTAAACTTACCAACTCTCACCACGTAAGTTTTACACTTTATCTGTTCTCTATTTTATCCCATATCATCACGCTATTTAACCATCTTTGTGAATTTTTATGTACGTTTTATGCTATTTATTGTGTTGTTATACTTCATCATCACCCTGCGGTTTTCATTTTACACTTCTACTACTTTTCTGTGGCATGCTGTCAGCCATTCCTATAACGTGATGGTCAGTTTTGCGTTTTTTGTCTTAGTACGTCATACTGCTCATTGTTTCTTGTTATTAGTAAGTTGCATGTTATACGTGGTTAAAAAACATTGCCCTGAGGAAGCCCACTTGAATAGGTGGGCGAAATGTCGGCTAAAAATAAAAATCGCCAGAATATCTAATTTATCTGCTGGATGCTCTCTTGTGTTCATAATGGGCTTCTGCTTCTTCCATTCGAAAAATTAAGCATTGCTCTACCATGACTACCTAGCAAATTGACCATAGTCGTAACAATCTCCAATACTGTGCAGTAAATCTCATGTAACGATGCTCCTCAATTGTTGCTGAGGTCACACCTGTCACGGCTCAACGATGCAGTACGTCACACATTGCCACGGCTGAACGATTGGCTGCTTCTCAATACGTTCCTCTTCGGTCATGAAAGATTAGTGCAGTGGCTCCACGCAGCCGAACCTACACTTCAAATTGTAAAGAAAACTTGCATCTGTCCTCATAGAGATAAACAAACAATCTGCGGGGACCGACAAAAAAGTGTCGCTGTCGGCGAAATGGCAATACAGTCAAAGTGGTTTCAGCCGAAATCCAGGGTATGTAAAAGATACGAATCTGCCGGGACTGATATAGGCCAGTGGTCCTAAGCCGGGGCTGCAGGGAGGCGTCAATAAAATTCCAGAGGGGCGCTAGTCCTTACTCGTCCTGTAACTTGTTAAGGGTGATCAATAATTTACCAATAACTACATTTGATTTTACAGCTTATTTAAAGTCAGGGAGCTTGAAAATAAGGCAAATACTTGAGGGAGGCGCGGTAGAAAAAAGGTTAAGAACCACTGACACAGGCGAACTTTCGTTATAGCCGAAGTGGTTATAGACGAATTCTACTGTATGTGACAAACAAAAGAAGTCCTTCCTCAGGTCATTACTTTCATTTCCTTCATATTTCGACGTTTTATGCACAATAATATATTGAGGATAATGACGTGAGGTTTAGCAATTACAGTTGTCATGTTACACCTTTATATAAAAATCTTAATGTGTTGAAAATAAATGATATCTATCGACTTGAATAGGCAAAATTTATGCATAAACCACATCACGCTGCGCTGCCCAAAATCTATGAAAATTTTTTCGAAATATTTTTAATGTTCATTCTTACCATATCAGATTCGCTGACAACCAACATTATTTTATACAAAAAGTCTACGCAAATTCTGGAAAAAATGTATTTCTCACAGAGGGGCTGCGCTCGCGAGCAGTAGTGTGACACACCCCTGGGCTGAAACATAGCTTACTGCAACAACTATGAGAACATTGACGTTTGGACCTTAACAAAGCATTGTTTTTGATATTACACCGTCTATGACATAATAATAGCAGTGTATGTAACAGGTAACTGATACAGCATAGGTTTTGATTTGGGCTTTAAAAAAAACAGGCATGGGCCTTCGTCTGAAAGGGTGGTTTGGGCCATCATAACGAAAGTTTGCCGATCACTGGTCTAGACTGCCCTTTAAATCCCGCAACAATATTGATGCGAGGTAGCAGTCAACATTTTCGATCATAAATCGTCAGGCGGTTGAGCTAGAGAGTTGGTAAAACCCTCAAAAGATCCGTGTCTATGGAAAGAAGTCCTTTCTCAGCAAAGAATCAGACACTTTAAGATCTTACAGAGTTATATTTCGCCTACGACGTAGGCATCATCAGCTCTTATTCAAATAGAATCAAAAGATCCGGTCAGTCAGACTACTTTCGATTTCAAAAATGGGAAGTTTTGGATTTGAGTTTTTTTGTTCATGACGTAATAAATAGGGGTAGGTTCAGGCCTTTTTGGCTCACGTTACCTGAACTAGGATTTCAACCCCCTGGAAGTAATTTTTTTTTTTTTTTTTAATGAAACTAGGCGAAATTCTGCATTTTTAGAGCCCTTGATTGGCCTTCTAGGGTATGTGGTTGTCACGTTATGTGAAAATTCGATGATTAGTTAACTAATCACCTAGGGAATTAATTTTCTTTGTTTATTGTTTTTAGACCAGAATTTCCTAACCACAAATGTTAGAAGGCCTGTCAATGGCTCTACAAATTCGGATTGTAGCCCAGTTTTTTTGGAGAAACAATGCATTGGCCCTTGTTATGGCCCAGCACTCGATGAAAGGGCTAAGCCTATCCCATTTTTGACGTCATCCACAAACCAACTGAAATCCAAATCGATCCATTTTTGACAAATCTAATCTACATGATTTACCGCATCTTTAGAGGGTTTGAACGGCTCATTAGCTCAATCCGCTGGCGAATTATAGTTGGATAAAATTGGCCTTGTTTAGGCAAGTCGTACTTTCTATGTCTCTGTCAAAATTTAGTTTTTTGGCCATAACTTTTGACCAGAAAGTGCTAGATAGTCAATCAAGGCCTCTCAAGACTCGGATTCCAGTTTGGGTTCCAAAAAAATTTCAGTCAAAAACTTGGCAAATAGGGTCGGGGCCCAGGGCCCAATGAAGTGGGTCAAAAAACTAAAACTACCTTCCCTATGATGTCATCCCAAAAAAACAAAATCCAAAACCAACCAAATATTTTGATCGTGTCTACAAGACTCCCTGCATCTTCAGAGGGTTTGAACAACTCTAGCTCAATCGCCTGGCGAGTAATGGCTGGTTGACTTTGGGCAAGTCGCGGGACATAAAAGGTAAAGCGTCGCTTATATCCTTAACTTTTTGTCTTTTTGGCTGCCTGTCTTTGCACGTCACCCTATTCACTGTTTTTGATTTTGATAAACGGCATGAATTCATTAAAATGTTGCCCTGAGGAAGCCTACTTAATTAGGTGGGTGAGACGTCGGCAAATCAATGAAACGAAAGTAATTACCAGCAGAAAGACATCAATTGTTTGAAATCAAAGCTGTTGCAAATGCTCTATGAATCTATGTAGCATACAGGACAGCGCGATTTTAGTGGCTGTTATCACGGTTGCCAGATAAAAATTTCAATAAAAAGCCAAATAGTGCTAAAACATGGCCCGAAAAAGGCCAGATACATTGTAAGCTAGAATTAGCCAAATTTTATTTGTGGCATTGCCATTCCTTTGTCACAAAAAACATCTCGTAAAATACAAGAACATCGCTAGAAATTTTCTAGAAAATGAGATTAAGTCTTGCATGGCATGGAGCTATTTACTGATGCTTCGCCAACGTTTCATGTTTTGTGAGGTTGCACACTTTGGGTACTGTAGTGCCACAGTGTGCATATTGATCCATCAGCAGCTTTCTGCACCTACAGGAAAGTCATATCTCCCATTCACGCCTGTACTTACGACCAGAATCATAACAGCCCTTTCGCTTCCTCGACGTCATTGTTGCATTTTTACGGCGGAGACGCAGATCTGTCTATAAGCTTTCGGTCTGCTTGATGCTCAACACAATAAACAGTGCACGCACTTCTAGGGATCAGGCAAAAACTTCATTTCGAAACTCGCATCCCTCAAATCATACTAACACCGGAACTCGGGCGTCGGACTACTACAACATTTATCAAAAAAAAGTTGCGAATATGTTGACAAAAAAATGGAATCGTAATTTCGTAATATTTTCCTTTAGAAATTTAAAGGAACCTATTTCAGAGTAAAAAATGCCAAAAAGAGCCAAAATATCAAACAAAATTTTTAAGGCCAACCAAGTCGTAAGGAGGACAGATTTCTGAATCTTTGCCTAAAAATGCCAATCTGGCAATCCTGGCTCTTATGGTGACGGACCATGAAATGCTTCGGCCAAATTTTAATTCTGTCGTTTCTTTTGTAAAAATGGCTTGCGCTTGCAGTGCTTTTTGATCGACACTAACTTTTTTAACAATTATTGGCATTCCCTTTGGACGGAATGTGACACGGTAGTAACGATCAAAAAGTTGGTCAACTCACGAACAACAGTAGCTACATCAAAGTCTTAGAAATTGTTCGAAAAGGTAAGGCTTTGCACATCTTACGATAGAGGGCTTGCGCTCATGTGTGAAATCACTGCAACGGCTTCCGGTGAAAAAGGTGTCAGTATAACTTATATTACATACAATTGAAATAACTCGAAAATTAAAAGAGGTAAGTACATTTTTTGTTTTTTTTATCACAGAGAGCATCGCAGTGCTTGCGAGCATGTATTCGTTGTCTCCTGACCACGAACGGTTTTGGAGCTATGAACGATAAGGTGAGGTGTGGTCAGGGATGTGGAGGAGCCAAAATAATTTTGGATGGCTGGAGCCGGAACTGAAACCACAACTTTTAGATGGTGGAAACAGAGCTGGACCTGAACCTGAAATTTACAGTAGATTTCAGTTCCACAGAAACACTTTGTTGGGCAAGCAAGTTGTACAAAGAATACAATGACTTTTATTATTCAATTGGCCAAAGCGTTCTCGATCCGGAGCCAAAAACTTCTATAGGTTGGAGCCGGAGCCAAACCATATACATGCCTGGAGCTGGAGCCGGAGCCTAAAATTTTAGTTCAGGCTTCAAAGCCCTGGCTGCAGTGGCATAGAGCAAGTGTTGCCATATGTGTGTTGTTCTCAGGAAGTGTTTTCATTAGATTTTGAAGTAGCTGCACCGGTTTGTGAGTTATGAATGACCAATGAGGCTTGTGTAAGTAGAGTCACATCCCGTTTTTAAATGG
>Ga0210059_1017581_pt1 | contig 10168 bp, 2 predicted proteins | sample Ectturendosymbi2_FD_188042 | JGI IMG/M metagenome (GOLD analysis project Ga0210059, IMG submission 188042) | Ecteinascidia turbinata endosymbiont from Florida, USA - Sample 2 (SPAdes) (version 2) | ecosystem: Host-associated > Tunicates > Ascidians > Unclassified | place: Key West, Florida...
AGCTGCTGAAGCAATCATCTTTTCTTTGGTTGAGGCGCCTCAATCTAATAGCTTCTCCAAACAGGATTGACTTGAATGTCGTTTGCGGGTGGTGAGAATTCCCATTTATGAATTGTCTTCCCTCCCCTGTGGGTTTTACGAAATCTTTAGTGACAAAACCAAAATCATCTTCAATGGTAACGCAATGATTGACGTCCAGAAATTCAACTTCGCCTGTTTTCTCGGCAGTGCAAGCTTGTCGCAACGTTAGTTCCAAGCCACTGTTCTCAAAAGCTGAAGTTAGTGCTTGTCGAATGCGTTCATTTGATATTTCTGATGCAGAAATCGAAATTATGTGATTTTGGTTTTGTGCTTCAAGTATCCGATAACTTCGTTTTGTCATTTCAGCAGGATTTCAAACGGTAGGTGCGGTAGTCGTGATAAAGGTTATAGAACTGGCAAATGATGTTGAAATTTTATGAAAGAACAAGGAGTGAATACCATGTCTGAATTTCTGGAAGAATTGCCAGTAAGTACGCAGCATAATAACGTTCAGAAAAGATCAGGTTCCTGTTACTGAAGTGTGACTGATTTTGGCATTATGAAGCAGTTTTGAGCTGTGCCGTTTTAAGTGATACAAGGAAACTCAAACAGCAGTTTTATAGTTTTTCAGTACTGACGACTTTGAAATATTCGCTTTTAATTCTGCAAGCTGTGTTTCATAGAGATTGAAGATTACCTGCTTGAAAATAGAATTTGACTTTCCACACAAAACAATTTTTCGTAACAGCAGAAATAACACTGCAAGACCAATAAGCAACAATGAAACAGGTATGTAATTGAGAGAGTTTGATATTCTCACCACGAAGATGCTGGTGGCAGGAAAAATCAAATGGCAATGTCTAGTTGTAAGCAATGAAACACCACACGCTGCCCATAGCCTCAACCAGAACCTCTTTAGAACCACAATATTCCTATTAAAGCTTTCCTTCATTACTGCATAAAAATTTTGCATTGAGTGCTGTTTCTGGAAAGCTAAATCGAAGCTTGTGAATTGTCTCAATGTTGTGCAGGCATAATATTGATTAAGCAAATTTGTAAACAACCAATTAATAATAGAAAACATATTTTTACCCACAAGAATATTTCATTCTAACTATGATGAATTATTGAAATTGTTCATGAAAATTTGAGCAGAATTTAACATGGCGTTTTAATTTTCTCATCCTTTGCAAAGGACTTTGTCCACCTTTGAAGTCATATGTAGGCGAGAGTTCAAAACTTTTAAAAAAAGTTCAAGACTGCCGCAAAAAGAGGATAGCTGCTAAAAGAGAAATGATTTCTCCCTTTGTCCTTAGATCTTTATTAAAACTACCCGGTTTCACGCTATTTTTTTGACATTACAATTCCACGACATGGTTAGTTATCCAAACTACTTGCAAATAAGCTACAAACGACCTGTTAAAAGCGTATTATCTCTAAAATATAACAACCTAGAGTTGCTGTGCGTTGATACCTTCATGCACGAATGTGGAGCTCATCATCAATTGTCAAGTCTATTTGATTGATCCAAGTTTGCTTATTTTCTTATTCATAACAATCCACATTTTCAAAATGAAGTATTAAGGAAACGTTTTGGTACATCTTTTTTTTCTCTTTTCAAAATTCCTTTAGAGGTTACTAAAAATTTTAAAACCAACTTTTTCCAACGAATTTCTGTAATATTCAAAATTTTCGCTGGCGTCTATGCACAAATTAGTAGTGAAAGTCACGTTTCAATGTTTTCAAGTAGAAATGTTTAGGATTTAACTGGTGCAGTAAAACTAAGTCCAGTATGACTTTTAATTGCTGGCAATACAAAGTTCATTTCAATGTAAATTCTAAAGTAAATCGGAGCGTTTGTAGAATTCTTTAGGTTTGAACATTTCATTAAAATGCTTCATAGAGCAAACTCACAAAACATGCAGCCTACTGAAAAGAAGGTTTTAATTTTAAAAAGGTGTTGACTGTAAACTGATTTGTGATAGCACTCTTCTACAAATAGGAAAAATATTTTTGAACCTAAATGTGAGGTATAAGGTACATATTTTCTTTGTATGTCTCATTTGCTTCCAAGCTCTCGCTAGGTTATCAACTAATAGGAAAATGTTGCATAACCTTCTCAAGATAAAAACTGTTGTGCTTTATTTGATTTTGATATCTTCCACTTTGATGGTAGTTCTTCCAGTTTTATCTTTTTCCAAAACGGGACATTTACTTCACGTTAATGTTGCAAAGGAACTTAGAAAACGTGGTAGTTCTATTTTCTCGCAAACAGCAAGCAATTCAACCAAAGAAAACCGGTTAAAATAATAAAAGTTTGAAGAAACGATACAAGTGAACTGCTCCCTTGATCAGCAATAAACTAACTTTCACAAGGACCACAGCGCTTTTTCAAGGACCAGAGCGCACAAAATGAAGTAGCCGAGTAATGCCCTAATGTCCACGTTGTTGGTGCATGTCTGTGTGATTGGGCGATGAGCTTAGAGCTGTATGGTGAGTTGCTGGCGACGTCGGGGATAAGTGAGACGGCACATCGGACACAACGTCATCTCACTCAGGACGATGAATGATGTCGTATTCAAAATTGTCGAATTCAGCACACCACACCTAAGAGCCTTTGCTCGGCCACAAGAAGAAAACGATGCAGATATACGACCAGTACCGAACATACTCAAAAATGGCTAGCGCTTCTTTTACAACGATCGGGTAAGAAACCATAGATTTTGATGATGTTCTTGAAAAGAATGCGAGAAGACGTTCAGCTTTGCTGAGAGTGGTTGCAATCACTGGTGCCAAACATGGGATTTTTCCCCCAGATCTGGGTTTTTTAATGCCTTTCTTCTGTAGTTTTGGGGTTTTTAAGATTTAACTGCTTGGCGGTGATTTAAGATAGGGTATTATTGTTCAAATGTTTTGATTCTAGTCTCATCGTTCCTTATCTTGTTATATGTATAGCTTAGTCGTCTTCAGCACAACTGATGAACAAGCAACTGATACTCTATAAGCTCTACATATAAGCATAGGTACAATGAGTTCACGTGACAGAGATACTAATGAAACAAGCCCAACGAAACAGATTATGTGGTGCACATAGCAAATTGAGGTACAGTGGTTGAAAGATCCACATCTCAAAGATTGTCTACAGCAGGACAGTGGGAATGAAGATTGTATTTACTGAAAATGCTACCAGATCACTCTTAGAAATGCAAACACGTCCATGTGCTGCAACAGAGTGATCCCAACACACACAAAAGTTTGTTATCAAAGTTATGTGTTCATTAGTGTTGCATCCATGGTGTCAATGCTTGAACACTGAATTAAGAAAAAACTGTTTTTTTAATGTTCGATTGTTTTCCTGTTTTGTCGTACACTTCATTCTAAAGAGCTTTCTATTCACGTAAATTTAAATTATCATCCTGAGTTCATGAGAAAACAGATTTTTGATTGGCCGTCAAGTTCATAGGAAACCATTTGCTGAAAATGTTACAGCTCCACGTATTTGTGATTGAACAGTCGCCAAAACATGTTTAATAATCATTGCGATATCGAGAATGAATACTTGAAAATTGGAAATCATATTTATTTAACGACGACGAGCGGCAGGCCGGAGCCTGAATATACTCTTCGTCCATTCATGTCGAGCGAGCCAATTCACGACGAACAGTTAACGAAAGATTGCAAACGAACGACAAACAATTAACAAAAGATTCCGAGCATGAATAGACGGATTGCTAAACTGCAAGCATACAACAAATTATCCAACGAGGAAAAAAATGTGAAAGGAAGAATTAATTGCAGAATGATAAAGGAGTTACTACAATAGAGAAATCCAAGGTGTTATGGCGAGGTTTAGCGGTTAGTTAATTCAAGATATTTGAGACAGCATTATGCATATCAGCTCTTGGTTTGAGTTTAAGCAAAGGATGTCCAAATAGTGGAAGTTGTAACAGTCTTGAATGATCGTGTAACACACTTGACAATAAATCTTGCAGTCCTTCTTTCAGTAAAATTGATTTGACATACTGCATTAGGTCAACTCGGAGCGCAGAGTGAAGAGTACATTTAAGGAGTAGAGGTCATCTGTTTCTTTACTACCACATGAACACAAACGATAAGTGCGCATGTTCAGATTTAGGATGAATATTTCTTCATTGTCGTTTTAGCGAGTTGTTACAATCCACTGCTTGGCCGCTCTAGATCGTGGGGCAGGTGTTGAACAACCAATGGATTGTCTCATCAGTCATCACTGTCAGGCTGTGAAGTCCATGGGGAGGTCGATGGATTGGACATTGGAGGACAACATGGTCAACAGCTTGTTCTTCAGCGCCACACTCACAGAGGGCCATGCCGCATTTGTGTAAGCAGGAGAATGAATGCTTTTGGTGCTAAACAGTAACTACGGCATAACATTAACAAAAAGGATGTTTGATATTGAATTGCTTCTTTACCTATGTTTGAGCTTCAAGGCATGTAATATGTTGTGTGGCCGCCATATTCACGCACTTAATTTGTCAAATATCTGAGAATTTCATATTAAGCTACGGACTATGGTCGACAATGTAGTGAAGGACCAATTTAATTTCTAGAACGCTGGAGTGGTCAGAAAGGAATTTTTGTGATGGTCAGGTGATTAGGTTTACATCAGCATTAGGTTGGATATAGCAAAGTGGTCCTCCAGAAACTGAAACAGCTGCGAAAATCATGACTCCTTGTTCTAACGCTTTTACATGAGGTTAGTGATTACAAGCGGATAGATATTAGTCTGTATTTCACAATTGCCAACTTCCCACACCTCAGATGAAGGTCAGCCATGACATAAATCGTAGCATTTACATTTTGCACTATATATTCACAACATTTGAATAATTATGGACAATTGGTGAAACCATATTGCATGGATCAACTTCGACTTAAAACTGAAGTAAGTTTGGTTCCTCACAAAGTTTCGCTGTTTTGCACTGAAGTCTGTCTTTGACTGATGAATCAAAGGATGGTTAATCTGAAAAAAATTATGCTGCAGCATTTTGGAAGCGGGAGGGTAAAAGCCTCCCCCGGCTACGCGTGCAGATAAATTAAACTCTTTTATAAAATATGAAACAGCAACAGAGAAACACCCAATGCTCAAAACTTAGAAAAAGACTACTACATTGCATCAGAGCAGCTTAAATTTTACAATTTACCGGAAACAAACTTTGATTAAGTTGATAACATTTTTGATGATGGTTTAGCCAGCCACTTCAATAAAAGTACCTTAAGACTTACCCAAAAAAAGTACCTTAAGACTTACCTGCTTTACCCTATAGAACAGTGGTTCCCAAAATGCGGTACGCGTATCCATAAGCACACGGCCTGGGGATGCAGGGGATATGGTTGCTGAAAAATTGACCGTTATTCGGGTAAAATTTTCAACATTTAGGCAAAGCATACAGCGATATTCACATGTAATTGGGGTAGTCTCTATTTTCCCAACTACGGCAAAACAATGGCCAAATCAACGGCAAAATAATGGCCAAAATGGCGAGATAATCTGAGACTATTTTGTCATCCCTTTTTGCCCCTGACGGCAAAATAGACACTGCCCTTGAGTGAACTGGAATCATGTCGTAATTCCAACAGCCCTCATCAAATTTGGGCCAACTAAAAAATTTCATTCAAGTTTTGGGTAAAATTAGAAACATTTGAGCAAATTAGGAGTTTGTGGGTATAGTCCAATAACTTCAATTAAATCTGGGCAAATGAGAAACGCTTCATTCCAAATTAGGTGAAAATAAAAACATTTAGATAAAGTGGAGGCATTTGGGTGATCTCCATCAGTCGAATCAAATTTTGGCAGTTTGTAACAGCTCCATTTGATTGAGGGCAACTTCAAACAGTATTGTTCAAAGCTGGATTGAAATTTTGGTACATTCAGAAATGTCTGGTTGAACTATAAGAGCTTTATTCCAAATTGGAGAAAATTAGAATCATTTGGGTAAATTTTAATAATCTCAATGAAATTTGAGCAAATTGGGACAACTTAATTGAAATTTGGGTGAAGTTAGAAATATTTTCTTAAATTGGAAGAATTTGGGAAAATTCCAACAGACTAAATGAACTCTGGCCAAATGGCAGTAGCTCCATTCAAATTTGGGCCAAATGGAACATTTTCATCAATTTTGGGTAACTTCAAACAGCTTCATTCATTATTTGGGAACTTCAAACAGCTTTATTCAATTTTGCGGAATTTCAAACAGCTTCAATCCAATTTGGGTAATATACAAATTCTTCATTAATTTGTGTACAATTAGAAACATTTGGGCGAATTACAACAGCATCAATCATATTTGGGTATTTGAAACAGCTTCATTCAAACTTGGGTACAACTGGAACCATCTGGACAAATTACAACAGCCCAAATCAAATTTGGACCAATTGGAATAACCTCATTCAAATTTGGGTAGAGTTAGAAGCATTTCAAAAATTAGGAACATTTAGTGGTAACCACTATTCCAACTGACCCTAATTTTTGCAAACCTCAAATTGTTGATGCTGTAAAGTAAAGTGTTCAACTAAGAATTAGCTGTAGCTGCAAAATGTTTTGTGGTAGTAATGTGCTGTGATACGATAGCGTGAAGTTTTCGTGTTTCCAACTTGCTTGATGTTGTGAGATTTGCAAGTGTGAATCTGTTTCCGCGAAGTATTTATGAGCAGAATTAACTGCATAACTTCAGCTGTAATATGTTACGTGGTAGTAAAGTAGCTGTAATTTCATACTGTTCAGGTTTTCATATTTTGCGTTTGTTTCATGCAATGAATTTCATATATTGCATCTTGCCAAATTTTAATGTTTCAATTTAATACTGTGAAGTGAAGTTTTCATGAATAGTAGCAACTGTAGGCTACTATTTATTGCACGGCATAATTCACTAATGCTAATGCAGTCCAGTGAAGCTCTGCTATTTTTATAAAATATTCTTGTTGATGTTATAAGTCATTTGTCATTGGAAATGTGTGTTAATGAACTTTCCTTGATAGTTGATCATATAGGCTTCAGTATTTGCCTACCCAGGCCCATATTGCCATTTTTCATTAGTGTACTGTGTTCAGTGCGCATTTAGCTATCTAAACTGGAGTGGATTTTTGGTTTTCATAATGTGACTTGAGATTAAAAGCTGTAAACGTTCAAGTAAGTTGTAGTGTTTTAAGTACAACACATTGCAGTGAAGATTGCCTAATAATGTGGAAGGCTAAGCTGTATGCTATGTATCAAATTGCCGCTTTTCACTCTCCTTTCTTGAAACTTAAACCTATTTGCAGCAATGCAGTTCAGATCTTAATTTAGTAAAAAAAAATTTAGATCTTAATTTAATATTTTACTCATTTCCAGATTGAATGCAATCGTGACTAACACAAATGCACACGTCTATGCTAGAGAAGAACAGATATCAGCTATTAGGATGAACGTGTTGGATGAATAAGTTTAGAACGTATATAAAAAGTTGAAAATGAAGATGCTGAACAACACCTTCCACACGTGGTGGCATGGACAGCAATTTTCTATGGATTTTATTGTAAATAGATCACATTTTTCAACACAATAAATATTACCCTTTTTCACATGTGTCTATGCAGAATATTGCCTGCTTGTTGACGGCGTACAACTTTGAACTCCGGTAATTGGCAATTAGGCATGCAGATGCCATTATTTCTTTACAATGATAGGTTTTAGTCTTAACATTAAGACTTGCTGTTTATACGTTATTTGGGAAAAACAAGATAAAATTTGGGCAAAAAATTTTTGCATCCCCAAAATTAGGCACTCCCGCACACCTATGCGCGTACCACCAGTGATACGTGAAGGACTTCAAGATGGTACATGAATAGGCTTACTTGCTGTTTTTCTTCAAAAAAATACATTTACAGCTATAGTTTTCCTTATTGAGCTCTGTAATAAATTCCGAACGTTTCGTGTACTTTCCTTGTTTGTTTATAAGAATGGCCATTGCAATTTCTCCTCACAGACGTTTTGTTCATATCGCATTTGTGTTAAACCTGGTTTTCCAAACTTTAGATCGAATAATATTTGGTAGATTGAGTTGTCCTAGATCAAGGTGATGCGTGGTGACAGTAGGGGATCCACAAATGGTACGCGATCATGAAAAGTTTGGGAATCACTGCTATAGAACAAACACTGAGGATTTCCTCGCTAGTAATAGGTAGCGGTTTACTTCAATGAAATGACATTTTCAACAGTAAAAATTTAAATAGAGTTGTGATGTAAATGTTATTGCATTATGGTTCTCTACGAAGACCTGCACTCTTTGAGCTGTGTTTCAATTCTTGATTTTGAAAACCAGCAGAAATAAGAAACATTATTTTAAATTTCGTAATTGTTTCAAACAATCTCTACCGATTTATCTAACACGTAATCCGGAGTTTTCGAGTTTAATGCCTAGCAGCAATAGCGACATGTCGGAATGACTTTGTGAGTTTTGTTCAGATCAGTGATGCACAATGCGTTATACCAGACGTGTAAATGAGACATTAAGCTTGCGTCCACAAAAGCAAAAATTTTTTTCACGCCCTGGGTATATGTAAACATAGTAAAATTCGGAAGATCTTGTCGGCTGTTGCAATGCTTGTGAAATATTTTGATTAAAAAAATGGTATGCACTTTAGGAAGCTAATACTTGAACCTGTCCACATGCAATGGCGTAACTAAATGTTTAAGCTAGGGTTAGAAACGTAGCTGAAAGGGCAGTGGTGGTCTTAGCAATTTGGGGACCCCTGTGCAAAAAAATTTGGGGGTCCCATGATGTGGTACTTATAGTTTACTCTTTACAAATCTAACACTTTCCATCACACCATCTCATGCACTGATGAGCTTTGCAATGATCTGTTTAACGATTCTAAGCCCAAGTATAGTTGAAGCAATATGTACTACCTGCAACACAAGCATGAATCTAGCATCTGTAGGCTATTTGTTCCAAATATCACTGCAGGTTTGAAGACAGTCAGGCTGGATGGTTTCTTGACCACCATGTCCATGTTGCGATGCAAAGATTTTTGAACTTGTCAGATTGTGTGTACAGTCTATGAAGTAGTTCACGTATGTGATTTTTGCTTCCCATGTATGCACCACATTCCACTACACAAATCCAACAATGGCACGCAACTAGGGTTGACAGACCACTTGATATTTTTTCAAGGACATTTGTTTTTCAAAGAAATACGGCGGGCTACTTTCATGGGCGTTCGCAGGAGAGCGAATTGGCCATTTGAACCCCGGAAATTGAACTAAGAACCAAAAATTACTAGAAAATCTCTAGTCAGCACCTTGATTCCGATTTAATTCTTGCAATAAATCTTATTTACCGGTATGGCACTCACACTGCACAAGAGCCATATTCGTTGTTCTGGTGCGATGCTGTGATAAACTTGCGGTTTACTCCATGTCCACTCCTTTCGTCCGGAGACTCAAACGCTACCAAACTTGCGAGCGCATTGTTCTACTGTTGCTCTTCGTTGCGCAACAATAACATGGCAACAAATCTTCAAGGTTCACTTCAAGTTACGATTTAGGATAGTTAATACGCTTTTCCACATGTGACTCTTGGCCTCAAACATCTTGATGCCGCGATACAATGACTCAGTGGCGTAGCCAATAGAGGCCTGCGCGGGGCGGGTTAACCCTTGCGGGTTGCGGGTACCCGCATTTGCGGAGCGGGTGCAGGAACCCGCACTGCTTTACGTGCGGGTGCGGGGTGGGTGTGGGTTGAACTTGCTGCGGGTGCGGGGCGGGCGCGGAATGAGAAATTCTTCGTGGGTGTAATTGAGTGTTGAGCCAAAGCACATGAACTTAATCAGCTCAAAAATCGCAAAACACGTGGATGTACTGAAGTTGTTTGTCAGCATTGCGCTTAGGACAGTAGGCCCGCAGCAGTTATAATATTATGATGTAACAACCCATTGTTGCGAAACATTAACTCAGGCCTTTGCCTTGTGGTGGGCAATTGGTCTTTTTCCAATGCAACAGGTGGTGCCACTCGTAGTGCTTTTCCACTAGATTAGTGGTTCCCAACCGGTGGGTCGCGACCCCAAAGTGGGTCGCGGAGGAGTTTTTGTGGGGTCGCGAACAGCAGCCTCAATAGTTTGCTGAAGTCTCGAA
>Ga0210059_1017582_pt1 | contig 10168 bp, 8 predicted proteins | sample Ectturendosymbi2_FD_188042 | JGI IMG/M metagenome (GOLD analysis project Ga0210059, IMG submission 188042) | Ecteinascidia turbinata endosymbiont from Florida, USA - Sample 2 (SPAdes) (version 2) | ecosystem: Host-associated > Tunicates > Ascidians > Unclassified | place: Key West, Florida...
CAAAATCTATTTAAAGCCGATGTCGTAGTATACGGTCTGTGCATAACAGAAATTCTATTTGAGTTGAATGTTATGCTAAAAGAGCGAGTGAGCGGCTTGGTGGTTTAGTAAGTCCACACCAAGGCCTGCGACAAGATTCCGGAAATAACTGTCAGTCAAAAAGAAATTAATTCAATAAACTAATCCTCAGGAAAAAGAAGCAGTCAACCATGTGCATTGCGCTAACTTAGTGTATTCACCAGGCATGACCACTATTGCAAGTCTGGTGTGTTGCTGTACTTAAATTCACTAAAGATGGTTTATAAATTCCAATTACTTGAGCAGTGTAAGCCAACATAAGCTTGGATGGCGTATCCGAGTCCAACTTGGTAGCGACGACTTTGTCTTCTTCCTCTTTGTCATCTTTTTTCTCTTCTTTGTTTTCTTTCTTTTCATCTTTCTTTTCCTGCAAAATCGGCTCATTCATCTGATATTCAAACTGGTATTTTATCTTCTGACTTTTCAGCCTTTACATATGCGTCTTTAACTCTCAGGTGGCCATTGACGAATGAACTTTAAAACATTCAGTACGCACTGTAAACGGCGATCAATAAAACAAATATATATCACAAATATTGTATAGCCTAATTGAATTCTAACTGCGATTGTATTGTATAACGTGCGTTCTACTGTATAACGTCTTCACTCCCACACGCAACGCAGTATACTTAAGCATACATATCAGTAACAAGGAACACGCAGATTCATGAAAGAACCCGAACATAGACATGTGGCTTTAATAGAAAAGCATAAACTTTATGGCGCTAACACGGTTACTTTGAAGAAACACAAGGATAGATATGTGACACTATTAAAGAGCACACGCAGGGATGGCGTCAACATGGTTGCTATGATGTTTAGCACCCCTACATAAGTGCTGTGATATGTTCCAAGTATACCGATTTATAAAATGTATTGGGAGGTTGCGAAGGACCAGCGGTCATTTGGGCTGCAGAATTCCCGAGGACGATACTACTTACAGTGTAAAGGGAGCAGTTGGTTATCAGAAGCAAGTAGAATTCTGTTGCTATGAGTATAAGGTTTAATATGCATAATGCGTTTACATGCTCAATGGAAGCAAAATATAATGCATGCAAGTTCAAGCCACCAGAAGAAATTGGTGTCACATGACCAATTACTATTTAAAAGTAGCCACCAAAATGCATAAGGTGTTTCGTTCATGAAACTGCAAGGCACGATGGCGCCGTCTGGAGGTTATGTTAGTGAAAAGTGTGTGTACCTTTACCACTCTACAACATTTTCATTCTCACCTCTTTTTCGTTGGAAAGCAATGCTTCTACACCATCGTAACCTGTTGAAATAATCCAAAAATTGTTTTCAGCAAACCGTCCAAGATATTTAAAAGTTCTAGGTTATCTGTAACCTTTCGAAGAATCAACCGACTGGCCTCTGCTCTCTTCACTTCGTTCTTGGCTAAAGCAAGAGCAGCGCTTGCTGGTCTGTGGAGACTATATACTTTAATCGAAAATATATTTTCAAAAAAACGTTAGTCACAGCAGGTTAAAACCATTTTTACATATTTAAAAAAGATTATATCGCAGTTTTGAGCAATGCCATTTATAGAAGCTATGGAGTTTGGTAGTCATGTCTTAAATGTTTTATCTTAACCAAATCATAATATTTCCATAAACGTTTTTGCTTGTACTAGTTTTTGCGTGTTTACAAACAATTTCTTTGTATCTTTCGCTTCTTACCGTATATACCAGCTTATTGAGCAGATGTCCGCAGAACAAGATTTGAAGTGTAATGCTCATGTCTTAAATTGCCATGATTAAAAAGATGTTTTTTTTGTCATTATCGGCATAGTATCGATGTAAAATGTCAATGGATTAAGTTCATTAAAAATCTATGTGCATCCCACTGTTGTTTGGAAAATTCTTTAGTCAAAAAAGTTATTTTCTTCGGCATTAAAGCGAATGCAATATACTTTTAACAAATCAGAAAAAGCTATAAAGTGAAAAGTGCCTGAAATAATAAAGACACTACGATTAGTTATCCAAGCGTATTGGATGCGTATTACACACTTTGTCAGTCAGACGTAAGGCACGCAACTCGATTGTTCTTTCTGCATACGATGTCCTATTTTACTAACAATGTCGACCACACCTGGAGGGCTGCTTGACCAGTCTTCGTGGTCGGCCATTCCTCTCCTCATTGCTATTTTTTGTTGCTTTAGCTTCTTCCTTTTATCGCGTTCTTCTTGTCGAAGTTTCTTTGCTTGGGCAATTTTCTCCATTTTATGGGCGGTGTACACCATAAACATAACTGTCGGCAAAGATACCCCGAGAATCTGAAGTACAAAAATAGGTGTGTGTGTGACAGCTCACGGGTTTAAATATCAACGACACATAGGTGAGGAAGCTCCAAAAACTTCCCTTAGCCAAGCTAAGTGCAAGCTGTAGGAAAAAAATTCCCACCTGAAGAGGTTAATCATTTGTGCGACAAAAAACATTCAAAGAATATTTAGCTTTCGACTTATATGCTGCTTGTAGAGGAGTAAGAAGCAAAAGATTTTCAACCTGCTATACTTACTCCAGAAAGTTACACAGAATTTTTTTCCAAGGCATCTGATATACTAATAAGCATATGAGAGGGGTACAAGAGGAACATCGTACCCGGGCCCGGCAGGTACTGGGGCCCGGAAGGATGAAAGTACGCACACTAAGTTTTTCTGTAATCAAGCCCAAACTTGATAGTGTAAGCCAGTTGCCAGTACAGCAACTAATGTATTTCCAAACTTTTGCATGGCTGCTGTTTTATCTCCATTCTGATTACTATAAAAACAAGCTACACAAGTTTCTAGGAGGGTCCCAGAAACTAGGGGGCCCAGTATCGTTCTTCCTACCCCTTGGTAAAATTTCTCTCAGAGACCCTGCTAATAAGTAACGAAACCGACATAAAAGGACTCAATAAAAACTCGTCGTTTCACTTTTCAGTATTTCGATGATTGATGGTTATTGAGACCACTTAACAGCGCAAAAAATAATTAAGCAGAAACCAGACGCAGAAGAAAAATGTCTTGTGTTTTAGTTATTTTTAAAACTTGTTTTACCTGCAAGGCCCACAAACTGATTAAAGAGATCGGGCTGAAATCATTGAAACAAATATTTTCACAACCCGGTGTCAAAGTGTTGCAAACGAACTTGTCGCGTTCATCTCCAAACACTGTGTCGGCAATCGAGACCACTAAAAGAAATCTTAGCACGAAGAAAAAGGTAACCCAGAACTTTCCAACAATAGTAGAGTGTTCAGCAACTTGCTCCAGCAGCTTTTCGATGATGTGCCAAGCCATGCTTTAGGTTCTTGTGTATTTAGCAGCAGACAAACACGAATTAACCTGCCTGAAATCAGATGTTTTTGCGGCCAAGGTCACGTGACCTTACCAAGTATCTGCAAAACAGTTCACACATTTCTTCACAGAACAGAACGCTGTATATTCTACACAATCTGCGCAAGTAGCATTTAAGCTTGTTGAAAGCACTTGTGGATGTATTCATATCTGAAAAACTCCGTGTAATTGATTAAATTGCGTGCCTCACTAAAAAATTACACATAAACGTTGAAAACTGGCCATTGCTGCATGCGAGGACAAATAAAACTTGAAGAGAACAAGCGCGCCATTCGTGTAAAACCTGGATTGACCAACAGAAAGTCAAATATTACATAACAACAGATCTTTTGAACAGAACACAAGCATTGTAAACCCCGTAAGATGTATCATTGACGTTACTTTGGAAGGCACTTCACTGCTTCTGCATCGTCATGAAAAACTGCGATTCCTCTTTTCAAAGCTACCGTCACGTGATCAATACGCCATGACGCAACCAGAGAGCATGCTCACAGCAGGTAGTGCAAAAAACAAGTTGCTCGGGTAAAGGTCATTTGATACTCTTTTACACGAAACGTAATCCATTTCTTAGCGAGAAAAAGCAAACGCACAAATCAGTGAATCAAAACATGAAAACCGTTTTTATAAATATGATAACGAAACGATTCATCATAACGAGGGGCATCGTAGTCCAGAGAGCAAGCAGCCTTTAGACTCAACGTCGCTCATCACCAATATGTCGCTACAGCGAAAAGTTTGTTATCAATGTTGGGAACTACCAAAGTTTGTCGTGAACGCTTGAGTTTGAAAAACCTGGTTCATTGTGCGAATAGCTATAGGTTCAGTCAAGTGCAACTTGACCACGCGTCAGCGGTTACTGCTATTTATCCTATTTTTACCCAGCGAAGTAGCTTATGAAAGGCACCGTACGTTTCATAATGACATTCTTTTGGCCTAGACGTATTGTGAGCTTATAAAGGCACATTGCTTTAGCTGGGAATACCTGTTTTTGGGATAGAATACGATGGTTCACATCATAAATGGTTCACAGCCAGCACTAAAAGGATCGTTCTAACATCATTAACTAACACCAGTCGCTCTCCATCGAGCAACAAAGTTACCACAGAGACAAGGGCAAAGTCGCATTTTTAAAGTTCGAATGCAAATAAAAAACAAGCAGTCTTGTTTTTTTTACAATCGCTTTTAAGTACTCATGGGGAAGTACGTCCTTCAGAAATTTGCAGTGCTAATTTCTAAAGAATCAAAATATGTAATCCCACTTCCACACTTTGAATAAAAAGTTGGTGGGTTATGAGATTTCTTGAACATATCGTTGATACTTCAAAAAATCACGTAATATCGCTGAGAGACTTCGCAACGAGTAAGTATTTATTAAATGAAAAACGGTGTAGAGGGTGCACTTTGTTGGTTTGTTCATAGGCTTGCAAAATAACAAAAGAAAAGTAAAATGGTGTACATCAATATCTTTATTCAATCGTCTGTAATCAAACCTTAAAAAATATTCTCTACTACATCACAGCAGCACACGTGTAACCTACAGCTGATACACGCAAGACAAAGCCTGGCGGTAAACAAATTTGACAGGATGCTTATTTACAAGTTTGGCATAAACAAAGTTTCCAACTGAATCCACAAACAGCAGTATGTATTGTCGTGGATTGAGCATACAAGTATCACCGAATCTTTCTGCAAACAAACTTGCTAGTAAAATGTACGGCAAGCTAATTTACCGAAAGCAATTTGAGCCACAGCTTATTGCATTACCTACGATTTGAGTTTCAACAACTTCAACTCTGATGAGTCAGTCAAACGGCATGTCACGTGAAACATAAGCATGTGCTGTGCTGAAATTGCTTGCAAACGAAATGTTACTCATGATAAAATCAAACAATTCCGTCTGATACGTTTTCTTTACTCTCCAAGTAAATCGAAATGATCTAACGAAGTTCTTATGTTATTTAACATAAAAAGCACTTTCCTCGTAGCATGGCTTGCTTGAATAAAAAGGATGATTACTTGCGGCGCTATGCGCTTGCCAACATGTAGTAAAAACAGAAGAAACGTGATTATTAAATTAACTAAATGTACACAAAAGTACGTTTTCTCTTTGTATCTGTCCGAGTTACCACAAGTTTGATAAATAATCTGATCATCATATAAACTGGTCTCCATCAAAGTCGTTGCCTCCTTCGCCCGAAAGGCTACTTCGTGCGTAGCCAACCCTGATACCCACAGCCTGCGGATATCCTCTCGGGTAACGGCCTCCTTGATATCTGCCGTGACCACCAAAGCTGGGACCATTGTTGACAGCTTTGTACTCCTTAGTGATATCGTGACCTCTGTTCTTCCACGCTTCTACGATTTTTTTAATACCGAGGTGGTAGAGTTCCATCAAGTTGAGGATGATCATGATTAAACCGGTGCCTGCAACAGTCAAATAAGGATTGTGGAAAGTTGGTTTAAAAATTGTCTTTCTTCTGGTTGGTCATTGACTTACTATTGCAAAAGATTCTGGTGAAGTTATGATCTTAAACGTTTGATGTTTTCATAAACCTAGTAACGTAAAGACACCGAAAAGCAAATCTTCATGTTCAAGCAAGCTTTATTTTCATTACTTTTCGCTTTGTGACTTGCAACCACAAAAGACTGAACCTTGCCTTTTTGAAAAAGTGATCGAGGTCACCGTTCTTTGCCCAAGATGGTACCAACTGGCCGTGGACCAATATCTCGGCTTACAGATTTATAAACTGATGAAACTCTGACTATTGTTTTTCTACAGTGAGATACCGCAACAATCCGGCCAGAAACAACAGTTTTAAAGTTTGAGCCAAAGAAGTTTTCACTATAGTTCGTGAACAGTATTACACGATAAAGAAAGTTTAATCAACGGATGTTTAACTGAAGGTTGAAACGTGCTATTTGTTTTGCATCAAAACAGCTACTGTAAAACGAAACAAATTTTCCCACAAATACATCTTTGTTTGATTTAGAAACCCAGCTCTTTGAGTTTGATCCAAACTTGCTCTGGCAGACAAGGTTTGCTTGTACGGATTTGCAATACAAGTTTTGACTTCCGCAAGTTTCTGACGTGTTTCATACAGTAGAAAACGTCGACGTATCTTTTGCTAAAAAGCCTGCTAGGGTAAGTTGATTGCTGAATGGTTTTTCAAGCTTCTAAACGTTAAAACTGCAACCGCACTTCAAAGTTCACCCAAATTTTTGTATAGTTAACATTGCTATGCATTTCAGATTTTCCACGTAGCGCCTGGAATGTGCGTGAAGAACATAAGAAAAAAGCGATAATGATTTTTAACAACCGAAATAAGAAAAATCAAATAGTTTCAAACCGGTGACAGAAAAAATGACTGGAAAATTTATTAAGACGTTGACCTAACTTTTCTCGTTAATCTAACGTAAGAAAACATTTCTGAAAGGTTTACAGCATACGTGCATGTTATGTTCTTTTTGCGTTCATATCCTTCCTAGAATTAAAACTCTTGAAGTAGATTGACCTTGATAAAGTCCTAACTATGTGTGAAATCATTATTTGGTTTTAAAATTGGTTAGGTCTTATTTTGACGTATGAATTGACAACACTATTTCTGCACGAAGTTTTATTGGCAGATGTGCAGAAATTACTGATATAAACAATCCTGAAAACAGAAGACCAAGCAAAGCGTTTTTCTTGTCTTGCGCATTTTTTTCAAAATTGCCTGCTTCAACCTTAGCCAAAAAAGCAAATTGAAGACGTGGTGCACGTAAATTTGATCCCTAAGGTTTTCTAGCTATGAATAGGCAAAGGGAGAACAATGACAATATAAGTAAATGTTTCTCCTTTGCAACGCTATTGCGCTTGATGTCACTTGACAAGAAAAACAGCAAGCCTTGAATAAACATTATTTCTCTTCTGAAATGTCGTGGGCGTTGTTTGCACTTAACCACAGGCAAACGTCAATCGTGAGGGCGTTATGAGACAGCAAAACAAATAGAATCTTAATCATCTGGCTGTTGGTTGTGTCGCTGAGGCCTCGAAAAATCATATGCTGTGCCTTGTCCCGGTTATTAGCTAAAAAATCCTTACGTGCGAGACGCTGTGACCAAGAAATCTTCGAGCACACTGCGTATGGCGAAACAGTCGCCATGCAATATTCTTGAATAATAGAAAACACCATGCAGCTACACAGTAAGTTCTTTGCGGAATCAACAGCAGCAACTGAACGGTTGTTAAAGATTTGCTTTACAGACATTCTTCTCCGTATACCGTTCTTCTTGGTGCGAAACTCTCTGTTTTGAGAATATTGATGTTTTTGTGCTCTTTTTGCGAAAAAAAAACTGTGTATTGTGTACCTACCGAACATGATCCACAGCATAATAGTTTTTTCTTTAGGTCTTGACACGAAGCAATCCACCACATTCGGACAAGGCCATCTTGCGCATTTGAAAAGCTCGGGAATCCAGAACTTGTAGACGTAGATGTACATTTGTAGTACGATGAAACCAATTTCGACGAGGAGTCTCAACAATACCTGAAAAAGTTCAAAAGATTTTCGTTAAAACCGGCAAAACGTCAAAAATATCCGCATTCTTTTGTGCCATGGACTTTCAGTCACTTTTCTAAAATGTATTCTTACATTCATCAAATTTGCAGCACGCGCAGTGCCATCAAAATCAAACCTTGCCTTCCAGAAATACATTGCTGCACGCTGTGACGGGGAATTATTTTATTCGATGCTGTTGATCAAGCTCGAAAGATGTCACGTAGGCTTTAAAAACGAAGTTCCAAACGTTTACTGTGACTTTGCGGAAAGCTTTAAGACATGACTCTGTAAAACATTAGCCACGCTATGCGACGTTTATTTGCCCCGCAAACAAAAGTTCAAGAAATGAAATCGCTTAGTCTTGCCTAGTAACTTTTGCTTATGCCGCGTTTTTGGGATTGTTTTTCGTCTGGACAAATCTCACGCAGAATTTAATATTTGAGAAAACTATACCACTTTAACTTAGGCGAAGGCGCACTTTGATGCTATTGAAAGCAAAAGATTTGAAAAAAAGCTTACATGTGCATGGTAAAGACGTGGATTTCATTCTGCACACATTTTCACTATAATTACTTGTTGTAGTGATGCCATTAATATGCATGTGTTTTGTTGAGACTTGCCTGGGCTACGTAAGCAAGCATCAGTCTGGAAGGAGTGTCGCTGTCAAGTTTGGTTGCCACTACTTTGTCATCTTTATCATCTTTCTTTTCTTCTTTCTTTTTATCTTCCTTTCCACTTTCGTCGCCCTGTAGGCAACAACTTGATAAAAAAATTTTCAGATGGAGCAGCACAAACACAGATATACTGTATTTGCGAGACTTTCTGCTGTCAAAATGAAATGCTAAGCTAATAAAAAACAACAACACTTGCAACGCATAGTTGATGCTAATTTTTACATTCTGTGTGAAAAGACCTGCAGGGCAGAGAAATTCCTCTGTATCCTGATTAAGTTTTGTAAGATATTTTCTACTGTTATATCTGCTACAAGCATTACAATTATATAAAATTTCACCGGTTCTTGACACTAATAACATTTTTTACGAAAAATAAAACGAAACGTCCTCTCCTTGAGTCTTTTATTTTTAGCGTTCCTTCACATTTTTTACCTTTTCATTAAGAAGAAAAGCTCCATCTTCAAGTGCATTGTATTCTGAAAAACAAAAACACAACTATTGTTTTTCGAGTTGAAATTAAAGCTCGCCTTTAACAAATTTTTGTGTGTTTTGTACATTGAAAGGAAGAATGTGAGAAAAAGGCTTTTACAGCGTGCACAGCACATTTCAGCTTTTCTAAAACAATGAGTAACTTGTTTGAGTGACCTGTCTGATAGAGTGAATCCTACCAACCAACACTAAACCTCGATATTTTTCTCTTTTTAGAAAATAGTTTTGTGCAGAAGTTTACTTAGCCAAGTATGCGCAAGACTAGTGAGTCCCAGTGTGGGCTGCATGACCCACACTGGGGCAATTTCATGTTTAGAGGATAATTTGAGAGTGAGTTTTAATAGCGCATTTTAGGGACCGAAAAAATGTCTGCAGAGTATAAGAAATTCTAGACGTTTTTCTATTATTCTGTTAATTCAGTAGCTTTCTGTAATTAGTTTGTTAATTAGTTTTGTCTCTCTCTTATTCTGACGCGTATATTAGATGCGGAGGCACTCCTATGAGATGCAAAATATGCAACTAAAATACGAAAAGAAACATAGAAATTATAAAACTATGAACTCGATGAACTTGGCAAAAAAACTGAAAAACTCTTGTTACCATTTCCACCTTCATAGTTGTCTGAAAATGATTTGCTAAGGAAGAATAGATGGATGTTACTAAATAAGAAGACCTGAGATTAAAGCTGGCTAAACTCGTGCTAAAACTTCCGTGCGATATTTATTAGGCAAAAGGATCACACGAGCTCTGGTCTTTGTATTTCGAGTTGAGCTGAAATTTTGTTTTGAATTTTATAGGCTGCCTAACGATATTTTGCTACATTGAAATTAAAGAAATCAGTGTATTTCAGAAAATGTTCCTCCTTAGTCATTTGATCCTAACACTTCAGCTTTGTATTCGGTTCGAACTTTAGTTTGCTGGTTTCTCTTCTCTTGGCAAAACTTTACCGGTAATTCAGTATTCTATTTTCTTCTCTCACTTCTAAATACTCTTTTCTTAATATTATTTTAATAATACTTCATGTAATTTTTTTCAACATATTATTACTATTTTATTCA
>Ga0210059_1017583_pt1 | contig 10168 bp, 7 predicted proteins | sample Ectturendosymbi2_FD_188042 | JGI IMG/M metagenome (GOLD analysis project Ga0210059, IMG submission 188042) | Ecteinascidia turbinata endosymbiont from Florida, USA - Sample 2 (SPAdes) (version 2) | ecosystem: Host-associated > Tunicates > Ascidians > Unclassified | place: Key West, Florida...
GCCATCTCATGTGATCTGAAGCTGAGAAATTAAGAATTTAATAAATATTTAAGCACGTTCATTGAAGTGTAACAGGTAAATTGGCGTTTTGCGTGATCATAACTCCATAAATAATGGGGGGTTTCAAAAATTTTTTTGCATTAATTTTTCAGTGAGATCTGCGAGTGTGCCAAATATCATTGAAATACAAAACACTTAGTGTAACCCCTTTGCTCATTTGGCATGGAATGACCCTTGATTAATGATGATGCTTTTGTTTCAAGTGCGATGGCCGATGCATGCTCCATCCATGGTTCATCTTGTCTGCTTGTTTATGAAATCCCACCTGCTAGCGTTACTGCAAGATAACTGTCTTGACTTAGTGCGTTGTGCTTTCTTGGGCAAGTTGTCTCCATGTGTGAGGAATATAACAGTGTTTTATCAACACCTACTGCGGCCAATAGAATCAGCCATTTTAGCCAATATCAATATATCGGTAAAACCCAAATATCGGCCCGATATATCGGCCAGGCCAATATATCAGTCTGTCTCTGGTTGGGTTAGCTCAAAATTTTCAGTGATGCTGTCTAGCACTTTGGTTTCTGCATGTAAGTGTAGTGGGGCTGATTTCCTGATGCAGGGTGATCCAAGTAAGTAAATTCTCGGCTGCTGCATGACTTTGTGCCTTCTGACCTGCATTGCTGCTTATTTCTCTCACCTATGTATTCTCACTTCATCTGTATATTTGTGAAATCTTCATATATGTTGCTTGCTTCCCATCTTATTTGTTACGTTTGTGATTGAGTTAAATTGTAACTGTTGTCTATTGTCCATATTCACTTTCAAGTCAGCTGTGCATTATATCACGTTCTCTGACTTGTATTTGTCTCAGGTTCTCTGAATTATCAACCAAATGAAAGTTTTTTTCTGTTAACTTGACTAAGGAAACCCTCCAAACAACAGCTTGGAACTTGTACTTTTGTATACTTTTTAATTTCCTGTAAAAAAGTGATACAATCATGCTGCTCCTCATGATATGTCCCTTTATGTTTTGTCTATCTCACATCAGATTACATTTAACCTTAATGAAAAGAACTAAGTTCCTGTCAGAGTGCTGTCAAAATCATTTGCAGTGAAGGTTTGACAAAAAAATTGTCAGTATCTAAACTATTTATCATGGGATGTTAAAACTAGGTATCACCCAATTCCTTTAGGAAAAGATGTAAGTTTGCTGTTTATTTTTTGTACTTTTCCCATTCTACCACAGTCCTTGACGAATCCATAGTCCATATACCTCATGATGACATCACATTATGATTAAGATGGTTTAAGGTGATTTTCTTTGGAGCCGATCTTATTGTTGAGATTCACTTTAAAATGGTGTACCTGTGAAAAGTACTGTATTGGTGGACGGTGGTGATAATGTTATGTGTTTTATGCACACGCATACATTTTGTGAGTTTGGTAGGGCAACCAATTTTTTGACCTAAAAACTTAAAATTTTCACCTTATTTTGACCAATAAATGTTCTGCGCTTGTAACTACAAAATAATTAATCCTTAGGTGTTGAGGTTAACCCAGAAGCATATTCATGCAGTCCATGCTTCAAAATTTTAAAATATTTGGTTGTTGAACTTTGGGGATAATATATTGATAAGTACATAAAATAACTACAGTAGAGTCAAACCTGAGAACATCATAAAGTTGAAACGTTATATGCATAATGGCTTGAGCATTTACCAAACCAAGTACAGTAGAATTTTCCTAATTCGTCACCTCAAGGGGATTAGAAAAAAGTGATGAATCAGGTGAAGTGACAAAATACGCAAACAGGTGAAAACTCTATCATAGAAGCTCGTATACTTTATCATAGTAACTCGTATGCATACACAGTGCTCTTATTTGCAGTAAAATACAAGTTCACGACATTATGGTTGAATACAACAATTAATTCCTTTGCTCTATCTGGACTCCTCCATTCAATCAAGCACCTTTTAGATCTTTAATAAACTTTTCTGCGTTCTTTCAATGGGGAGTCGGGTCGCGCTTCGCACCTTGTGTATAAATTCGAAAAACAAATTGCAAGGTGCAACAATTCTCAGATAAAGATCCTTAATTTGTTTGAATTCCCATATGTACTAGCTGCTTAAAGATCTAAAGTGAAACTGCAAATGACCAATTAGACGAACAAAACGCTTCTCAGGGTAGAAAGAGGTGACGCAGAAATGTACACAAAAGATAGGGATTCTGCCAGGACAGACGAAAAAGTGACGAATTAAGCGAATTGACGAATTAAACGAAGATGAATTAGACGAGCTCTACTGTACTGTAAGACCACGTTTCTTGCCTTACCATGCCTATCCTACATACTATTCAATCGTCCAGCAGTGGGCAAAACAGCATTATTACGCCAGAGGTCGCAACAAACCCACTATTATTACAGAATTGCAACTAAACTTGCAAAAGCATATCAATATCTGTTGTTGTAGTTCCAATAAAGTCAATGAAAAGAAAAAAAGTGCTGCAAGAAAATTTTGACCTAATGATAAATTTTGACTTTTTTTTGACCTAATAACTTGGGATTCCCTCATGGTATGAGTGTGAAATTTGTTTTGTGGACGTTTCATGAACTTTCAAAACGGCAGAAAAATTTTGACTTCATTGACTTTTGGTTGCCCTAGTTATAAAAGCTTGTTTGTTATGGAGTGGCTAAGTTGTTTTTAAACATGCAAAAATGACTCATCTTTGTCTGGGCTTACTGTGTTCTCTAATGTTGTTCTGGGTAAGTGTAGCACTTCACCATGATCTTTACTGCTTACTATTGCCTTTTTCTATGCGCTTCTGCTGCCCACCTCATGAGTTATTTGATTTGTTTTGCATATATGTATGCAAAAGCGTATGCATCAGTATAATCCATGTATGCTTATAGAGATCGACTGATATGACTTTTGGGGCTGATATTGATATATCAGCCATTCATGGACTGATAACCGATATTTTCAAAATTTTAAATCTTGTTTTCTGCTTCATTATCAAAATTATAATGCATTCTATGCTTTACCTTTTTTTCAAATCTTCAAAAATCAGGATTTATTAGTGAAAATTTTTCAAATTGCAGCAATTTCAATAGTTTGCTATGATTATTGATTAATCTGATTAATGATGATGGTTTTGTTTCAGCTGTGACGGCTGACACGTGCTTCATAGTTCATGTTGTATGCTTGGTTATGAAAACACACCTAGCATTGCTGCAAGATAACTGTCTTTACTTGGTTCATGTGCTTTCTTGCGCACATTGTCTACATGCATCAGGAATATAACAGCGTTTTGTCAACACCTACTTAGGCCGATACCGATATATTAGTGAAACCCAAATATCGACCTGATATATTGGTCTGTCTCTACTTACATATATGTAGTGGTTGAGCTTACTGTTCATATCCAAAAAATACTTGCTTGCCCAAATTGTGTTTGCAGATTAGAATTTTTGGTGTTTTTCCCAAATGCATCTTACTTTCCAGGAAACAGCTCAAAAGTTACAATTAGCTAAATTGATTTGACCCTTGCTAAAAAGCAACTAGTCTTAGAAAAACCTAAAAAAGGTCAAACTTTTGACTCATTTGCACTGTAAGGTACTTGATGAGTTAAAAATAATTGGTTCTTGTAAATGCAATATCCACAGTAAATGCTTGAAGACACGTGGGCCAAACGATGTACCCACAAACTAAACATCAAGGCAACAGGGATGCAATTTCCTTTGAACAGAGCTGGGTAAAAACAGTGTTATTCTAGGGATAGATTAGTTTGAGGTTAGTTCTTGACATTATTAGTTAATTTTGTAAGTTATGCGACCTGACTTTCTTGTGCCATTTTTTTGGACTCAATGCTGCAGAGATCAGGCTCACAACCTTACCTCTGAACACTTAAAAGTCCTTTTATGAAATGTAAATTGTTTCTCACTTACTGACCACTAATTTCTGTCCAGAAATTTCTGTTGTTCCAGAACAAACCTTGCATTATAGTGGAAGACTGCTTTGTAAAACATCTCAGTCACTGTTATTGAACATTTCTAGCAGATGTCCGCAGTCCAATTTGCTCCAAGTTGTGAAAGGCTTAAAACAGATTTATGTGGTCTACTGCAGCTTTAATAGTAAAGGTGTATAACCAGTGAAATGTGTTTTGATCAGAAGTCTGAAACCAGGTTGTGGTGCAGTTACTACAGTATTTAAACAAAGTATTTACCCTTCGTTGTAGTGGTTTAATCTATGAACATGGATACTCTTCAAGTGCAAGAGATATTTTTGTGCAATATGATGATGTGTAAACAGGGATGCCAGAGCAGCAATAACACAGTGAAGGAGTTGAGGGCAATCGAAATTTTTGAAAAAGAAAAAAATCATTACCAATTATGTTTGTTTCTGTTGATCAACAATATTGACCGAAGCAATAATAACAGAAATTATTGAAGCCCATCCTGAATTTTCTATGTGCATGAATAACTAAAATAAATTTGTTTCGAGTCAATCCTGATCAACCATAAAAATTAGCTATGATACTGTTATGAAAAGGCACCATTGCCCCCTTTTGAAAGGGCAGGGGGTAAATCATAGGTTGCGGAACGTTTTTCAAAGTGGAAGCACAAATGCAAGTCAGAAAGACTATAGAAAATCTTTGTGGTTTGAATTAGCCATTGTGACATAGCAAGCACTGAAATATGACATCATTAACTTTTGTTAGCATGTTTAAGCAATTTTATGCAATGTTTTATATGCCCTCAACAACCCCTAACTACACCTTATCTTTCTACCCTGCACTGACTTGAGCACATAAATGTAACTAGTTATTCTTTACTGTGTTTTTATTCAAGCAAAATTTGAAAGTTTGAAATTTGAAAATCAGAAAAAAGTGGGGGCTAGGCCGATGCGGTGCCCTGGTCCTGCCATCTATAGGGTCAATACCCCCATTCTCTGGCATCTCTGTGTGTAGATCAGATAATTGGTGATTCATGGAAAAATTTAATTACAAGCCTGCATTATTCAGTCAAGACTATCACATATTGCATGATTGTTAATTTACCAATGTGTGGCTCATAATCAGGGTTGTTGTAAAAAACAGACCCAAAAAAGCCCATCCGTTTTTTTTAAAAAAGCCCACTTAAAAAAAACAATAAAACCCACTTTTTATTTTTTCTTTGAAAAAATCTACTAAGAAGTAAAAAATAAAATAGGCAGGACACTTTTACAGTTAACTTTAACTTTTTTAATCAAACAAAACGAACAGCAGTGAAATTTGAAGGATTTGAAAAAAAAGATTAAACAGTTTGTGATGGTTATCTTTCTCAGCTCTGCACAATCAGGATATTTTTTAACGAATATTTCTGCCTTATGTGCATCTATCAACTTTTTTTGATTTTGGACCATACCAAATCATTTGTTGAAAAAATACTCTAAAAATCAGGGTCACCAATGTGGTGTCGCCTGCAAGTACCGAGCAGGTTGTCCACAGGCAAAGGCGTAGCCAGATGGCATGGCCCCCAAATTTCTAGCATTTCTTTGCGTTTTGAGAAGTGTCGTCCCAAACAAAATACTGTTGCTTGCTGAAAGTCAAAATATTTGGCCCAGAAAAAATTTTCAGGCTAGCTACGCTACTACCCGCGGGCCTGCTCTAAAAATAACATTTGCATGATCAGTCTCTTCACATTGCGGAATATCGTAATTGTTAATACTAAAATAATTAAAGGTAAATTGAACAACATTTTATTTCAGAAGCGTGCATCAAACTGGTAGCTGTTTGGATTAATCAGCACGTAAGAAGTAGCTCTCAGCTTCAAGAAGCTTGGTGATCCCTGCTATAGATGCTGAACTTGCATGGCATGCAGATAAACTTGACATGAAACTGCAGAGTTTGTGCGGAAATGGTTTTTCTCTGTTTGCTGTGCGCATTCTTGCCAAGCCTTACCACTTGGAGCGAATTGACCAAAAATTTGCAAAAACCAAGATGGGGTATATTCCTTTACCCTCAAATTTGAATGGCATAATAGGTATAACAAGTTATTATTGTGTAATTCTGAAAATAATGATATTGCATGATACAATAAAGAACAAGGTTTTTCCATTTTCCTTAAAAACAGAACAAAGTCTTGTTTCTTTAAAAAAAAACCTGCTCATAATACAGTAAACCTCGGTTAATCCGGATCTTCGCCAAAATCGGATAGAACTGGTGGTACGAATGATTTTTAATGTTTTTCTTTATAGCAATCTTCGGTTAATCCAGATTTTTAATCTGGATCTTCGCCAATACCAGATAAAATTTTCTCTTTTCACATCTCGTAATCCGGATTTTGTGCACTTCCACGGAATCTACGCTGATGTGTTCTTAAGTGCACTGACTAGTCTTTAGAAAAGATTCGACAGCTTTCAGACGCAACACAAGAGTGCTCACGATCACCAACGAACGTTCAGAATTATGATAACGATCGCAACTGAGTGCAACATCCGACTAATCGTAGAGAAGAATATTACGTCACACACGGGCATGGCACATCCAGGTCCGTCGCCAGCGGGGGAGCCAGTGGTGCCCGGCCCCCCCATTTGAAATCTGTGCCCCTCCACTTTACGTTTGGCCCCCTGGTTGCTCCATACATCCAATACAGTGTTTTAAAAACGTGCCCCCCTGCTGCTAAATCCTGGCGACGGGCCTGGGCATATCACGTTGGACATAACCCTGAAGGTACGCCGCCACACAACGGCTTCAGTCCATTGATCAGTGTTGAGTGTGTGTGTGTACTGTGTAGAGCATTATCTCTGAGTGTATTGCACTCGGTAAGATGTCTGGAAGGCATCACCTTCCAAATACAGTGACTGAATCGCAGAAACCTCTGTGTCAGTCCAAAATCCCAGATTTCTGCGCAGCCAAGTAATCGAAAATTATGAACTTAATGTTCATAACTGCCTAAATATGGCGGTTACTAGTCCGATGCAAAATATATGCATGTGGCGGTTATTAATCTGATGTACCATTGTAAATGAATCAATAAATCCGTTTTTCTTCTGCGAAAGTCTGCTGTTAGGTCGTAAATGTGTTGAATATCGATGATTTTCACCAATATCTCAGAATTTGGATGACATCAGGCTGAAAACAACCATCTCCGATTAATCCGGATCTTCCCCTAAACCGGATAAAATCGTCGGTCAAATCGAACCCGGATTAACCAAGATTTACTGTACATGCAAATTCTTTGTGAATGTACGTCAGCTAGGTTTGCACCGCTGTGACAGTTCAAATGATTTGCAGTTGGAATTCCTCAGACACCCACATTTAAATGCCAAAAATGACCCAGTTATTATTGTAATCGTTTAGTTTTGTAAAAATGCAACGGCCATTGTACTTCATCATTATCTCCAGATGTTGCTCACCAGACTAGCCTTGAGACAGCACTCTCATAGTGAGGATTGGAATAAGGACCAATTCAAGAACTGACCGCTCTGCGTTGATTCAAAGCTCACGCAGAACTGCGCTTGACTTATCAATCTTGTCCTGCCTTAACTCGTGAATACCACCAAGATGCATGAAATACTAGACCTGACGCAGTGTACTGGCTTTGGTTTCTGGAGAGACATAATACCTCGGTCTTTTTATGGTTTCGCGAATCCGGGGGGAGACGATTGCCCTGATTTTTTACAATCAGGAAAACAGCATTCTCGATACAAACATTGTTTACTTGACTACCAAATATTGCTGAAATCGCCGCCCCTAACCTTTCTAGCTGGATCCACCTCTGGATGAAGTGCATGTTGAAGACCTTGTTTGGAGGATGCGAGCAGCACCAAATCTTCCGCAAAAAGCAAACGCTTGATTTAGCGGCAATGCCACTCTCGTTGATTCGGCTGACTGTCTATCCAATTCATATAAAATGTGAAGATGAGTTGGTTACAGCACACACCGTTTTCGGAGTCCAACACCCACAGTTAACGTTGTAATTTATTTCCGCCGAGACGAGCAAAAATTTCTGAGCGATAACACCCAGCAATAAACGGCTGGTAACACCGTACTTGCCCAACACTCCCTACAACTTTTCTCGAGGGGATCCGGTCGTATGCTTTCGAGAAGTCGAAAAATGTGGTTAGACGTTTTTGGCGATCTCCCGAGATTTCTAAAATTTTTTCTGCAGATTCAATTTTGCTAACAATTAGCGAAGTTCTTGTGCTGCAACAGTGAGACGATGTGGTGTATTTGATTATGCATAACACTTCGTTCTGGGTACAAGAACCAAGATTAAATACAGTAAACCTCAGTTAATCCGGATTCGATTTGACCGACGATTTTATCCGGTTTAGGCGAATATCCGGATTAACCGAAGGTGGTTGTTTTTAGCTTGACTTTATCTAAGTACTGAGATATCGGTGAAAATCGCTTAAATTCAATACATTTACAACCCAATAGCAGACTTTCGCAGAAGCACAACGAATTTATTGATTCATTTACAATGGTACATTAGATTAATAACCACCACATGCAGGCAGTTATGAACATTAAGGTCATAATTTTCGATTACATGGCTGCGAAGAAATCTGGGGTGTTGGACTGACGCAGAGATTTCTGCGACTGGCCCATAAACAGTCCCTTTATTTGGAAGGTAATGTCCTCCATTCCAGGGCATGAAAGTATAATACTCAAGAGATAATGCTCTACACACGCACACTCAACACTGAGTTGAAACCGTGGTGCGGCGGCGTGCCTTGAGTTTCGTGTTCAACGACATATATGCTATATACCCGTGTAACGTAATAATCGTCTCTACGATTAGTGGCGTGCGCAGTTTAAGAACACAACAGTGTGGAAGTACAGAAAAAATCCGTATTACGAGATGCGAAAAGAGAATTTTATCCGGAATTGGCGACGATCCGGATTTTTTAATCCGGTTCAACCGAAGATTTTCGTAAAGAAAAACGTTAGAAATCATTGGCACCACCAGTTTCATCCGGTTTTGGTGAAGAGGTTTGGTTTTTGCTCATTTTGACCTTCACCATTGTTTTACCACGATTTGGTTTTCTTTAACAGAACAATTAGGTAACTGATCACATGGCTTGGAGAAGTCAGAACCATTGCTTGTTGTTCTGCTGTATATTGTTTTTCTGCAACCTGCCTCTTGCAAGTGCCTTTGATGTTGGTGATGGTCTTGCCCTGGGCATTGGCTTGATCATCACTATCTGTTGCTTTACAGCCTGTGTTGGAGCATATGCCAAGCGAAGAAGCTCTGCTTAAGTATTCTTCTTTGGCATGAAAAACGATCGTGATCATTAACTTTGTTTCATAAATCAACGCATCATTGAAAGGAACGGTGTCGACTGCCCCATGCGTCATGGAAAAGGATGTAATGGGTGTGCACTTCTCACATGGTGACCTGGATTTCAATCATGATGCAACGTTGAAGTCAAACACAAACGAACTGAATGCATGTGCAATATGTGACAAATTTTGTATTACACTACAGTGAGGTTTGCATTTGTTTGAAGTACAAAAATATATGCAAGTATGACTGTGGCCATATGTCAAAATTACTGCGCAATCGTCCCGCAAAAATTGACGAGATTTTACAGGTAATCCCAGTTGATGACATAGCCGAGCAACTTGAAAAGCTCATCATTGTATGGTTTGTAGTACGACTTTACGAAAGTTCTTTCTTGAGGTGAAATCTGCAAAAACAAATTATAGTTACAACACTGTCAACGAACTTCCACACCAGGGTTGCCAGATGAAAATTTCAATACACAGCCAAACAATGCTAACAAAAGGCCAGAAAAAAGCCAAACTTCATTTGCGGTATTGTCGTTCCTTTGTCACAAAGAAACATTTAAATTACAAGAATGTCAAAAAAATGTCTTCGAAATTACGATAAGATTAACTCTTGCTTGACATTGTGTTGGAGGCTGGAGCTCATTATTACTGATACATCTGACTTTTCATGGTTTGAGATTGCACACTTTGGGTACAATAGTGCGACAGTTTGCATACTGATCGATCGGCAGCTTTCTGCACCCATATAAAAGTCATCTCTCAATAACTTCTATACAGTAGAACTCCGATTATCCGAACTAATTAAAACCAGGGGTGGTTCGGATAAGTGAATTGTTCGGATAATCGAACAACATGCAATATTATGAAATTAGATCATATACAGAACATTACA
>Ga0210059_1017584_pt1 | contig 10168 bp, 7 predicted proteins | sample Ectturendosymbi2_FD_188042 | JGI IMG/M metagenome (GOLD analysis project Ga0210059, IMG submission 188042) | Ecteinascidia turbinata endosymbiont from Florida, USA - Sample 2 (SPAdes) (version 2) | ecosystem: Host-associated > Tunicates > Ascidians > Unclassified | place: Key West, Florida...
GTGGCGTAACTAAAGATTTGAGGCAGGGGAGAACACTTAACTGACAGGGCTGGGCCAACACTCAGAAAAAAACTTGAGAAATGACGGTGAAGCCGCATGTGGATGGCTACAATATTAAAACCCTAACTGAAACAGATTATACTCCGAAAAACGCAAAAAACAACAACCTCCAGAAAGAGTAGTAAAACCGAAATATAAGCAAAGTGGGGCCCGGCTTTTGCATTAGGTTGCCAGGGCGGTCAATCGCCCCTCCCCGGCAGTTAAGGCCATTGGTGTCGTCGATACGTCCACATTGGTTTACTGCAGCCGTTGTCAATGTTTCACGGTGGTTAGCCTCTCCACTGGGACCCTCAACACCGCAATGAAAAACGTTGAATTTGTTTACCGTTTTAGTTCAGGTGGGGAAGTCGTAATCCCGCAGTGAAGGGGCTTGTAATTAACATGATAGCAGGCAGTGGTTTTGTTCCTCGACGCGTAACCCACAAAATCCCAACAACGATCCGATCTGACAGGTGAATACAAGCATCGTTAAATGGCGAGGGCAGCGACCGAACTTAAATGATGATTCACATCCTTTGACCACTGCCTTTGTAGTCTTTACATAATGTTTTGAAGGATTTTATTGCACGGTACTGTTGTAAAGTCATGGTGGCGCAACCTCTAGAATTCCTAAATAGGTATGATTCCATCACACCAAAATCAAAATAATGTACTTCAATATTTATGCTTGTAAGATAGTATCTGCTTGTGCTTTTTGCAACTTGCAAATACTGCATGCTCAACTCTGCTCAGTGATGAGGCAGGTGATTTGTCGTAAAATCCGGAGAAAATGCCTAAAATCCTTGAAAATCTGGGCAAAAATGGCGCCCAATGTTTACAGACAAACGCAGGTCACACCAAAAAAGGTCTTCGTGATCTTTGTGGGAGAAAATTTGTAGGCGAAGTTGCACAAAAGCTTTTTGGACAAAAATCCTTAGCACCCCAAAGTTTGCCTGCTACACCTGACTCCGCTTTCTCCTGTTCGAAAATGTATACTTCCGAATGGTTAAAAATGCGTCGTATACTTCCGAATGGTTAAAAATGCAGCTTGCGGTGTGAACTGAGAAAATCAAGTCGAGACACGCATGCGGTGATCAACATGTTTCTTGTGTTGGTGGAACTCTTGCCCTAGGTTTAGACCAGGTGTGTACAACCTTTTGCTATTGCCGGCCGCATTACTTTTATTCATATGAAGTACGGCCGCCAATGAGTTCGAGTTATATTTATGAGATAGTGCCAACCAACACAGAACACATTCAAACAAATTGTGTAATCAATCTATAACTACTTGTGACATCACCATCCAGATTGTTACGCATCGTGGCGACTAATTTCCTTGCCTTGCGCTTGTTTTGCTTTAATATACGCCAGCACGGCCGCCAAATCTTATATTTTAAATTACATGTGGACGGCCGCAAATTTCATTATGGAAGGACGCAGGTTGTGCACTGTTGGTTTAGACTCGCATCACCAGTTCGAAGGTTGTTGCTAACGGCACGAATCTGCAAATGTTAATAATTAACTTGAATTGGGGCTACTTTTATTCACCTATGCCGCAGCAATCACGTCTAATGCTCAGGATGCGAATATTTCAACTAACAGAGCATTGATCAATTAACCGGTCTCATCGCCGCTAAACGTACTGTATGAACTGATTAAAATCTTTTGGCCAAGACGGGAACGCCTTTGAAAATTGTAGAGTGCAGTTGGCTTCTATCGTATCATTGCATTGGCTTTTATGTCCGATTTTGCGGCACTGGGCTTAGCAGGACCCATCTGTTGCTCAGCACAGAAGTTCCTAGTGGTAACGTAACGACTGGGCCCAGTAAATTTTAAGGCACTTGGAGGGACCGAAATTACAAAAGAATCTGACTGCATCACCAAAACACTAAAACCTCCCTTTAAAATGTCTTAGCAGTCACCATGGTCAAACCTTTTCAAAAAAACTGACTGGGCATATTGCTTCGTCGTACGAACATTCATCCTCTGGTACCGACAGCTTAGCGTGATGTAAAGTAATCGGTCCCTTTTGCTGTGTATCACAGCAATGTTAAACACTCAACACACTTGAATCTCTTTCGAATCGATGGGTGGCTCTGGTGAGAGCCGGGTTAGGTAGGGTGGGGATCGGCCCTGAAAAGGGCCTTTGTAAAAGGAACGCTTAGGTTAAAGGTTGTTTTTTCAGACGGGATTGAAGAAGTAATGGTAGGGTGACAAGTGGGTAACAAAGGAATACCGCTATCAGCATGGTAGGAAATACAGGGATAAAGAGGGTAAAAACGTATTTCGCTGAAAAAGAGCACAACGCATGGAAAAATCTCGGAAAATGGCACAAACGCTACTTGGGATGAACATCTATCACTGCCTGGGCGTTCGAGGCCGTGTCAGCAGTGCAGGATGGTCAATTCAAAGTCAACAAAGAAGTAAATAACAACCACGCTTGTCAAAGGCATTTACTGCCGCAGTTACATATAGAGGGTCAAGCCAATTTCACGTACCATATAGAGAATTTGCGGCCTCTGACAAGCGTGGGCAAAAAGACCAACAGAACAGGCATGGTGCTGTTGCAGTGCAAGGAACCGCAGCCGAAAAGGCAACACATACGTCAGCTTCGTTGCTGGCACAAATCGATTCAAAATCACATTTCGTGTTGCCTTTCTGACACAATCGTATGCTGCAACAAAGGAATTTGGGCAAGTTTAGAAAAGACCTCGGGAACACGGATCTTTGAAGCTTCGAAGGCATAGCAAAAAGCAACAGGAAGTAAAACGCACGTCAAATCTGACATCAAATTGGTCTTGTCAACAAATAACTGCGTTTGCGCAAACCAAACCACGTTACGACTACAGCTGATGATCCCAGTTAGACGAGCGAGATCTTACCAGCTGGACAACTCACTGGCAGTAGCACATACATAAAGGAATGCATGATGCGTTGTGACTCGTCAGAAACTGACAACTTCATTCCCACCGACCGCGAAGCGGTCTTTACAGTGTTGCAACAACGCAAAAACGAACACGACAAACAGCAAAATTTACGAAGAAATATGAATAAAAACATTACTGTCTAAAAATCATGCGTGCATAAAAAGTACCGTAAACCAAGATATAGCATTATGAACTTGCTTTGCTCATAACCGTTCTACTTTCAAGCTTGGGATTGACACGTTCCCGTTTCTACTTTCAACGACTTTTGGTCACCTTGAAGATCTTCCTCAAGCTGAAAACTAAAGGATATCATTGTTTTCCAGTATTGTCACACAATTATGGACTACTGGAGCAATCAACTCTGCTTTAGACTTACTGCGGGCCTAACAAGTGTAAGCTTGCAAACCTACCAACATGTTTCAGAGTAAGACAAACTTCGTAGTGAAATATAAAATTGATGCTGCAGAGTGGTGGGTGACAAAAAATTCCGCAGTAGGTCTATTGGTTGCTCCAGTACACATCGAATACTCTTAAGAATTCCGTAAATTGCTGTAACTTGGTTTATGCACTTCTGCAATTCAAAACGAAATTTGATACATGAACTAGCCTCATTCAATGAACCAAACACATAACATCGCAAAGATATGAGTTTGCCGATGCTCACCTTTGCTGTTGTAAGAAACGTAAAAAGCCAGAAACGGTGACTGCTCTGCCGAGTAATAATAATTCATGAAGCAATTCGTCAATGTATGCAAAAGTTTTCACAGTAAATTCCACATTTACGAATCACATCTGGCTAATCACGTTTCTCGAACGAGTATGCTCAAAAATTCAAGGGCCAATTTTAAAAACACCCTGACGCTGGAATTCATATAAAAAAGCACTTCGCGAGCGGAGACAGGCACGTCAGCAAAACAACACATGTTGAACTTCGCTAAGACAAGAGTGTAGCAGTGCGAATGGTGCGCAACACCACACACGGTTGAAAGCAGCAGATAAAGCCGTGTTGTAATGCTCGCAGTGCCAAGAATATTGGGTTGAAACAACAGCTTAAGACACTCAAGCTGTGTCAACCCTATTTCTTGTTATGTCACAAAAATATATCTGCAATACTGCAAATTGTACTGAAAAACTATAGCCAAGAGTATGTGCCATTTTCTTTGAAATCGCCCTAGTCAAGCTGGAACTTTCAGCAAACATTTCAGGTGGTTTGACATTTGCTGAACAGAAGTGCCACAGTTCATCCAGTGGGTGGGTGGCTTGGGCAATACATCTGGAGTGGGTGGGCTGTGAAATCGAGCTCCAGCGTACGCAACACTTTCTGAAGATACTGAGAGCATTAAAGTCGCTGCAGGAAGAGAAAGATGTTGCAGAGTGCATGGATTTTTGGCAACGTGTGCAGGGTTGCCTTTGGATGAAACTTGCTTCTGAGGTGAGTGATTCAACATCTCATTTGAAATGGTGCCAACATTTGGGCTACCAACGTCTCCAGCTGGTGTAGAATGTCGCGTAAGAATTCTGACTTGTGTTGGCGGTGAAGGTGTTTTACGGCTTCGAAATGAGTGTATTTTTCCTTTGGATGCCCTTCTATTCTTTCTTGGGTGAGCATTTGCATGTATTGCCCCAACTTCACAATCGGCAGGGGTCTGCAAAAATGTAACATTATGTTGAACTACACCAAAACTCTGCAATACTACCAAACTAACGTTTTTATATTTGTAGCTTTAGTTTAATGCTTGAAAATTACAGAAGTTTTACCTCTGAAAACTATTTGCTGATTAAAATGCTGATCCACAATATCTAAAAAGTTGTACTGTTTATACCCACAGCAAACAAAGTCACACTCTAATACATCAAAATATTTGCATTAGCAAATTTAGGTCTCTACTTACAACATCAGAAGCTAATCTGTCCATTTTCTTGGTGCTTGAACGCAAGGGACAGTGATCAGCAGTTGATAAAACAAGATTGATGAAAAGCGTAGTACTGTTGTTTGTCAGCGATTAACAATAGTCCACACTTAAGCAACACGAACTCAAAACAAAGTTATACAGCTTTTGAACATTTACGTCCTTCAGAAATAAACAAAAGAATTTAGCTATGGTAACTTGAAAAGAACATATTTTGGAATCCATAAAATATTCTTTGCTCATTTTGAGGCTATTTTCACTACAGGCAAGCTTAAATCATCTACTGAACAACTTTATTTTTGCCAATTTTGCATTGTTCATTTGGCATTTCCAATGAGGAAAAAACACTAAACAGTTGATTACGCACAAATTTGTGGAAACTTCAAGGCTGGTCTAGCCTCCTATCTATATCATTAAGCCTCAAGACATATTTGAAAAGTTCACTAATTACCAATGCCACAGCCAATCAAACTGTCAAATTCCAGAACAACATCAATTCAGCAAATCAGTGCATCATTGAGTCCGATGATGTTATTTTCTGCTATTTTCCAAACTGATATTGTTCTAAATAGAATGACAGTGTCTATTTTGCTGTCAGAGGCAAAAGCATTGCTAGAGCTGTTTTGCCAAATTACGTGAACCCGATTGATTGAATTGGTCATGTGACAAGGACAAAAAGCTTGGATTAGCTGATCTTTGTCACATGACCTAAAACACTAAACCTGAGCCCTAAACCCACACACAACTTTTTGAAAAGTACATAAAAAGCTCTCCCATCAAAAGTGTCATCTCGATTAGCAAAGCCAAAGTAGATGGTGAGAGTCAAGCTGACAACCACTTGCACAGCAGGCATAGACACAACTACTCCAACTGTGTTCACCACGCTGCTAGTGTTAAAAACTCAATGTTATGTGGACAAAGCTGCATACAGTTTCAGTTTGAAGGGCAAAATAGTCCCAGCAGAGGTTTTGCCATTGATGGTAAAATTGGTGCTGCCTTCTGTGTTAGAATTTGACCAATCAAACTGCCACTTGCAGTGACGCCAACCAGAGTGTAATGACGGCAAACAGGTGGGAATTGCTGAAATGCCATTTGGTCAAATATATAGCTAGCTACTGTGCTGAGCATTTCTTACAATGCAGAAACTGTTTTGAATCCAAAGCTCAAACACTCCGACTCAGTACTTCCCATGAAATACTGTGTGATGTATCACTGGTATGGCTTGACAGGGTAGTATGACCAATGAATCTTAGATATTTTCTCACAAAACTTTGAAACTCTATAGAGACGAGCTGGGTTACATGTGCAGAGTCAAATTTGAGGCAAAAATAATCAAAACAAGATTTAATAAAACACACACGTTTAAAATGTGAAAAATTAGCCTGCCACACTGGCTTCAACTATATTAAACACATTATGCTACAATTATTCACAAAATATTTTGTTAAGCTTTTTGTAGCTTGTTGCAATATCTGAAACCTCTTGACTAGCTGGCATTCCTGGGATTACTCTGCCCCTATGTGCTGCTATATATGTGATTATGGTACTTCAATGGCCCCTGGATAACTGTATTACTTTGTGATGGTCTGTACCTTCAAAATATTATTTATCATGAGCTCCCACTACCCTCACCCTTGCAACATCATCAATGCTGTATGGCTTTCCACTTCTTAATCTGCATTGTCATGCATCTCCCTTAGTCACATCTATGAGTATGATTCACCTTTATTGCTCCCTTCCACTCTTTGTCTTTGATGTGTAAGTAACTTACAATTCAAACTTGTTGACATGTCTGGTGACCTGTTTTTTTGCTGAGACATTTTGGTCACTGAAACATTTCAGTAATTTGTCTCAGCAGTATTATAACTCACCATAACAGTGCTTTTTAGCCTATTTACAAATATTCTGATCAAACTGACTTAATTTTTTTTCAGTCATTTCAAAATCATTTTGGTCTATGACTGAAAAAAAACAGCTGGTGACTCTAGGGACTATGGTTCCACCAGCACCTGTCTCTGGTTGTGGTCAGAGGGATTGTTGCCAGCATTAGCCTGTGAGCAAGTTAATCAGTGTACCAACAAGTATTCATTTGTTTTTGTATTGTATTTGACTTTATTTACTTGTTGTTTTTCGTATTTGTTTTTTCTTTTCCCTAGAATTCACAGAAATTAAAAATTAATCATTCAGCCACAATCATACAACCATTCAGCAGTACAATCAGGAGTTAATCAGAAAAACTAAATGTCATCAGGGGTCAACACAACAAACAAAAAATTATCTTTGCAATAATGGTACCTATGCCATCTGCAAACATACAGGGTGTTTCAAAAAATTTGACATCATTTTACAATCTAATAACTTTGGCAGTTCCTGTTTAAATAACTTCAAATTTACACAGCATGTGTAGAAACAGGCCAAAATTTTGTGCTTAATATTTGATATGTTTATCTTTTCAGGTGTAGAAATGTTTAATTGATGAATTATTCCTACTGTGGTCAAACCTGTGTGTTTAAATGGTATTCACTAGCAGAGAAAATGCATTTTGTGTGATGGAGTATGCTCAAACAAACTCAAACAAGACCGTGCAGTGTGCGTTTGTGAGATGGTTTATGTCCCCCCTCTTCCTGCAAATGTAAACGAGTTCAAACAAAGAATCACTATCACACTGTGAGACAGTTAACCAAGGCATGCTGCATCGTGTTTGGGAGGAGCTAGACTACCGACTTGATGTTTGCCGGGTAACACGCGGCGCGCACACTGAACATTTGTAAAATCTTTTATGGAATTGACGTGCCTTTAAATTTCTTATTCAAATTTACAGGAATAAATCTTGCTTCGGTCAACATTAAACCTGTTGAATTTGACCATGTAGTTTTTGTAATATTTAGTCAAATTTTTTGAAACACCTTGTATTTATGTCATGAAAGGCTTTTCTGATGTAGCAAAATAGTCATACGCTTTTCTGTGCATTGTGGGTTCACTGTTCATTATTATTAAACCGCCAGATACATTTGGACAAAAAACACAAAAAATAGAAATGTGATATAAAAACATCTTAGCAATAAACGTAAAAATGTCATGCAATATGAAAAACAAGAAATGCAAATCTATTACAAACATCAGAGATGGAGGTCAAAGAATGTATATATATACATGGAGTGAGAATGTACCTAGGTGAGTCAAGTGGCAATGCAGATTTGAGGTTAGGAAGTGGAAAGCCGAGCAGCAGTCATATTAAAATGAGGATATGCATATTATTTGAAGCACATGAGGCATGACACATGGCAAAAGCAATTCTGAGCAATACCATAATGAAATTTAAATTCTGAAAAATCAAAGTAATTCTGAGCAGACCATGATGAAATTTCAGTTACAAACAAAACATGAGGTACCATAGGACTAGATGGCAACATGGACAACACTACGGGACACAGTAAACACAGAACATGGAAAAACAAGTGTGGTTATTCTATCAGCTAGTCTGAAACTTTAAATACTACAAGAGGTTGCAAAATGCTAAAGATCAAATGCACAGAGTCAAATCGTTTCTACCAAAATGAATGATGCGCTCATGTTCTTTTGGCACACAGTTCACTTTTAATTCCTCAGCTAACATAAAAAATTGCAACTAGAAATGGCTATAGGTCTGCCAACAGTGACACGGTTAGAATAAAAAGCTGAATTTGTCACGCCCCTATCCTCATAGATCACTATCAGCGGAAGCATAGCCATCTGCATTTGCTGTGTGAGTGCCTTTAGTTGGCTCTCACCATTGCAGATTTGGCTTTGTGGTAGTACTTATTTGACGAGACTGGCTTTTATTTACTTTTTCAAAAGCTTCCAAAACTTGTTTATACATTTAATACAGTTTAGCTTTGGGGTTTCTTAACAGTTCGGGTTTTCCGTGTTTAGTACTTGGGTTACCCTACTAGCAAGCAGTCTAGTTCACACTCACCATGTGTCATTGTCACATGAGAGAAATAGCCGGCAGAAAATTTTCAAAAATGAAGGTATGCCGATGGACCTATGCTAAGCCACTACCTGAAAAGTTTAATTTCAGAAAATGCACAGCAGCCTAAACTGGACAGTATAATTGGTTACCAGTTACAAACGAACTTCCACTGGCAGCCCACAATATGACCCTAATCAAATTGAGCTCTTTCAATTGATTGCACGTATGTGTCTTTGTGTGACAAGCAAATTTTGGTGCATACAAAAAATTGTATCCAATCCATGTACCACTTTGGATTTCAGCATGACAGAGAAACCTGACTTGAAAAAAACGTTGTGTGCAGGAAAATCTCACGTATATGAAAATGCTCAGTTTTACTGGATAGGCTACATTAAATAAAAGTTTAAGTTAAATAAGTGGAGCTTTGATTTAGTGCCAGTAGGCCTATACGAGAACTACGTACTGAAAAACGAATTGGAAGCTTCGATAACGAAACGTCACGCCATGGATGGTAGAACTACTGCAAGCAGTACTATCCATGGACCTGCGATTTAGTCAAACGAAACACTGCAGTTTGGCTTTTCAAAGCGCGAGTCACGTTCTACCGACTACAGACTTTACACAATCTCAGAAAACCACTTCGAATCGAAAACAACGGCTAAAATAAATTACTGTACGAAGACTTTTGCAAGGATATTCTATCACACAGACAAGGCGGGCACGTCCTGTAATTGCTTGTTTTACTCCAGTATAACACGACGTTCCGTAGTCTAGGCTATAGTAGATCATTCATCTCTTCGTACTTCTACAGTACTTAGTTCGATAGCCCAAGTAACTTGGGCTATCGAACTAAAAACTTGGAAGACGCCACATCCTAACGCTTATGCCGTCAACAAAGAGGCAAACGACAACAGAAATCATAACGTATTTTCATCCAACGCAAAAGTTGCACCGTCTCAATGTTGGGCAAGCTTGCTCACTTCTGCCTTAAAAAACGATTCACTCTGCTTTAGCTTTAGAAAAAATGTCGGACACAGTAAACAAGGCTTGCTCGCAGTACCCAATCAGGCAGCTTGTATCCATCACGTGCCATTGGGAACCAATCACGACATCGACTAAACTTAGATCTGACGTAAAAAAGCAGGAAGTCGTCACTAACGGTAAGGACGTACCGCCTGCACAAAGAACATTTTCTCCGTTGGTGCACGTCAATCGCAGAGAATTCGTAGTTGAATACTAGGTTTGTCATCGTTCCCTTCGTTGCTGGCTGGCTGCCAAATGATACGGGGAAAAGCGGTTTCGGAAACTACGTTTTTCTAACTTATTTAATAATTGCAGCT